>TBL_comb48_EPIDRAFT_1002358_pt1 | contig 13158 bp, 14 predicted proteins | sample TroBogEpilimnion_37_FD_10681 | JGI IMG/M metagenome (IMG submission 10681)
TAACAAGGACTTGTGGCTTCACTTCTTTAATAATTTCAACAAGTTCGCGCGCTGCTGCATCGACATCTGCCTGCCAGAAGACATCTGGTCGATTGTTAGGTGGAGTATCCATCATGCCGCTATCGCGATACCGCTTAACCGGTGAGCCCAGAAAACGGTGATCAGTGACACCAAGCGCTGCCATCGCATTCGCAAGCTCAACCTCCCGCACTGCTGCAAGCCCATCTTCCTTATCTGCTGCAAGGTGTGCGAGTTCAGGGACGAGGATCTCGCCTTCTTCGCCTCGAGTGCAGGTCACCAAGGTGACGTTGTATCCAGCGGCCACATACATCGCCATCGTCGCACCATTGTTGATCGTCTCATCATCTGGATGGGCATGAACGAGAAGCAGGCTCTTTCGGGATTGCGTGGAAGTCATAGAGAGAGGATAACAAGTGAGCCGGTATTAGTTATCCTTTCACCATGACTACTGACCTCAAAGGACGCCTTCCTCGCGATGAACGTCGCGCCCAGCTCCTCGCTGCTGCACTCGAAGTCTTCACCCAGGCGGGCTATCACTCAGCTGCGATGGATGAGATTGCAGATCGCGCCAATGTCAGTAAGCCAGTCCTCTATCAGCACTTCCCATCAAAACTTGATCTCTACCTCGCAGTTCTTGATCTCCATATTGATTCATTGGTCTTTGAGATTCAGAAATCAGTTGCCTCTCAGAAAGATAACTGGGCTCGCGTTGAAGCAACGACGGAGGCCTACTTTGATTTCATCAATCGTGAAGGTGAAGCATTCCGACTTCTCTTTGAAAGCGATATGAGCGTTGAGCCGCAAGTCCGCGAACGCCTTACTCGCATGACCTACGACTGTGCTGCAGCTTTCTCTGCTGTGATCTCGATCGATACTGGACTTCCTAAAGAAGCCTCCATGATGCTCGCCGTTGGAATTATCGGCAACGTACAATCTGCTGCTCGCCATTGGTTGGAGCGCGATGGCAAGATCGATCGTGAAAACGCGGTGAAACTCGTTGCCAATCAGATCTGGCGCGGTATTGGCGGCTTCCCCAAGCAGAATCAATAATTTCAGGTTAGGGTAACGACATGGCTAAAGAGGCAAAGACAACGACAGATCTCCGTATTGGTATCGCTGATACTGGAGTCGATCTCGTCTATGAAATCGACAATTCGATCGAGAAGGTCATCGCCAAGGTTCAGGAAGCGCTCGATAGCGGAAAGACGCTCTCGCTCACCGATACCAAGGGTCGACAGATTCTTGTGCCACATTCAAAGATCGCCTATGTAGAAGCTGGAAATGCTGCGGACCGCAAGGTCGGCTTTACTACTTTATAAGGCTCTCATAATCCGCCTGGCGTTCGCGCGAGACTCGAGTTTCTCCCACTGAGCCGGATCTGTTGTGAACTCAGCAAGTTCATTCATCTTTCCAGTTCCGTGATAATCGCTAGAACCAGTCATTGCAAGATCGGCCTTTGCTGCAATATCAAAGAGAAGTTGTTGTTGCTCAGGCGTTTGATCTCTATGTTTGACTTCAATTCCATCGAGGCCAGCTGCAATATGTGAATCAAAGCTCTCAATACTGACGACTCTTCCCCGAAGTGAGGCAAGTGGATGCGCGATAACCGCTACGCCACCAGCCGCTTTAATGGCTGCGATAGCAACCTCTGGCGTCGGCGAGTAGTGCGCAACGTAAAACGGCGAACTATTAGCTAACCAATCGGCAAAGACTTCATCGCGGTTCTTTGCAAGCCCCTTCGCCACAAGTGCATCTGCGAGGTGAGGCCTCCCGAGGGTAGCTCCATCACTCAGTTGTGCATGAACTTCTGCAAGTGAGATCTCAATTCCAGCCTCGTTCATTCGAGCAATGATCCGCTCCATGCGACCCATTCGATTATCTCGAGTCTGTGCCAGCATCTGTTGAAGTGGTTGATTCTCGCGATCGAAGAGCAGGCCCAACATGTGAACACTTATGCCATCCTCAGTCTGGCATGAGATCTCTGAACCCAAAACAAGATCGAGACCAGGGCGAAGCCATTCGATCGCTTCATCCCAGCCAGCAACTGTGTCGTGGTCGGTCAATGCAAGTGTCGTGATCCCCTGAGAGAGCGCCTTGTTCACTAACTCACTTGGTCGATCCGTTCCATCACTCATGAGTGAGTGAGTGTGGAGATCAATCTTCACTATGAATTTCTTCCCATCACGAAGATGGTGCATCCGATGAGGATTCCAATAACACCAGGAATGATTCCGGCGCTTGGCTTCTGGTGGAGCCATAGAAGTGCAAATACTGCTGCAACCGGTACTTCGAAGAAGACGACGAGAGAAACAACAACAGGTGAGAGTCTCTTGAGTGAGAGGTTCATCATCGTGTGCCCCATGAGCTGTGCGCCAAGAACTAACAATCCAACCCAGAGCCATTGAACTTTCGGGAAGGCGATGAATGTTGATCCGGTAATAAAGATCATGGGAAGCGCGGTGAGGGCACAGACTCCATAACAGACACTTGTATACGTGGATGTCGAGATCTCACTCTGAACCTTTGACCCGAACATGACGTATGTTGCCGAGAGCATCGCGCAAATAATTGCGAAGAGGTCTCCTTCAAAGGCGCGAAGTGAGATTTTAAGATCGACACCAGTAATGATGAAAACCGATGCAAAGGCAACCAGCATTCCTAAGAGAGATAGCCGAGCGATATGGCTACCTCGTGAACGAACATAGATGGCGCTAAAGATTGGTTGAAGTGCAGCTAGCGCTGTTCCTGCTGCAACGCTGGTAAACCGCATAGCAAGGAAGAAGCCTATGAAATGAAGGGCAAGAACGAAGCCAGAGAGCGCTGCAATGCGAATAGCTTTACGTTGGGCCGGGCTCTTCCACTCACCTCTGCGTAACGCAAATGGTGACATGATCAGCGAGCCAGCCAAGTTTCGCCAGAAGATGAGAGAAGGAATCGGCATCACGCTCTTTGCAATCAGTGGACCAGATGTGCCAATGCCGATGATTCCCAGCAAAAGAATTGGGATATCGCGCCCCTTTGGCAGGGCGGTGTGATCCGTCGCCTGACTCATGAAATATGTCGCTGTGCGATTAGAAGAATGTGTACCAAAGCATGGCGAAGACGCATACCGCAACGATAGCAATAATCACTGTATAGATGAGGCTCATTGTCTTCGTTGCTACAAACTCACCCATGAGGCGCTTATCGCGGGAGATACCAAACATGTAGAGCAAGAGCGGAAGCAGAAGTACGGCGTTAATGATCTGCGAGATGATCAAAATCGTAATAAGTGGTGCTCCGGGGATGAGAATGAGTGAAGCGGCGAGCACGGTGATAAAGGCGAAGGTTGAATAGAAGAGTGGAGCTTCTTGGAATGAGTCATCGAGAGCTGCTGGGCGGCCGGTGAGATCGCTGATCGAATATGCAGTCGAGAGCGGAAGAATTGAGGCTGCCAAAAGTGCAGCGCCAATAAGTCCTACAGCAAAGAGGTCCTTAGCAAGTGTTCCAGCCAATGGCTTGAGGGCTGCTGCGGCCTGCGATGCATCGGTGATATTTGTGATGCCATGGGCATTGAGCGTTGCTGCACACGTAACAATCACGAAGAAGCCGATGACGCCGGTCAACAATGAACCGGTCCAGACATCTACTCGCAATAACTTGAGGTCATCTTTTGAGAGACGCTTATCTACTGCATAAGACTGAATAAAGGCGAGACCCCATGGCGCCAAGGTGGTTCCCAACGTTGCAGTCGCTAAATAGATCGCATCGTGATTTATTGGCATGGTTGGGATGACCAACCCTTTAAAGGCGGCACCCCAATGAGGATGAGACATAAAACCAGCAATGACGTAGGCGAGAAATACTGCACATAGTGCGAAGAAGACTTTTTCAACACGAGCGAATGAGCCACGAAGTACCAGCGCTGAAACAACCACTGCAGCAATCGGAACGCTGATATATCGAGAAAGTCCAAAGAGTTGTCCAGCGGCGGCGATACCAGCGAACTCCGCTGTCATAGTTCCAATATTGGCGATGATGAGCGCACTTGCACTCAGGATTCCAGAACGAGCTCCGTACTTCTGGCGAACAAGTCCGAGCAATCCTTGACGAGTGACAACACCGATGCGCGCACCGAGATCTTGGAAGATAATCAATGCGATGGTAGATATCAGAAGAACCCACATCAGCTGGTAGCCGTAATGCGCTCCTAGTTGTGAATAGGTGGTGATACCAGCGGGATCATCATCAGATAGTCCTGCAAGTACGCCGGGTCCCATAACTGCGAGAAATGCTGCAAGGCGAATCTTCTTTGGTGAGGGCGCCTTTGATGCCGGGCTCTTGGCCGTAGTCATACTCGACCCTCATCTGCAGTGAGCGCATCGACTAAGTCATCGGCGAGAATTCTGCCAATCGGCTTGCCTTTCACATCAACAACAACGATGGAAGAACCGCGGTTATTCGAGAACTCTTCGATAACCTTATCGAGCGGAGTATCAATCTTGACCGTCGTTGGGAATGGAGCGGCAATTAAGGTCTCAATGAGAGCAGTGGACTTTGCGGCAACAAGTTCAATTGTTTGAATATGATCAACGAGGCGCCCCTTGGAATCAACAACGAGAATTCCATCAACCACATCGCGCTCTTTATGTTCAATGAGCATCTTTAAGGCTGTTCCAACCGTATCGCTCTGCTTGATCACAAGCATATGAGTTGTCATCATTCCACCAGCAACTCGCTCATCAAATGAGATCAACTCGCGAAGTTCGCGCGCAGTGCTCTTATCCATCTCTGCGAGAATCGCATCACGGTGTTCCTCATCGAGATCACGCATAACTTCAGCAGATTCATCTGGCTCCATGAGTGCAAGAAGTTCTGCTGCTCGTTCTGCAGAAAGTCCGCGGAGAAGTCCTTGGAGATCTTCTTCTTCCATCTCCTCCAGTGCATCTGCAGCAATATTGGGATCGAGCAAATCGACAAAGGCGCCTTGTTCGCGACCTGCAAGATCTTCAAGAAGGTCAGCAAGGTCAGCAGGGCGAAGTTGAGAGAGCTTTGAACGCTGGCCAGCAGTGACAACCACTCCTGTACCAGTGGTCAGAGAGGCAATCGTCGCCCAGTCCACGACATGATCAGGAGTTGGAAGACGACTAATTGCACCTGGAAAGAGTCGACGCAAGAAAGATCGGAATGAGATATCTACGCCAACCAGTCGAACTTCACGATCAAGTGTTGCTAGATAGAGATCAGATGAGCGAACAACGCGAAGGCCATCGACATCCACGATTTGGTGATCGAGTACATCTGCATCGAGAAGGGATTCACCTTCACGACGTTGAAAATCTTCAAGACTAATCTTCAATGATGAGATTCGAATTTCATCATTGTTAAGGGAGGAGATCTTTGCGCCCTTGATATACGACTTGCGCTGTCCAACTTTGACAATCAATCCTGATACTGGCGGATAAGTCGCATCGTCATGGCGAACCACGATATCCACGAGTCGCCCAATATCTCTGCCATTTTCATCGCGCACCGGACGGCCAATGAGTCCTGAGACTGAGACGAGTGAATCGCGAATCGATTTTTTGGTGAGAGCGTTATCGGAGCGGCCAACAATCTTCTTCGCCACCGTATTGATGGTGCTGACTGGTGGCGTTCTCATGGCCCAAGTCTAGGCGATCAAGTATGCAGAGTTAGCGGCACTCCCACGAGCGAACGAGGACGGATCAGCAATTTAGCCAAGAGTTCATCTATCGCTCTGCTGGCTGGGGCATCAGGTGAAGCAAGGACGATCGGCTCGCCATTGTCACCACCTTCGCGGAGGTGGCTATCAAATGGGATCTGGGCCAAGAGCGCGACATCACTGCCCACCAGAGTTGAGAGTCGCTTTGCCGTCTCTTCTCCCCCACCAGAACCAAAGATCGAGATCGCTTCGCCGCAGGTTGGGCAAGCAATATCACTCATATTCTCAACAACTCCAACAATGTGTTGTTTCAATTGGTGAGCGATGCGGCCGGCGCGCTCTGCAACTTCTGCAGCAGCAACTTGTGGCGTTGTGACAACAAGAATTTCTGATGCTGGAAGGAGTTGTCCCAATGAGATGGCGATATCACCAGTACCGGGAGGGAGGTCAAGGAGAAGAAGATCAAGATCGCCCCAGTAAGCGTCACTCAGAAGTTGTTCGAGCACGCGATGAAGAAGTGGACCACGATAAGCGATTGGATCAGAACGCTCTGGCTTGAACATCTCCACCGAAACGACCTTCACGCCAAATCGTTCTACAGGAATAAAGAATTGATCGATCGCAGTTGGTCGTTGACCAAGCACACCCATCAGACGTGGAACAGAGTGGCCATAGACATCGGCATCTAAGATTCCAACCTTTAAACCTTTACGCGCAGCCGCAACAGCAAGATTGACGGTCATCGATGATTTACCGACGCCACCTTTTCCAGATGCAACTCCGATCACTCGAGTGAGAGAGGAAGGATCTGCAAATTGAATCGTCTTATCACGGCCACCGCGCATCAACTTCTTAACAGCATCGCGCTGTTCTTCATTCATCGCGCCAAAAGTAAGTTCAACCTCAGAGACTCCATCAACGCCGAGTACTGCGGCGCGAATATCTCGATCCAAACGATCGCGCATTGGACAGCCAGCGATCGTCAGCAGAATATGAACTCGGGCCTTCTTCCGGTCAACCTCAATCGATTCGACCATACCGAGCTCGGTAATGGATCGATGGAGTTCGGGATCAGAAACTTTCGAGAGCGCTTCGCGAATCAGATCATTCAGAGATTGACTCATAAGAGGTCTGGGTCGATCTTTGCAGTTTGAGCGATCTCGCGGAGTTCGGCGACTGGTACTGCGCCTTCGGTAGCTTCGGTAAGAGTCTTTGTAATGAACTTCTTTGGGTTGAGATCGGAGACATTGATATCTTCAAAACCGGGCCCCAAGTTTTCACGAAGTTCTTCCGTCGCCTGAGAGGTCAGCTCTTTGAACTTACGCAGATATTTCGCAGCATCGGCAGCGACATGAGGTAGACGATCTGGTCCAACCAAGATGATTGCGAGAACAGCTAGAAGAAGCCACTCGCCGGCACCGATATTGAACATAAGACCAGCCTACTTTGAAGTTAGGGTCAAGGAAACTGTCCGAGTAGCCGTTCCACGTTGGAACTTCACAGTCACGCGATCGCCAACGTTGTGGGATCGAATCGCAACGATCAGTTCATCACTATTGGCAACGGCCTTACCATCGATCTCCAGGATGATGTCGCCAGCTTTCAAACCCGCCTTCGCGGCAGGTCCACCGGGGAGAATCGCATTCGGAACGTTTGCAATCCGAGCTCCGCCGCCAGCGTATGCCGAATCGACTGAGATGCCCATCAACGGATAGGTCGCTTTTCCGGTTTTAATTAATTGTTCGGCGGTCTTCTTCGCTTGGTTGATAGGAATAGCAAAACCAAGACCAATCGACCCTGATTGACTACTAAAGCTGGCACCAAGAGATGCAATCGCCGAATTCACACCGATGACGGCGCCATTGATATCAACGAGCGGTCCACCAGAATTACCAGGGTTGATTGCAGCATCTGTCTGGAGCGCATTAATAAATGAACTTTCTCCGGTTCCGCCACCACTCGTCACAGCGCGATTCTTGGCAGAGATGATTCCTGATGTCACAGTGCCAGCAAGTCCCAATGGTGAACCAATGGCAATAACGGGATCACCTACTTGAATCATTTCAGAGTCGCCTAACTGAAGAGCAGGTGCATCTGTCACATCAATTTTAAGAACTGCGAGATCATATGAACTATCGCGACCAATAAGTTTTGCTGGATAACTTTTGCCATTGGTTAGGTTGACTGTGATTGAGCCACCACTTGTGACAGCACCTTCAACGACGTGATTATTTGTCAGGATCGTGCCATCGCTCTGAATAAAGAATCCTGATCCAGTATCCCCACCAGAAGGTGTTTGCGCATCAATCGAGACTACGGATGGCGAGACGCGGGCAGCAATTCCGGCGATCGAATCTGGAGCGCGTTGTACAGAGGAGTGGGTGGAGACGAGGTTGGTGTTATGAAGTGTGAGTGTGCGGTCAACGATCGCACCGACGCCACCAGCTAACAGGGTCATGACTAGTGCCAGGCGAATACTTATTCCAGCAGAGCGTGTTGGTAGCTGTGGCTGATCAGATTGCGATGCGGCAAGCCACCATGGCGCATTTGCTGGAGGAGTCGAAGGGTCATCGTGATCACTCATAGTTGCGATCTTATAAGGCAAAGCTTAAAAGCTGCTCGTTATCAGCTCTTTGTGGCAAGGACCACTCCGGCTCCAAGAGGCAGGAGCGTTGAACTCCAGCGGCTATCTTCCTTGATCGAACGGATGCCATCGCGACGGGAGATGCTTTCAAAATCTCGCTGTGTGGGATCGGCGACCTTTCCACCAGAGAGCGCGTGATCAATAACGAGCGTCCCGCCAACGCGTAGCAGGCGATGTGCTTCATGAATGAGATCCATCAAATCTGCTGATGTTCGAATGACAACGAGATCGTAATTACCATCGGCAAGTTTTCCGACGACATCATTAATTGCACCTGTGATTAATCGAAAACGTTGAGCTGAGATTCCAGATTCTTCAAAGCTTGAACGTGCTGCGGCAGAGAGTTCGCGTTCAGTATCAATCGATGTGAGGACGCCATCTTTTGGCATTCCTTGGAAGAGCCAGAGTCCGCTCACACCAGAACCAGTGCCAATTTCAACAACCGATTTTGCCTGAACCTGCGTGGCTGCATACTGAAGGAGGCCGCCTACGGCAGGAGATGGATCGTTCGCACCACACTCAACTCCATACGCTCGAGCCTGTTGCATAAAGATATCTTCACGAACATAACTCTCAGAGTATGCGGTCATATCGCCACGATTGCCGAAGGTTGTCATAGCGATGCAATCCAATCAATCAAGAGTCGAACGCCTGATGCCGTTCCACCTTTAACATTTTCACCAGAATCAGATTCTGATCGACCGCTACCGGCAATATCGAGATGAACCCAGCGTCGTTTGCCGACAAACTTCTCTAAGAAGAGCGCAGCGGTAATCGAACCACCGCCGAATTTCTTTCGATCAATATGAGCATAATCTGCGATATCACTATGAAGCGCTTCCGCGTAATCATCAACCAGTGGCATATGCCANGCATTGTCACCAATACGTTTCCCGGCCTCATGAATTCTTGTTGCCAGTGCAGTATCTCGGGAGTACATCGCCGCGTATTGGCGCCCAAGGCCAACCCGAGCTGCTCCAGTAAGNGTNGCAACGTCAACAAGATAATCTGGATTCAACTCTAAATCTGCATAGGCCAAACCATCAGCGAGAACTAACCGACCCTCAGCATCGGTATCAAGAACTTCAACGGTCGTTCCACCATATTGCGTAATAACATCAGATGGTCGTTGAGCTGTGCCAGAGATGAGATTAGCTGCGCACATCATCAATGCAGTCACACGTACCTTTGGTTGTACCTCTGCCATTGCAAGGGTTGTCGCCATCACGACTGCAGCACCAGACATATCTGTCTTCATGGGTGNCATCTCTTCCCAACCACGTTTTAGTGAATAACCACCGGTGTCGTACGTAATACCTTTACCAACAAGCACAACGTGAGGCCAATGAGCCGATCCTCGAGGNGCATANGTGACCTGAATAAGTCGAGGCCCAGGATTNGGTTGTGANCCACCCACTGCNCGAAGNCCNCCAAATTTATTCAGGGCCGCGCCGGAGAGAACATCAACAGTGAGCGCGGCAGAGTTCTTCTTCTTTACTGCAGCTTTTGTCGCAGTTGCCATCCATGCTGGATTCTTCTCATCAGAGGTCTCGTGAATGAGATCTCTCGCTAACCAGACCGCTTCAATCAAGGTCTGCGAATACTTAACTTGCTTCTCAAAATTTCCATGGAGAATAACTGTGCAGGGTGCTGGCTTTTTTTCACTCTTCTTACCCCATACGTACTGAGAGAGAGCGAGCGCATTGAGATGAACGACTGCAGATTCCGGCACAGTAATAAGCCCATGAAGAACCGTGAGAGATTTTCCCTTCACCTTTCGTCCGAGGGTCACGCCGGCTTTACGAAGATCGGCTGATGATTGCGATCCAACTCCGATGATGAAGAGTCGCTTGCAACGTGTGCCAGCTAATGGAACCTCAATAAGTTCCCCGGCCTTTGCAGTGAACTCAGGCCACTGCGAGAGGATCGTGGTGAAATCGAGAGCAAACTCATCGGCTACCGCTCGAGCGATGGGTGATTCAAGAACGAGTGGGCCAGCCTCAGTGAGTTCGGCAGCCACGGCTACGGCATCAGTATCGTTACAGGAGATAGCGCTCTTCGCGCCACTGATACGAAAGATGGGTGGGGTTGCGGTCTTCACACCCCGACCTTATAGAAAATTACTTCTTAACGAGCGCTACTGCGGCTTGGAGCACATTGCCGAGATTTGTGGCTTCTTCGATATTGAGCTCGACCACGAGGCGTCCTCCGCCTTCGAGTGGAATTCTCATAACCATGCTGCGTGCTTCCTTTGTGACTTCCATTGGACCGTCACCAGTGCGGGGTTTCATCGCTGCCATAGGAGAAGTATCTCGTACCAACGGGTAAGAGAGGAAATCGAGAAAAGGGCAAATCCCGCGTGATTGGTTGCGGAGGAGATTAATTTTTCGAGATAACGCCCAATATCCGAGCCTTGCCGAGCGCAATCACCGATTCGACTGCCCGAAGTGGAACTCCGAGCGCCTGCGCGATATCCGATGGAGTGCGACCTTTGATGATGTGCAAGGTGAGAATGAAGCGCTCCTCTTCCGGCAGGGCAGCGAGGAGATCCGCCAGCGTCGTAGGGGATTTCTCGCTCACGAGGAGAGGTTACTAGCGCGTGAGGGCCGTGAGGGCCTGATCAACCTGAGTAGTCCATGAGATTAATTCATTCTGACCACTCTTCATCAACTTATGGTCTGCGAGGTGTTCCAGCGCGCTCTTCAGCGGCCCATAGGCATTAACCGGGTCGAGAACTGCGATGGGCTTGGCATGGAAGGAGAGGTATCGACCAACCCAGATCTCAAAGAACTCTTCCAGAGTTCCGATCCCGCCGGGAAGTGCAATGAACCCATCAGATAACTCTTCGATGAGTGCTTTGCGCTCGCGCATCGTATCGACGAGATGCAGCTCTGATGCATGTGGATCTTGAATCTCGCGATCAACGAGTGAACGGGGAATAACACCGATCGTCTGTGCGCCATGATCACGAGCACCACGTGCAACAGCGCCCATCATGGAGATCTTTGCTCCACCCCAGACGAGATCATGGCCAGCTTCAGCAATCCCTTTGCCGAGTTCGTAGGCGAAGTCGATCAGGGCAGGGTCGATATCCGGTGCAGATGAGCAATAGACCGAGATCTTCATGCTCGGAACTCTAGTGGGCTATTTGGCTCTAGCGGGCAGGTTAATAAGTGGGGCAACCCAAGCCCCTTTGATAGGTTTCGGATATGAGCAAAGCGTATGGATATGGCGTAGCAACGATCGCTGCAAATGGCGATCTCCTTGATACCTGGTACCTCGAAGTAGGTCTTGGATCGGCTACTGGATCTGCGCCAGATCGCACCGCCTACCTCGCACCTGATGCTATTCGTGGCGTAACAAAGCAGGCTGTTGATCTGGAGATCACATTATCTGATGCGCCAACAACTGCCGCTGATGCCTACCTTCGTCTCCACTTACTCTCACATCGATTAGTGAAGCCACATGGTCTGAATTTAGATGGCCTCTTTGGTCTACTCACTAACGTTGCTTGGACATCTGCCGGTCCTTGCTCACTCGTTGACTTCCCAGCAACCGCAGCTCGCCTTCGCGCAGCTTTCGGAAATCTCACTGTCTATGGCGTCGATAAGTTCCCACGGATGGTTGATTACGTTATCCCTGATGGTGTTCGCATTGCTGATGCTGATCGCGTTCGTCTTGGTGCGCACCTGGCCTCTGGCACAACAGTGATGCATGAAGGATTTGTGAACTTCAACGCTGGCACTCTCGGTAAGTCGATGGTCGAAGGTCGCATCAGTGCCGGTGTTGTCGTCGGCGATGGCAGCGATATCGGTGGTGGCGCGTCGATTATGGGAACTCTTAGTGGTGGCGGAAAAGAAGTCATTTCAATTGGCGAACGTTCACTTCTTGGCGCAAATGCTGGCGTAGGAATTTCACTTGGCAACGACTGCATCGTTGAGTCTGGTGTCTATATCACCGCTGGTTCGAAGGTCGCATTACCTGATGGCAGCGTTGTAAAGGCTCGCGAGCTCTCAGGTGCCAACAACGTGATCTTCCGACGTAACTCACAGAGCGGTGCGCTTGAAGCGCTACCAAAGACAGGTCAATGGGATGGACTCAACTCCATCCTGCACGCTAATTAATAATTAATCTGGAACCACGAAGAAGGTATTTTTAACTTCGTCTTGAAAGTTCCTACGGGCAAGGTCGCCTTCACACCTGATGATGATGTCGCCGAAATCGCAAGCGCACTATTTGTCACGCTCTTTGTGTCGATGCTGATCGATTGTTGCAACATCTGACAGACCAAAAGCAGCGCTCATATCGCTCTGATTAATGACTCGCTGCCAGTGTGAATATGTTGGATTGAGAACAAGATCCAATGAATAAGGATCAGGAACATTTGTCAGGTATGGGAAGGCAGTCCCCCAAACATCTTCACTTCGCTGTGTTGTTCCACCACTCGATGAGAAGAAGTACACGTTAATGGGGGCACCGTTATACGTAATGCTCATTCCCGATGTGGCATCAACCGCTGCTTTCCAGAGCGCGCCAATGGTTGGCTCAGACTCTTTGGAATACCCCACATAATTTTGATCGTAGATGGTGTTGTAGACATTGCAATCGCACTCTTTGCGAATGGAGTTTATGCGCGAGAGTCCATATGTACGTGAAGCAATCGCTTGGCTCTGGATCGCTGCAGTTGGCCAGGCAGAGCTCATCTCACTAATTCCATAGATGTACTCGGTATCGAGTTTCATGGTCGCAGTGACTTCCATCTTGCCAGCGACAACTTTTAACGCGACCGATCCATACTTGAGTGAGATGCCTGCGACTTTAACGATGCCAT
>TBL_comb48_EPIDRAFT_1002370_pt1 | contig 13133 bp, 10 predicted proteins | sample TroBogEpilimnion_37_FD_10681 | JGI IMG/M metagenome (IMG submission 10681)
AACACCTTCGACTCTTTGTCACTGACGATCGCGATCACCCCGCAGATCAAGCAGTACCTCGAAGACATGACCTTGAAGGGCACGTTTGGCAGCAGCCCCGCCGAGGCGGCGCGGATGCTGTTGAGCAATGGGATTGATGCCATGTTGAACTCGGGGGCTTTAGACAGACGCAAATGGACTCTCAAGGACGGACAACTCGTACTTTTGACGCCGGATCAACCTTCCCTCTCATCATGACACTGCAACACGATCTTCAGGCTGACTCCACCGTCTTCTCCGCCCTCGTCGAAGTCGAAATGACTGACTCAGACCGCAGCCGAAAAGGCAGTTGGAAATCCGAAGCCCGGCTCTCGATGCTCTCGCACGAGATCACCCGCTACATGCCCGAACTCGCCGCGCTCCTGGCCGAAGGCGGGAAGCAGAAGCTGCTGGCGGCTGCTTGATGCCGTAGCGACTGAAGGGTATCAAAATTTGTGCCGGATAGCGCTGCGCAAATTGTTAGGAAATAGACCAAAGGATGATGCGTCATTAAACGTTCATCTTTCCGAATCCTTCCCAACCATGCATAGCCCAAGTTTGCTCTCCGTCCTGCTGCTTGTCACACTCCCCATTCATGCCCGTGATTGGATGTCCACCGATGGGCGAAAAATTCAGGCAGACTTTGTCTCAGCCACGGCCACCGACGTGAAGGTGAAGATGGCGGGCAAAGACCTGAGCATTCCACTTGCCCGGTTGTCGGCGGCGGATCAGGCCTGGGTCAAGGAGCAGGCAGGCAAGCCTGCGGGAGGAGGAAAACCCATCGAAGGCACGTATGGGCCGCTGATCGCCGGTGAATGGGCTCTGTCAAAATTCAAAGACCTTCCCTTCGCGCTCTATGGAGCCAAGGAGCTTGATGCAGGGAAAAAGTACCCACTCATTCTCGCGCTGCATGGCAAGAGTGCCAATGACGAGAACGGCAAGCAGGTCGGCGGCTGGATGAAAACCTTCACGACAGCCCCCCACTACGCCAAAAATCCCTGCATCATCGTTGCGCCGCTGGCCTATCAGCCCTTCGGAATCACCGGATCGGCATGGAGCGCTAAACCGGGGACCGAAGCCCTCGCCTTGGTCAAGGAACTGCTCAAGTCATTGCCGATCGACAAGGATCGCGTGTACTGTATCGGCTATTCGATGGGTGGCTTCGGCACCTGCGATCTCATCAACACCGATCCGCGCCTATTCGCCGCCGGCATTGCCGTAGCAGGCTGCACCGGCCCTGAAACTGCCGACACCTTCAAAAAGGTACCGCTGTGGCTGTTTCACGCAGCAGACGACGCCAACGTGAAGGTCGAGTACTCTCGCGCGCTCGCGGAGGCGCTCAAGCGGGACAAAGAATGCAAATACACCGAGTACCCCACAGGAGGGCATGGCATCATTGGCAAGGTCTTCGAGGAAGAAGAGCTGCACACCTGGCTCTTCGCCAAGGGAACCATGGCTAAAAAGTAGCCCCATTGTTTTCAGCCTCGGCGGTTGACTCCCTGCCGCGTCTGCATGACCAGAAAAGATGCAGATCATCTCTGGAACCGCCGTTGCTGAAAAAGTCATCGAAGAATGCCGCCGCGAAATCGCGGAACTGGCCGCGCTGGGTCGCAAGCCAGGTCTCGCGGTCGTCCTTGTGGGTGATGATCCGGCGTCCCGTGCCTACGTACGTTCCAAGGATAAGAAGTGCCGCGATCTGGGCCTGCACTCCGTCAAACTCGAACTCCCCGCCACGACCACGCAGGAGGAGTTGCTGGCCCATGTGCATGCTTTGAACAACGACCCGGCGATTCATGGCATTCTGGTGCAAAGCCCGCCGCCCAAGCACATCGACGAAGCGGCCATCGTGCGGGCCATTGATCCGGCCAAGGATGTGGACGGCTTTCATCCCGTCAATGTCGCCAAGCTCGCGCTGGAAGATCCCACCGGCTTTGTGCCCTGCACTCCGCTGGGCTGTCAGCGGCTGCTGATCGAGGCAGGCATCGAAACGAGCGGCGCGCATGCGGTGGTCGTCGGCCGCAGCATGATCGTGGGCAAACCGATGGCTCTTCTGCTCATGGCGAAGGGCAAAGGCGGCGACGCCACCGTGACCGTCACCCATTCTCGCACGCGCGATCTCGGCGCGATCACCCGCACGGCGGACATCATTATCGCCGCCATCGGACGCCCGCATTTCATCAAGGCTGAGCATGTCAAAGAAGGTGCCGTCGTGATCGACGTGGGCATCAACCGGGTGGACGATCCAACCAGCGAGAAAGGCTACAACCTCGTCGGCGACGTCGCCTATGATGAAGTCGCGCCCAAATGCCGGGCCATCACGCCCGTACCCGGCGGTGTCGGACCAATGACCATCGCCATGCTGATGGCGAACACGATCAAGGCTTGCCGACAGGCGTGATCGCGGTGGTTTTCCTGAGAATTTTGATTCTCAAGGCGTGGCGCGCATGCCATGCTCTTTCACCATGCGTATCCGACCGACCCTTTTGATCCCTGCACTGGCCCTTGTGATGCCAGTGTGCCTTGCCGCCGAAGAAGCCAAGCCAGCCAAACCTGAAGCACCGCCAGCGGAGAAAAAAGAAGGCAAGGAAGGTGAAAAGAAAGACGCCAAGAAGCCCGACCCCGACAAGCCGGTGGTGACGACAGGCAAGGTGACCATCGGTGGCAAAGAAATCGCGTATGAAGCCAAGGCGGGTACTCTGCCCATTTTGAAGCCGGACGGGAAACCTTCGGCGCAGGTCTTTTACACCGCCTACACTTTGAAGGATGTGAAGGACGCGGCCACACGCCCGGTGACATTCTGCTTCAACGGCGGACCGGGCAGCAGTTCGGTGTGGCTGCACCTGGGTGCCTTTGGCCCTAAGCGGGTGGATTTGCCGGCGGATGGCCTGACGCCGCCACTGCCGCCGGGCGGACTGGTAAACAACGAGTTCTCGCTGCTGGATGTAACGGACCTAGTGTTCATCGACCCTGTGAACACCGGCTTCAGTCGCGCGGAAGATCCCAAAACCGTAGCTGAATTTCTCGGCGTGCAGGAGGACATCGCCTGCGTGGGCGAGTTCATGCGCCTCTGGGTGACACGCGAGCAGCGCTGGCGTTCGCCGAAGTTCATCGCAGGGGAAAGCTATGGGGGCATTCGCGGCGGCGGACTGGCGGAGCACCTACAGCAGCGGCACCGCATGTATTTGAACGGCATCGTGATCGTGTCCGGCCTACTCGACTACGCGACACTGATCCCCGGCCCGCTGAATGAAACACCGTATCTGGTGGGACTGCCCGCGATGACGGCGACGGCGCATTACCACAAGAAGTTGCCAGCGGATTTACAGGCCGATTTCAAGAAAGCGGTGGCAGAATCGCGCACGTTTGCGTTTGGCGACTATGCAGCGGCCCTACTCAAGGGGAGCGATTTGACGGCGGCGGAGCGTGAAACGGTGGTGAAGAAACTGGCGCGCCTGACCGGCCTGGAGCCGCAGCTTATCGAAGAGCATGAACTGCGCATCGACAGCGGGCTGTTTCGTGAGCGGCTGCTGCGCAAAGAAAAGCTGGTGCTCGGTGCCTACGATGCGCGTGTGACTGGACGTGATGGTGACGAGTCGGAGAATCATCCGCAGATCGAGCCGTTCATGCGCGTGGTGGGCAGCATCGCAGCCGCTTCCATGAACGCCTACCTGCGCGAGGAGTTGAAGTATGAAAAAGACCTCCCCTATGAGGTGCTGGCACCGCAGGCGAACTGGAACCACGGCAAGGGCAACAGCTACACCAGCGTGAGCGGCCAACTAGCGGAGGCGATCAAGCAAAACCCCCATCTCAAGGTGCTGGCGCTGGTCGGTTGGCGTGATCTGGTGACTCCGCCTGACAACATGCTGCTGAGCGTGCGCCAAATGCATCTGCCAGACGAACTGCGCGGAAACATCGAGTTCGCCGAATATGAGTCCGGCCACATGATGTACACCAACCGCCCAGACATGGAGAAAATGCACGCAGACATCGCCGCCTTCATCGCAAAGTCGCTGAAGTAAACCACTCTGCCCTACCTCCATGAAACACTGCTGGCTCGCCTTGCTCCTGACCACCGCGAGCCTCGCGGCGGACGCTCCGAATGTGGTGCTGCTCTACGCGGATGACCTTGGCTACGGCGATGTCTCCTGCTACGGCGCGAAGACGATTGCCACCCCGCACATCGACAAGCTGGCGGCTGAGGGACTGCGATTCACCGATGGGCATTGTGCCGCAGCGACCTGCACGCCTTCGCGGTTCGCGATGCTGACAGGCGAATACGCCTTCCGGCAGAAAGGCACGGGCGTGTTGCCCGGTGACGCCAAATTAATCATCAAGCCCGGAAGGGCGACTCTGGGGTCTGTTTTCAAAAGCGCGGGCTACCAGACTGCTGTCGTCGGGAAATGGCATTTGGGCCTTGGCGAAGGTGGTTTGGACTGGAATGGCGCGATCCAACCGGGCCCGCTGGAGATCGGCTTCAGTCACTGCTTCATCATGGCTGCCACGGGCGACCGAGTGCCCTGTGTCTATGTACGAGACCGAAATGTCGTGGGTCTTGATCCGGCAGACCCGATCCAGGTGAGCTACCAGCAGCCCTTCCCTGGCGAACCGACGGGTAAAGCCAACCCCGAACTGCTCAGGATGCACCCCAGTCATGGGCATGACATGGCTCTGATCAATGGCATCAGCCGCATTGGTTATATGAAGGGCGGCAAAGCAGCCCTGTGGAAAGACGAAGACATGGCGGACACCTTCACGGCCCAGGCGGTGAAGTTCATTGAGGCGAGTAAAGGAGGCCCCTTCTTTCTCTACTTTGCTGCGCATGACCCGCATGTGCCACGCGTCCCCCACCCACGCTTTGTCGGCAAAAGCGGCATGGGACCACGCGGAGATGCCATTTTGCAGTTCGATGACAGTGTAGGAACGATCCTGGCGGCGCTTGACCGGCTGGGTTTGAAAGAAAACACCCTCGTCCTGCTCAGCAGCGACAACGGCCCGGTGGTGGACGACGGCTACCAGGACGAGGCGGTCCAAAAACTCGGCAGCCATCATCCCGCCGGCCCCTTACGGGGAGGGAAATACAGTGCCTTTGAAGCTGGCACGCGGGTGCCCTTCATCGTGCGTTGGCCCGCCAAAGTGAAGCCCGGAGTCAGTCCCGCCCTGGTCTGCCAGGTCGATTTCCCCGCCAGTTTTGCCGCATTGATTGGCCAGCAGCCCCCGGCAGCCGCCGTGGACAGCCAGAATATACTACCAGCGCTGCTGGGTGAAGATATGACCGGACGGGTGGAACTGGTCGAGCAGGGTGGCCCCCTCAGCCTGCGAAAGGGAAACTGGAAATTCATCCCCGCCAATCAAGGTCCCGCCCGAAGCAAAAGCACCAATAACGAAACCGGGAATGCCCCCGGTGCCCAGCTCTATGATTTGTCCAAGGACCTCGGAGAGAGCCAAAATCTGGCCAAAACACAGCCAGATCTGGCCCAAAGCATGGCTACCGCCCTGGAAAAGGCCCGTCTGGGGGTGGGTAAATAGGACCAGTCCGTCTCCGCGCTTGCTGAAAATGTAAAAAACGGCAAATTCTCCCTAATTGAAGGCTATTCCGGCACGTTCGAGCCATTGGAATTCACTTTCACTCATTCCACATCACCATGAAACAAACCACAAAACTGCTCAGCAGCCTGCTTGTTTCCGCCCTTGTTGCGTCCTCCGCTATGGCGGAAATTCGCACTTGGACGGACACCTCAGGCCGCCAAGTCACCGCCTCATTCATCGGCCTCGATGGAGACAACATCATCCTGCAAACCGCAGATGGTGGCACTCACAAGTTCCCGCTCACCAAGCTGTCTGCTGAAGATCAGGCACTGGCCAAATCCTTGAAGCCCTCGGACCAGCCAGTGATGTTGGCCAATGCTACGGTCGCCCAGGCTTCCGCTGCCGTTGACAAACTTGTGGCCAATGGACTCGTGCGTGCCAATCCTGCGCGCGCCAAGGGTGGCAAGAAGCCGATCACCGGATTCAACCCGATGGCCAACGACGAGCAGTTCGTGCGCCGTGTGTATCTCGACATCGTGGGCCGCATTCCGAACTATACGGAATCCATGCAGTTCATTCAGGATTCCAATCCGAACAAGCGCTCCAAACTGATCGACATGCTGCTCGACAGCCCTGGTTACAGCAGCAACACCTACAACTACTTCGCGGAAATGCTGCGAGTGAAAGACCGCCTCGAACAGGATAATCTGCGCGGCGTTCCTTACATCAACTGGATGCAGCATCAGATCCAGAACAACGTCACTTGGGACAAGATGGTTTTTGAGATGCTGAGCGCCAAGGGCAAGATGTGGGACAAGAAGGAAAACGGCGAATACAATGGTGCCGCCGGTTACCTTCTCCGTGATGCCGGCATGCCGTTGGACAATCTGGCCAACACCCTCGCTGTCTTCCTCGGTACGGATGTGGCCTGCGCCCAGTGCCACGACCATCCCTTCTCCGACTGGACCCAGCATCAGTTCTATGAGATGGCCTCCTTCTTCGGTGCCACAACCACACGAATGAATGCCAACCGCAAAAGTGCCAAGGATTCTTCCGGCATGATGGCGATGAACGCCATGAAGGATCTGATGCCCAAGATTGAAGAAATGGTCACCAAAAGCGGCCAGGACATCAAACGCATCCGCAATGGCATCCGCAACTTCATGGGAGCCAACAACGCCATCGTGGGAGACATGGACAGCAACACCATGAAGCTGCCCCATGACTACAAGTACCCGGATGCCAAGCCTAACGACCCAGTCGAACCCAAGTTCATTACCTGGAGCAAAAACGACAAAAATCTTCCTGCCTACAAGCAGAAGATGAAATCCGCCGAGGAACTTCGCACCGCTTTTGCCAAGTGGACAACCGACCCCTCCAACCCACGTTTTGCCATGGCCATCGCCAACCGCATGTGGAAGCGCGCCTTCGGCCAGGGCATCTCTGAGCCAGTGACCAACATTGATGATCCTAAGCAGTCGGTGAATCCTGAACTGCTCGTCCATCTGTCGCAGGAAATGGTTCGTGTGAAGTTCGACATCAAGGCGTTCATGCGCATCATCTACAACACCCGTGCTTACCAGTCGGAAGCCACCTCGGAAAAGATCGCCATGGGCGAACCCTACTACTTCCAGGGACCGCTGCTTCGCCGCATGAGCGCCGAACAGGCCTGGGATTCCTACATGACCCTGGTGCTCGGTGACCCCGACAAGTATGCCAAGCCGCTGGAAGATCTCTATAGCCGCTCCGTTGACCTGGACCTGACCAATCCTAAACTGGATGCCCAAACCGTTCTCATCAAGTATGAAGCCTTCCGCAAAATGGCCGAAAAAGAACGCGCCCTCATGGGTGGCGGTCTGGCCGAAGCCGGTGATGACATGATGATGGACAGCGGCAAGGCTAAAGGCAAAGGCAAGGCTGAAGCCAAGCCTGCTGGAGAGATGATGGAAAACGCTTCCCTGACTTACAACGGCATGGTTCTCCGCCGCGCCGCCACCTTGGAGCAGCCAGCCCCCAACGGCCACTTCCTCATCGACTTCGGCCAGTCCCCACGCGCCTTGATTGACGGCAGTGTCAAGACCGGCTCGGTTCCTCAGGTGCTGATGATGATGAACGGCAAGGCGCAGCAAATGCTCACCAGCCCGGATTCGCTGATCTTCCGCACGATGGAAAAGGTGAAGTCCCCACCAGAAAAGGTTGAGGCGCTCTTTGTCTCCGTTCTTAGCCGCCGCCCGACGCTGGCGGAAAAAGACATCGCCAAGCGTGCCCTCTCCGGCGGCGAAGATGGCTATGCCAACATGATCTGGGCTCTCATCAACACTCGCGAGTTCATCTTCATCCAGTAATTCTCACAAGAAACCACAACACGTAACGCGCTAAACATCACTTATGAAATCAGCATTCAACAAACTCAATCCTATCGCCCGTCGTGACTTCATGATGCGCACCGCTCAGGCCGCTCTCGGCGTGACCGTCATGCCCTCACTGAATCTGGCTGCTGCTGGAGCTTCCGGCCCCGGCACCCCCGGTTTCGGCAAGGCCAAAAACGTCATCTTCCTCTGGATGGGTGGCGGTATGACCCACATCGACACCTGGGATCCCAAGGACGGCCCTACCAAAGGCCCAACCGATCCAATCAAGGCAAACTCGGGTTCCGGCAACATGGACCGCCTCGGCGGCACCATGGTGAAGATGGCCAAGGTGGCCAACAAGTTCTCGATCATTCGCTCCATGAGCTCCAAGACGGGCGTGCATGATCAGGGCACTTACGTCATGAAGACCGGCTATGAGCCGCGTGGCACGATTGTCCATCCATGCATCGGTGCCTGGGCTTCCCATTTCCTGGGCCGCATCAAGGGACCAACCCTGCCAGATAGCGTCGTCGTTAACAGCGGCAATGCCTTCCCAGGAGCTGGCTTCTTCCCCACCACGATGAGTCCCATCCCGATCTCCAATCCTGAGTCCGGGCTGCAGAACATCAAACCGACCACTTCCGGCGACCAGTTCAAGAAGCGTCTCTCCCTCACCGATGAGTTCGACACTTCCTTCCGCAAGAAGTTCCAGTCGGATGATGTGAAGTCCTACTCCGAGTTCTATGACGAAACCGTCAAGCTCATGAAGAGCGAAGACCTCAAGGCCTTCGATCTCAGCCAGGAGTCTGCTGCGGTGCGTGAAAAGTTCGGCAAAAACAACTTCGGTCAGGGAGCCCTCCTTGCCCGTCGTCTCGTCCAGGCCGGTGTCCGTTTCGTCGAAGTTCAATCCGGCGGCTGGGACATGCACAACACCATTGACGGCGCCCTTAGCACGACGGCAGCCACCATGGACAATGTCTTCGCCACCTTGATCGAAGACCTTGAATCCAATGGTCTGCTGGCTTCCACGATGATCGTCATGGGTTCCGAATTCGGCCGCACACCGGACATCAACGAAAATGATGGCCGTGACCACTACCCACTCGCTTACTCCACCGTCTTCGCAGGCGGCGGCGTCAAAGGCGGCTTCGTCTATGGCTCCACCGACAAGGAAGGCCGCCGCGTGGCTGACAAGCAGTGCACACCGCAGGACTTCCAGGCCACCATCGGCCACGCCATGGGCCTGCCTGTGGATGAAGTCGTCATGTCCCCCTCGAACCGTCCGTTCACGGTCGGCGACAAGGGCGTTCCGGTTGTGGACATCTTCGCCTAATCAACTGAGGATCACCTCCTCCATGAGAGCACCCGGCCCGCAAGGCCGGGTGCTTTTTTATGCACTCCAGGCCCGCATGATGACTTGCTGCGCGAAGCTCACTTCCGCCGACGTGGGGCTTGCAGCAAAGCGGCAGCCAGCAGCAACAGTGTCACGCATCCAGGCTCGGGCACCGGGGCGACGGCAAAATTAAAATCGTCAAAGCTGTGGATGTAGCTGATGGCTCCGTTGTTCAGCGTGCCGCCCCGTAAATCCCACTGCAGTCCGGTGAATGCGCCGCTGGCCACCCCAAGACTTTGATGGCTGAGCACGGTGCTGTTGCTTGCCAGCAGGGAAGTGTTGTCATTGTAGGCGCTGACGCCAAGACTGGCGGTGTTGCCCAGCGTGTCCAGCGTCACCGTGATTTCAGACCAGCCCATGCTACCGATGATATAGGCCGTCGTAATCCATGCGCCGCCGGTCATTCGATACTGCAGGTGATTGTCCCCAGTGTACCCCACTTCAAACATCGGGTGATTGGCCGCATCCAGCAGCGACAGGCCAAAAATATTTCCCGTGTCCGGGTCATCCCAGTCCGTGGGCTTGACCCAAAAGGACATTTGCACCTGCAATCCCGCAGTGCTGGCTGGGGAAATCCCGCCAAAATCGCGAGAATCCATGTTGTAGAGGTAACTGAGATTCTGATCCGACGCCATCAGGTTCAGGGTCTGCGACCCCGAGTGTGGTGTGGTGTTGCGGTAAGCGACGATCTGATTCCGGTCGTACTGGCTCCCATAGTAGTAGGGTGCGCTGGCATCTTCATACAGCCTGCCTCCTGCAAGCGCCTGCCATAGTCCTGAGTTGTCCCCGATGTCCGCTGCTCCGCCACCAGGGCCGCCGTTGTTCGTGCCATACTGGCCCGCGTTGTAGCGAGTGACATCGGGGCCATTCGTGCCGTCTCCAAGGGTGTTGGGGTAGGCACCTACTGGCACCACTCCCGTGTAACCGTTGGCGGCGTTGTTGTTGAGATAATACTGGGCATCTCCAGGCAGGTAGCTCGACGTGATCTGTCCGTTCATGGGAATGCGATAGCCATCCTGCTCCTCAAAACCGCCCAAATAGGCAGAAGCATCTTGGGACCAGAGCATGGCTCCCAAGATGCAGGCATGGAGGAAAAAACGGCTTTCGGTTGTCTTCACGAGCTAAGTATAAGCTTAGTCACGTTGAATATAAATTCATAATTATTGAATTATACCATAAATTCATGATTTCCGTTCCTGCCAAGCGACTGCTTCAGGGGCACTGCTCCCCTGCTGTATTACTTTCGGCATCCTTGGTTTGGCAGCAGGTTGGCAATTGCACCTCTCCTGCGGCTTTTCCTGCTTGCGGCTCCCAGCGAAGCCCGGATAATGGCCGCCCTTCTGTGCCTCCTTGGCACGTGATTGATCCCATGAACAAACCCAGCTCCAAGACCGACGAGACCTCCTTTGAAGACGCCATGCAGCGTCTGGATGAGATCGTGGCTGGGATGGAGGATGGCCAGCTCTCCCTGGAAGAAATGATTTCCAGCTACGAAGACGGCGTGCGCCTCCTCAAGCTCTGCCGGCAGCGCATCGACGGCGCCCGGCGCCGCGTGGATCTCATCAGCGCTGATCTGGAAGGTGGCAAAGCCTCGCTCACACCATTTGACGATACGGCGGATAACGACGAGAGCGCCGAGGACACCGAAAAGCCCCGCTCTCCCGCCCGCCGCCGTAAACCCGCCGAGGCCGAAGGCGGTGAAATTCGACTTTTTTAGACCTGTGGAAACCGAACTGCCTGCCATCACCTCCCCCGCCGACCTCAAAGCCCTGCCGCTGGAGAAACTGCCCGAACTTGCGGAAAAAATCCGCAAGACCCTCATTGAGACCCTCAGCCAGACTGGCGGCCACCTCGGCCCGAATCTCGGCGTGGTGGAGCTTACCATCGCCCTGCATCGGGTGTTTGACACCCCCAAGGACCGCTTTGTCTTCGATGTCGCGCATCAAGGTTACGTCCACAAAATGCTCACGGGCCGCTGGGACCGCATCCACACCATCCGCCAGCACGACGGCCTGAACGGCTTCCTCCTCCGCACCGAGAGCGAACACGACAGCTACGGCGCAGGCCACGCCGGCACCGCCCTTTCCGCAGCCCTGGGCATGGCCACTGGCCGCGATCTCATGGGCACTGATGAAAACGTCATCTGTGTGGCTGGAGACGCCGCCTTCACCTGCGGCCCTGTGTTTGAAGCGATGAACAACGTCGCCGCGCACACCAAGCGCCTCATCGTCGTGCTCAACGACAACGAGTGGTCCATCGACCGCAACGTCGGTGCCATCGCGAAATACTTCAATTCCATCGCCACGCATCCGGCGTACGCCAACCTGCATCAAAAGGCCGGTAAGTTGCTTGAATTCATGCTCGGTGAAGACGCGCGCCGCATCGCCAAGAAGGTCGAAGACCACGCCAAAAACATCTTGCTGCCGCAGAGTCAGACGCCATCCAATCGCAGCTCGCTCTTCGACGAATTCGGCATCCGCTACTACGGCCCCATCGACGGGCACAACATTCCGCTGCTCATTCAGACCTTTGAGTTCCTCAAGACTCAAGATGAGCCAGTGATCCTGCACATCATCACCGAAAAAGGCCGCGGCTACACCCCTGCCCTCAACGATCCCGGCAAATTCCACGGCCTCGGCAAATACAACAGCGAAACCGGCGAAACCCCCACCAGCGACAAGCCCACTTACTCGCAGGTCTTCGCCCGTAGCGTCACTGACTTCGCCAAAGCAGACAAAAAAATCGTCGCCATCACCGGAGCCATGCCTGGCGGCACCGGCCTGAGCGTCTTCAAAAAGGAAATTCCCGAGCGCTATTTCGATGTCGGCATCGCCGAAGAGCATGCCGCGCTGTTTGCCTGCGGCCTCGCCACCCGTGGCCTGAAGCCATTCCTCGCCATCTACTCCACCTTCATGCAGCGCGCGTTCGACATGATCGTGCATGACATGGCCATCCAAAACCTGCCCGTGCGCCTGTGCATGGACCGTGGCGGCCTCAGCGGTGATGACGGCCCCACACACCATGGTCTCTTCGACATCGCCTACCTCCGTGGCGTCCCCGGCATCGTCCACATGCAGCCACGCAATGAAGACGAGTTCGTGGACATGCTCTGGACCATGGCCTGCTACGAGAGCGGCCCCATCGCCATCCGCTACCCGCGTGGCAACGGCCCCGGCATCATGCCCAAGGACAAGCCCGTCCGCCTTGAAATCGGCAAGGCCGAAGTCATTGCCGATGGTAACGATGTGGCCCTCATTGGCCTTGGCGACATGTTCCCCATCGCGGAAGCCGCCAAGAAAGAACTCGAAGCCAAAGGTCTCTCCGTCGCCCTCATCAATCCGCGCTGGATCAAACCGCTCGATATGGACTGCATCGCAGGCTTTGCCCGAAAGGTGAAGGTCGTCTGCACTCTCGAAGACCACGTCCTCCGCAATGGCTTTGGCGCAGGCGTCATCGAACAGCTCAGCGACGCGGGAGTTCAAACCCCAGTTGTCCGCATCGGCTGGCCCGATCAGTTCGTCGAGCACGGCACCCCATCAGTCCTCCGCCAGAAGCACGGTCTCAGCGTCGAAAACACCGTCGCCAAAGTGCTCGCTGCTTTGGGGCAGGCGTGATGTCTTTGGCAAGCAGTGCAGGTGGTGAACCGAGCCAGTTCACCCGTGAGACATTGGCTTCATTTCCTCTGCGGAGGAATTGGCGCAGACTGAGCTCAGAAGAATGTTATTCCTATTTGCATGCACGGTGAAAGCAGCTGACACACGTTTTCCAGCGCAGCCCACGTAGCCGCCATGCTTTCTCAAGACGACGCCCCTACTTCCGCCCAGCCCCAGGAGGAAAGCGGCACT
>TBL_comb48_EPIDRAFT_1002378_pt1 | contig 13120 bp, 3 predicted proteins | sample TroBogEpilimnion_37_FD_10681 | JGI IMG/M metagenome (IMG submission 10681)
AAACAAACAAACAATCCGCTTTGTTGAAAGGAAGGGCCCCCCATCCAGAATCCTACCTATCACGATCACTTCGACAAAGTCTTCGTCCCCACAACCCTATCACCCCTAACAATCATACACGTGAATTAGGGCGGGATAGTTAACGCCCTTAACCGCTTACAATATGAGATGAGGTAGAGTTTTCCGTACCCTCTAGCGTGTAAATTTAGTTCCTCATGGGTTGTGGCCCCTGCTTTCAATGTTGGAGCCCGAATGCGAGTTGGGTGAGCAGCAACAGTTTGCAAGGTATACTTCCGGGCTATTTGACGATTAAGGGTTTAACGGGCCAGTTGCGTATCGGGCTGCTCAGCGCAAAGATAAAAAAGAGTTTAAAAAAATGGCGGAGACAGGATTTGAACCTATAACCTCAAGATTATGAGCCTTGCGAGCTGCCAGATTGCTCTACTCCGCGATACATAAAAGTATACTTGAATTTTGCAAAAAATGCAAATTGGCCCCTACAAGAATTTTAAAAATTCTTGGGGTCAAAAGCTCCTAACTAATTGAATTTCTTTTTTCTGGTTCTTATTTTTGGGGGTTGTTTATTAGGCCTTCCCATACCTTCCTACCTCGAATTGAAAAATTTTAACAGATAGGAACGAGTTATCAGCGATTACTCTATCCCCCAAACGGGGTGTTTTGGCAAAGCCTGAGACAAAAATTTTATCGAAGTCGCCGCTCCCTTGGTTTCAAAAAGAATGGTTAGGTCGCTCTAACACGCAACTGGCCTCTCACCAACTCGAATCAATTCTGAGACCACAACTCTACCAAGCATTTAAATATTCTTGGAAGGGATTGTTAGGGCGCCCTTCCCTAACAAGCAGATGCGTAGCAACTTTTGGTTTCAGCGAAGCAACTCATTCGTCCCGTTCTTCAAAGTTGTTGGGATCCAGCATACCTTCATTCCTTGATTGTTAGGCCCCCCTTCCTAGCCATTCCTAAAAAAGTGAGGGACAGGATGGGTGTTAAGGCCCCCCATCCTTCCTTCGCGTGATAGGTCGCCCATCAGATGCTTCGAAACTAGTTGTGTTAGGCCTCCCCTTCCTAACACGTTGCAAAATTGGTGCGACCCAGCATCCAACTTGATTGTTAGGGTTGCTTCGCATCCGCCCTAACAAACAAACAACTTTCAAAGAAGGGACTTCATGGTCGTGATAGGCAGGATTCTGGATGGGGGGGCCTTCCTTTCAACAAAGCGGATTGTTTGTTTGTTTGTTAGGCCTCCCCATCCTAACAAACAAACAAACAAACAAACATTTAGGAATGAAGTGACCGAATTTATTGATTTTAGCGACCAATCTTGCGACCCGGAAATCGTCTGCTATTAGTATGCTGTTAGAGCTCCCCTTACCCAAATCTCTTAGTTACGCGACCCACGTGTTTTTAACCAATTTTGCGCTTCAATATAATTTGTAGGTGCTAATCGAATAGCTTCTTTCCAATAATCTGCCGCTTTTTCAAATAAAATTTCAGATGATTGGGTATCACCTGCTTCAATGGCTTGTTCACCTCGATAATGGTAAATTACTGCAATATTGTTTAGAGCTTGAGGGAGTGATGGGTTTCTATCTAATGCTTGATAATAATATTCTAAAGCTTTTGTATGTTCTCCATTACTCGTATGAATTAAGCCTATATTATACAAAATATAACTTCTATCATATGGATCAACTTCAAGTTGTAAAGCTTGGTAATAATTTTGTAGGGCTTCAGCATATTCACCTTCAGCTTGCGCACTCATTCCATCTCGATAATAGGTAAAAGCTTCCTTTTCTCGTTTGGTTGTCGGTAAAACTTGAAGCAAAATATCAGCAATTACAGTAAATGTTTTATCAATGAAATTATCGTTACGTTGCGATCTTGGCATTTTGAACCTCCAGAGGGATAAAATTATATACTTGGTTGGGAAAGCCTCATTAACAGCCCTATCTGTTTGTTTGTTAGAATGGGGAAGCCTAACAAATAAACAATCCTTTTTTTAAATAAATTGATGAGGGGCCTAACCTTCATTCCTAAAAAGGTGGGAGACAGCCGTGTTAGGGGGGCCCATCACAACTACTCGGCCCCTTAATTTAAAAGTAGTTGTACCCATCAGGCCTAACAATCCCCCATACCTGAAGAGCCCCCCATCCTATCCCTTAACACGTGAAAGACCACCCTAACACGGGAGAGGTCTGGTTTGATTAAATAAAATCTGAGAGAAGAAGATTCACTAAAATACGACCAGGTGTTGTTCGAATATAAATCGAACGACGCTTTTCTTTGCTATCTTCAATCCATTGAGAAGAAGTATATAACTTTCTTGTCTGCCCTGTTTGTAATAATCGAATACCAAGAGGTTCGTCGGGGGTACTTCCTCTTGGATTCGGTTTTGCATAAAAAAGTTTCAAGCATGGGTGCAAAGTAACCACCTTATCAGAATCTTGGCCGGTATTATCCCCTTTGTTTAAAAAGGAATCCTGAACCTCACTCTTGTGGTCCCTTCTTTGGAAGGTAGGGGATGGGAAGGGGGGCCTAACAACCCTTCCTAACACTTCCCCCCCATGAGGCGAAGCAACCATCGAGTTTAAAGACAAGTCAAAATTGGAATTCTTGTTACTGAAGGAAAGTATTGGTTTGCCTTTTCGATGAGGCGGCCCTTGAGTAAAGCTAGAACCTCCCGGAAGAGGAATCAAATCTGGCCCTGATTCTTTTTGAAAATTAGTATTGTTAAGGTGAGGGACGCTTAAGCTTACCAGATTAGTATTTTGTTTTTTTTCCGCTAAACAAACCCAAACAAAAGAGTGAATACTCAATTTATTTTGTTCATAAGCTTGAATAACAGAATATAATCCATCAAAAAAAATGTTATTGCTGGCCCCTTCTTTTGATAGGCCTGATAGGGGGGGGGCCTTCCCAGCATACGAAGACTTGTTTGTTAGGCGGTTAGGCCCCCCTTCTAACAAGCTCTTTTTTTTAAATAAATTGTAGCGGCCTGACGAAGGTAGCGACCACGAAGTATTCTTATTTACAAAATTTTGTTCAAGGAGGGTTGGGGGTTTCTCAATTGTTAAATAATAAAAACCTAAAATCATATCTTGACTAGGTAAGATACTTGGTTGACCGGTTGCAGATGAAAGCCAGTTTGTATTTGCTAACATTAATAAGCGCGCTTCGATTCGAGCTTTAGGAGATAAAGGGACATGGATTGCCATTTGATCCCCGTCAAAATCGGCATTAAATGCAGTACAAACTAAAGGATGCAATTGAACTGCTCGCCCCTGAACAAGCTTTGGTTGAAATGCTTGAATACCTAAACGATGGAGTGTTGGTGCTCGATTTAAAAGAATTGGATGAGATTGAACAATGTTTTCTAATAATTGGCGACTTAAAGGTTTATTTGATTCAATAATAGTTTTAGCCCCTCGAATAGTTTTTGCAAGTTGCAGTTCAAGAATATGTCGAATTAAAAAAGGTTGAAAAAGTTCTTGCGCAATTTCGTAAGGTAATCCACATTGATGTAAAGCTATATTTTTGGGACCAACAACAATAACAGAACGACCTGAATAATCCACCCTTTTTCCTAAAAGGTTTTGTCGAAATCGCCCTTGTTTTCCGCCAATTCTATCTGAAAGAGATTTATAAAGGTCTTGCCCTGAATTAGATGAACCAGTTGCCAAATTACCTCGACCTGAAACCCTAGAATCTCGCCCTGATTTATGACGAACACTTGTTGTTTTCCCATTTTCCAATAGAGCATCAACAGCAAGTTGAACAAGATGTTGCTCGCTTCGTACTAAAAATTCAACTAAATGCGGGCGGGATCCTTGTATTTTATTTTTATTCTTTTCAGGCCGCTGCTGTGGTCCCTTCATTGGGAGGGGAAGGGTGTTAGGCCTGATGGGGGGCCCTAGCCTTTCTATCACCTTGTTCGTCCGGCCTAAGTCCCAAGAATGGGGTACCCCTGCCTTTGATTGACTCGAGGTATCTGATTTCTCTGGCGTCGACCTTTGTAAATTAACTTGGTTGTTATAGGAAGTGGGGCTTATCATGGTTGCTTCGTATCCAGTTAAAATAAGATCGTTTGCTTGATCTTGTTCCCCCGTGATAGGGATTGAAGAATTGTTAGTTAGGGGTACCCCATCAGGCCTAAGACCTTCCCCTTCCCTATACTGAGCTAGGACGGGCAAACCTGAGCGTGAAACATTTTTAGTTTGAACGGGGTTAACTGGTGAATTTCGACTAGCGCCGCCTGATAAATAATATTTTAATCTATTATTTCGGCTAATAAGTCTTCTATATAAATCATTAACATCTGAACTAGCTAATTGTCCAGCATTTAATTGAACAATAGGTCGCAATTCAGGAGGTAAAACCGGTACTGAAGTTAAAATAAAACTGCAAGTTTTTTTGAACGTATCAGTCCTCTTTGGGGCTTCCCCTTCCAATCCCCTTCTTTGAAAGTTGTTTGTTGCTATGTTAGGCCTGATGGGGGGCCCTTCCCGCGATCCCCTACCATTCTCGGATACTTGTGATAGGGGGTTTAAAGGTAAAATCCCTCCAGCTGTCCGTAATATATTAAGGAGTTTTAAAGATCGAACTCTTTTCTTTCGTTGCTTTAAAAGAAATTTCACTTCGTTTTCTTTCAAATTGAAAATAAATTGACTCGCTTGAGGTGATGCGTAACCGGAAGGAACCTGGTTTCTTATGATTCTTGTCTCGTAGGGAGGAAGGGCACCCCATCCTGATGGGGTTGATGGGGTACCCCTAACCAGGGATGGTTCAGCCAACAACGACGTAGTATTTAAAATTGGGGTTTTTCGTATTTCCGTTTGAAGTTTTTGGTATTCAGTTTCCCAATTTTTTTCTTCAAATAATTTTTGTAAAGCTTTTGCCCCAGTGTTCTCTAGCCAAGACGGGTATTCTGGTAGATGAAAACCGGGATTTCGGTGGATTCGTTTTACAAACTTACCCGACCCAGCTGAATAAGAAGAAGTTTTTTCCGTGCTTGGTTGATAGTGGGAAGGAAGGGCACCCCATCCTGATGGGGTTGATGGGGTACCCCTAACTAACGCCCTATCAAGCCCATCAGCATCCGCCCTAGCAACACGATTCAGGGCCGCATTCTCATTGAATTCTAAGTCGGGGCCACTTTGACTAAGTCTTCGTTCCTTCTTTGAGTCGAGTTTGGAAGGCTTGAAGGATGGGAAGGGGTGGGTTGCTTGATGCGAAGCAACCAGCAACTCTAACCTACCAGATAATTGAAAAGGATTGATTCTTGTAGGAAGGGGTACCCCACCCCCACCCAACCATCGATGTAAAAAATCCCACTCATTATCAAAAAAATCGCCTCCGGGGCTTAAACAGGGATTCAAATAGTTTGAATTGCTCACAGTATAGCCTTTATAGTAGCTAATTTTTTTTATATATTTTGTTGGCATTTTAAATAGAGTTGCAAATATATTTGGGCGACTGTTTAAAAACCAAATGTGAGTCACTGGGCAACCTAAACCAATGTAGCCCATACGGTATCGTCGAATTCTTGATAATGTAACTTCAACTTGACAATTTGAGCAAATTAAAGGTGCAGATTGCGGGGTAGGGTAGCCTATTCCTAAACGTGACGTTTTTTTAGAATCTTCGTCGAAGTGGCCGCTTTCTTCGTTTAAAAAAGAATGCTTGAAGGAAATGTTAGTTAGGGGTACCCCATCAACCCCATCAGGCCTAACAATCCTATCAGCCCCTTCGTTGAAAGGATAGGGATTGTTAGGCCTCCCCACCCCTTCCCGTTCCCCTAAGTCGCTTTGCACCCATACAGGGAAGGGGGGCCCTAACCCTTCCCCCGATGCAGAACCTAATAAAACTGGTTTTCCTAAAGGTCGAAAAAATCGTAAAAGGGTAGGGATGCTTCGCATCCGCCCTAACCTCACTTCATTTGTGATGGGCTGATTGTTTGTTAGGCCCCCCTTCCTAACAAGCCTTTCATTTAAAAGTAGTTGGGATGGGGTTTGCTTCGCAACTAGTTGGGGCCCGGTGTTGTTAAAGCTCCCTGAACTATCCCGCTCTAACAACCCAGCATCCCGCCTTCTAGAATCGAAATTGGTAGCTGGCATTCCCTTGGTATTTAATTCTTCGAACGAGCTAATGGGATGGGGTGCCCTAGGATGCGAAGCAATCGCAGGGAAAAGAAAATTAGGGTTAGCTAGTCCAAGCTCTTTAGAGAAAGAGTCCAGCTCCCCCGGGCGAACATTCTCCTCCCTTGAAAATAAGGGATTGTTAGGCCCCCCCCTCCCTCTCGTATCTATCAAGTGGCTGCTACCAATTTCTAAAGATTCTTGCGAGATTGTTAGGCCCCCCTTCCTAGCATTCATAGTAAAAAATTCGTGGGACTTCGCCCCGGTTGCCGAATCTTCAATTCTAAGCTCCTCTGCCTCACCTCTCCCTTTTTTAGAATGAATGTTGTGGTCGCTTTGTTGAAAGTTGGTGCTGATGGTGTTAGGCCCCCCTTCCCTTCCGAACAAGGTAGAATGAATTCGTAAATTAGTATTTTGAAATAAGTGAATTAATGGAGAAGGTGAGAATTCAACTTCCCACTCCTCGCATTCCGGGGAACGCGGGGTACAAGAAGCCCCTGAAAAGCGATTTTGGTTTAGTAGGTGGAAGGGATTGTTAGGGTTGCTTCGCATCCTGCCCATCCCATCCCATCCTTTTTGAGACGAAAGGAGCGGCCACTTCGAGAAAGTCTTCGTTTCCGCAATCCCTCCAAGAATATTGAAACCTTTAGCTTCGACTAAAGTCTTCGGGACCCCAAACTTTCCTTGAGAAATTTGTTGGGAGCCCGTAATACGGCGGGATTGACCACAAGAACATACCCAGTCTTTTATTGGTCCGAAAATTCTTTCACAAAATAAACCATCTTTTTCTGGTTTAAAAGTCCGATAATTTATAGTATCTGCTTTTTTGACTTCGCCAATTTCTACATAGTTACCCGAAATCAAGTACGAGCGATCAGCCCATGCTTTAATTTCTTCAGAATTAGCTAATCCTATTTGTATAAAAGAACGTAAATCGGGAGCAAATGATTTTTTTACTTGAAAACTTTTTGCGGAATTGATGACGTATTTCATTATTTTACTAATAGGGGTTGCTTGTTAGGCCCCCCTTCCCACCCCTTCCCAGCCCCGATGCGAAACAGCCGGGTAACATAGGAAGGTGTTAGGAGGCCTATCACAAAGGGAGATGCTAGGATGGGGAGGCCTAACAACCTAGTTGCTTCGCATCGAGGATGGGGTGCCCTAGCTCTAAAAAGTTGGGTTTTGGTTTGGTTGCTTCGCATCCAAAACAGCTGAAGGCTGTTTTGGATGCGAAGCAACTAGGTTGTTAGGCCTGATGGGGTGCCCTAACTAACAATACGAAGACTTTGTCGAAGTCCCTTCATTGTAAATTAGTTTGTTTGTTTGTTTGTTAGGATGGGGAGGCCTAACAAACAAACAAACAACTACTTTTTAGGAATGAAAGGGGCACCCAAGTACGCTGATGGGGTGATGGGCGACCTATCACGCGAAGGAAGTGGCCTAGGAATGAAGGGGACGAGTAGTTCTGGGTTGCTTCGCAGATGCGAAGCAACCCACAAACTTTTCTTTTTAAAGACCAGTACCCGCCGGAATTAATCGCCCAAGAATGACATTTTCTTTTAACCCGGATAACGAGTCAATTCTATTTTGTAAAGCAGAATTCATTAAAACTCGTTTTGTTTCTTGAAAACTTGCTGCAGAAATGAAACTATCGGTAAGAAAAGCAATTTTTGTTATACCTAAAATAATTGGTTGATACGGCGGTATTACCTCACCTAAAACTTGCGTTGGGCGAGAAAGCAAACTCTCGAGTTGCTGAGCTTTCGTTTGCTTTCCATACGAAGACTTGTTTGTTAGGCGGTTAGGCCCCCCTTCTAACAAGCTCTTTTTTTTAAGTAAATTATAGCGGCCTGACGAAGGTAGCGACCACGAAAGGGAGGTCAAAGCAGGTTGCTTCGCATCCTGATAGGCCGGGTTGCTTCGCATCCGGTCTAACAACGTCGTTTTGATAGGCCACCCTAGTGGTCCCTTCATTGGTGTTAGGGCGCCCTTCCCATAAGAATCATCCGAAGCAACCAATGAATCGAGTTTGATTGTTCTTGCTGAATTGAATGCTACTAGCCGACGTTCAACAATTTTTAAACTATCTAAATCAACAATATCATCCGGAAAAAACGGCGTTTTGCCTTTTTCTAAAATACGAACTTTGGAAGTCATTTGACGAACAATAATTTCAATATGTTTATCAGCAATTTCAACACCTTGTGATTGATAAACACTTTGAATTTCACTTACAAGTGTTCGTTGAAGATTTAAACGAATCAAAACTAATTGTTCTCCAGCAGTTTCGACTCCTCCATTGTTAGGGTTGCTTCGCATCGGCCCTAGCCTTCCCTTCCCTATCTCCTTAGCGCCGACAAACGAGTCGCCAGGAATAAAAGAAGAACTGTTTCGGGAATATTCCGCAGATTTCGTTTTTATTTGCTCCAAATTAGGTCGCTTGCTTTTGTTCGCCCCGGTTATCGCTGCGCCTCTATTTTCAAAAAGTTGCTCAATTTTAGGTAAACCTTGGACAATATCACCCGTCTTAGACTGTTCCTCGGGTCGTAATAATTGAAGTAAAATTTCACGAGGTTGAACAGGCCGCAAGAAAGAAGCAAGTTGGCCCATACCGGCCATTGGTTCTTTTTTCAGAATGGATTTGTTAGGGGTGTTAGGCCCCCCTTCCCTAACACCTTCCCTAACAAACATTTCTTTTGAACCTGAAAATAAATGAGATTGAGCGCGTCGAAGAACAAATGAAGTTTCTTGTGTTAGGCCTCCCCATCCCATCTCAAGGCTGTTTTGATAGCCCTCAAAGTTGCCAGATAGCTTGCTAGGCCCCTCTAACCTGGTTGCTTCGCATCTGGCCCTAATAAACAATGCTCGTTTTCTCACGCGGACAATTTGGGAAGTATACTCAAATCGAAGGGCTGTCTTCGAAGTACCTTCCAGTTGGGGGCTAGGGCAGCCCATCGGCCTAACATTCCCTTCCCTACAATCACGGCCTTCAGTACAAAGAATATCTAGATTTTGGTGAGGGACAGGAAGATTAATAGAATCTCCAGTTCGAATAAAATCGCCTAATTGGTAAACAGGGCATTCAGGCTCTACTTTGAATTCGGCGGGAAGGGAAGGGGAAGGGGGGCCTAACACCTTCCCCTTCCCCGCATCCAACTTAGGGTTGCCTATCACAAGAATATTTTGATTCGTGTTTGTTAGGACCCCTTTCCCATCGCGAGTTGGGGGCGAGTGAAGAGTTTTTTGCTCTTTAAGCACAAAAATAATCTCATCCCCTATTTCAAAAGCCGTTGAAAAGTCTGCTCTGTGTTTGTGGTCTCTTCCTTGGTGATGCACCCCTCTAACCTTCATTTTGGGGTGCTTGGAATGGAAGGTAGAGCCCCCCATCCTACAATCCGGCCACTTTATTTGCAAGGGCCGAAAAAGATCACCTTTTTGATATTTAAAAATAGAACTAAGGCGAAGGGGATTCAGCACAGCAACGTTGTTGTTAGGAGGCAGGGAAGGAGGGCCTAACAGCAACTTCACTTCTTTGAAAGGAAGGAAGGAGGGCCTAACAGCCTTCCTAACCTTCATTGTAAAGGAGTTGGGGCGCTGATAGGGCGCCCTAACAGCATACCGGAATTGATTCGAGTTTGTTAGGGGATGGCTAGGGCCCCCCATCAGGCCTAACACCCCTAACACATTCTCAGCTGAATCCCCGCTGCTAGGATTTTTAAAATAAGAATTGGAAGGGTCCCCCATCCTTGTTGGTTCGACCCGGTTAGGATGGGGCGCCCTTCCAAGACTATTTCTTTTTGGTAGTGGGAAGGGCCCCCCATCAAGCCCCCTGTTAGGGTGCCCTACAACGGGGCGAACAAAATTTACTTTAAAAGGTCGACCGCTTAATACCCATATTTGTTGTTTCAGTAATTCATTGGAAGAATTGAAAGTAAAAGCAAAATCTGATCCCCATTTTAATTGGCCTTGAATTTCAGACAGCACGTTTTTTGTTACTTGGCTGTTAGAGCGCCCTACCACGGGGGCAAGTTTTTGAACATTCGACGCTTTATGGCCGCTACCTTTGTTTAAAAGCACTTTCGACCCAGATGCTGGTTGCTTCGCATCCGTGATAGAGCGGCTTAACAAGCTATGTTTCGGCTTTTCCTTCGCAAACCCATTCCGATTTTCTTCGGTGCGTCCCCTACCAGAATTCAATAGTATTGGGGCCTGAATTAAATAAGAATTCTTGAGCGTGGTGGTATTGTTAGTATTGTTAGGTCTCCCCATCCCTTCCCTACCTTCCCCTTCATTTGGTCTCGTTTCCTGTTTGGTTGGGGCAGCCCGACGTTTTACTTGTGATACTTGTTCGGTTGCTTCGCATCGCGGTGGCTTCGCCTCCTCTGCGGGTTGAATCAATCTCGAAATTTCAGCACATAAATCATTTTTATTAACAAATTTTCCAGGATAAACAAATAAAAGACTTTGCGCTGGTAATTCTACGATTGATTCTTTGCCATTTGAGTCATTTTGGGTGAAATCTGGGCCTGAACCATCCCGCTCTAACCTTTGATTCGAGTTTGATATGCTTTGCTTGTTAGGGGATGTGTTAGGGGAAGGGATTGTTAGGCCTGATGGGTTGTTAGGGCTTCCCCTTCCCACAACTGAAGGGTGGGCCGGCGTTGAAAGGCTAATTTTCATTTGAAGAGGCTCAAAAGAAAAAAAACCAGTTTCGCCGTGAAAATTTCGAACTTTGCAACCAATCAACGATTTGACTTGACTGAATTCACGACTTTCTTGATTGTTAGGCCTGATGGGGGGCCCTAGCTTCACTTCTTTGAAAATTGTTGGTATGCTAGCAAACCTTCTTTGATTTGAGTTTGTTGCTAGGATGGGAAGGGGAGCCCTAACACCCTTCCCTATCACCAAATTAGGACTCAATGATATATAACCAGAATGTGGAGCTGTTATTTTATCTTGAATATCTGTTGAAAAAATACCACCCGTATGAAAAGTTCGCATCGTTAATTGAGTACCAGGTTCTCCAATGGATTGCGCTGCAAGAATACCAACGGCTTCGCCAATGGAGACTAAACGTCCCTGAGCTAAGTTCCACCCATAACAAAGTTGACAAATCGAAAAACCCGCAGATTCACAAGTTAATGGTGATCTTATGGAGATAGAATAAAGTCCTTTTGTTATTCGGCCCTTTCTTTTCGTTTGAAAGAAGATTTTGTTTTTTTTGTCGTTGGAGGATGCGGAGCAACCACTATCACGCATATCTCCTAACACATCACTTGGGCAGCTCGAAACAAGAAATTTTTTTTGTGTTTTTGAAAGGCTAATTAATTGACTCGCAAGCAAATTTGTAATTTCTTGGTTCTTGCATCCAATTAGAGATGTAGATTGCTGATAGGCTACCTTATGTATGCTGTTAGGGCGGCCGATCAGCAAATTTTCCGAGTTGTTGTTAGGGCTGCCTGAACCATCTAGGCCACCCCTACCCTGGCCTATCACAGGTAGGTGGGACCCAGCATCGCCTAAATCAGGCGAGTCGGGAAGGGAAGGGATGGGGTACCCCTTCGCTCCAGTAACAACACGAATAGTTTCAAAAAGGACTCTTCCTAAAATATTTTTTTCGGAAATGGAAACAGAAATCCCTGTTGAAGTCCCGCAATCGATTTGACTAATGATAACCCCATGAGCTACATCCACTAATCGCCGTGTTAAATATCCTGAGTCCGCTGTACGTAAAGCGGTATCAATTAGTCCTTTGCGAGCCCCGTAGCAAGAAATAACATATTCGGTAACACTTAAACCTTCTCGAAAATTACTTCGAATAGGAAAATCGATAATCCCGCCTCCTGAATCGGACATTAAACCTCGCATTCCTACAAGTTGACGCACTTGAGAAATATTTCCTCGAGCGCCTGAAAACGCCATCATATAGAGAGGATTTAACGGGGTTTTTTGGAAATTTTGAATAACTTCTTCTTTTAAATTTTCACTTGTAGTTGTCCAAATATCAATAAGTTTTTGATATCTTTCTAACGCAGTAATCGAACCTCGTAGGTAATTATTTTCGCAAGTTTTTACTTGTTTTTGTGCTGTTTGTAATAATACTTTTTTTGTGGGTGGTATTCTTAAATCATCAAAACCTAAAGATAAACCAGCTTTTGTTGCATAATGAAAACCTAAAAATTTCAAATTTTCTATAAGTTCGGCTGTTCGAGTTGCCCCATAATTATCAATAAACCATGAAAGAATTCTTTTGAGTCCTTTTTTATCAATAACTTGATTATAAAAATTCATTTCTTTATTTTGTTGTATTTTATTCCCCTGGTTAGTTGGTTGTTTGTTAGTTGTTTGTTAAGCCTCCCCATCCTAACAAACAAACAAACAAACAATCTAGCAACTCCTTCGTCCCTTTATTTGTGATAAGCCCCCGAACACTTTGCTTGTTAGGAAGGGCCCCCCATCCTTCTTTGAAAGTTGGTGGGACCCAGCATTTTAAGGCACTTCTGCCCTGGGATGGGAAGGGCCCCCATCCTGTTAGGTTTGTTTGTTAGGATGGGGAGGCCTAACAATCCCCTAACCTTCCTGCGCCCCCTTTTTTTAAGTAAATTCGGTCATGCGAAGCAACTTGATAGTTAGGGTAGGCTATCACGGGTTGTTAGTTAGGGGAAGGGGAGGCCTAACAATCCCGGGATGGTTAAAGCAGGTTAGAGTTACCTATCACAAATACTTTCGGGATGGGGGGCTCTTCCCCCATTCTTTTTTAAAAATTTGTAGTGGTCTCTTCATTCCTAAAAAGATTTGTTAGGCCTCNNNAGGNCTAACAATCCCCTAGCCATTAGAAAGTAGTTTGTTAGGCCCCCCCTTCCTTTTCCTTTCAAAGTTGTTTGTTAAAGGAAGGGGTGTTAGGGCGCCCTTCCCTTACTACTTGACAACGAAGGGGCCACAGCACGGCCTTGAATTGTGTTAGGGTG
>TBL_comb48_EPIDRAFT_1002387_pt1 | contig 13066 bp, 9 predicted proteins | sample TroBogEpilimnion_37_FD_10681 | JGI IMG/M metagenome (IMG submission 10681)
CGGATAAAACCGCTTTTGCGCAGACCAACTTCTCTTTCCATGGAGATGCCAATGGCAACCACTCGGCCTGGGGCTTGAATATGAATTCATCTGCTATCCTGGAATTGCAGGCCACCGGAGGCTCCAGTGCTCAGTGGCTAAGTGCTATCTCCAACAGTAACAACTGGGGGCCGGTGTCGATTCAAGCGGATACAGCCCCCGAACCCACCAAGATGGTGCTGCTGTTCTTGGGCTTGGCGGCATGCTTTGCGAACCGGAGACGCTAGATTTATTATTTAATTTATTGTAAATATGGATTTAGTCTTGATTGGTTAAGGTTGGTCCATATTCTGGGCGGCTCGTGATCCCCCGTTTTGCCATTGCCCTTTGGTGTCTCGCCCTGCTGCCAGCACAGCTCTGGGGCGCTGGCATTCTGGTGAACGAATATTACAATGGCAGCGGACTCGTCAGTCCCGGCACGAAGATGGTGGCCGATGAGTATATCGAGTTCGTCATTGTCCAAGAGTCCACCGCCGCCAGCCTAGCCAGCCTTTCTTTTGGCGACAGCAACGAAGCCACGTCCCAATTGCAGGCAGTTTTCCACTTTGATCAAGCAACGCTGCAGCAGGCGCTCGACAATGCGCATCTCTCAGCCTTTTTGCCAGGGACCATGATCGTCGTCAAGGGCACTGATCTCGGCCCGCAAAGCATCGCCTACGACCCACTCAATGGAAATTGGGACATCCAACTTGTCGCCGGGCAGGGCGCACTTGGCTCCACTGGGACCAAGATCAACGGTGCGATCTCCGTGGGCAACAAAGGTGACACCGTGTGGGTACCATGCCCTCCTCGAACTTGGCAACTGGCGCGAAGCCGGTGCCATGAGCGCCGACCATGGAACCCCGCTGCGTCGCTATTCGCGCCCCCTTGCCCACGCCTTCGCGACGCTGCAACAAGGCACGTCACGAACCTACACTGTCGAAATCCTGCTCCATGAAGCACTCACCGCCTCTAAGCGCGAACACCGCGCCCTAGACTGCTACGCTGTTGGCTGTGCCGCGATTGACCACACCCTTCCAAATCTCGCCGCCACCGCCTTCGCCGTCGCACTCGACATCTCAAGTGACCGCGCCAAAACCATGCTGGCCATCGTTCGCAGCGCTCGCCAGGGCCGCCTGCCGCTCGACACGCTGATGCGTTCCCTCGTCGGCAGCCCCGCCATGCAGGATGAATCCATTCAGGAATCCCTCATCTACCTCAGCCTCCTCGCGAACCAAAAAGTGGACGGCCTGCTCACCGTCATTCGCAACCGTCGTCAGACCGACCCAGGGAATGTTTACCTTCGTTTCCTCGAAGCCTTGGCCCTGTCTCAGCAAGGCAACCCCATGGATGCCGCCAGCCTCCTCATTCCCCTGCCCCAGTATCGCTGGCATCAGGGCGAAGCTGCCGTCCTCGCCAGCATCATCGCGTCCGCCGGTAAAATCGAACGCTCCAGCGCACTCATCCAGCAGATCGACCCAACCCAGCTCCTGCCTGAAGAACACACCCTCTTCGATCCCTGGCGCAACCGCGTCTCCCTCGGCACCGGTTTGATTGGGAGCATCGGGACGAAATAAAAAGGCGTGCCCGCAGCCGAGCACACCTCCAAGTGAAGTCACTCAATCAATGCCTCAAGGCAGCGGGAAACGCTGATTCGTTTCGCTGACTTCTTTACGGATTTGCGCCAGGGCGGCTTCGTCGTCGCGGTTCGTCAGTGCGCGGTCGATCCAGGCGGCGATCTGCTGCATCTCGGCTTCTTTCATGCCGCGTGTGGTCACGGCAGGAGTGCCGACGCGGATGCCACCGCCGAGGGTGATCTTCTCGGTGTCGAAGGGGATGCCGTTTTTGTTCACGGTGATCGCGGCCTTGTCGAGCGTCTCACTGGCGACTTTGCCATTGAGGCCCTTAGGGCGGAGATCGACGAGCATGAGATGGTTGTCCGTGCCACCGCTGACGATGCGGTAACCGAGCGCGGCAAGCGCAGCGGCGAGGGCCTGGGCGTTTTTGACGACCTGCGCGGTGTAGTCTTTGAAGCCGGGCTTGAGACATTCGCCGAAGCAGACGGCCTTGGCGGCGATGACGTGCATGAGGGGACCGCCCTGCACGCCGGGGAAGACTTGGCTTTGGATCTTCTTGAAGAGGTCTTCGCGATTGGTCAGGATCATGCCGCCACGCGGGCCGCGCAGGCTCTTGTGCGTGGTGGTGGTGACGAAGTCGGCGTACTCCATCGGGGAAGGATGCGCGCCACCGGCTACGAGACCGGCGATGTGAGCCATGTCCACGAAGAGATAAGCGCCCACGCTCTTGGCGATCTCGCTCATCTTTTGGAAGTCGATGATGCGCGGGTAGGCGCTGGCACCGGCGGTGATCATCTTGGGCTGCTCGCGCTTGGCGACTTCGGCGAGTTCGTCGTAGTCGATGCGTTCGTTCTCTTGGTTCACGCCGTATTGGCAGAAGTTGTAGAAGCGGCCTGAGAAGTTGGCAGGGTTGCCGTGTGTGAGGTGGCCACCGTGGGCGAGGTTCATTCCCAGCACCTTATCACCTGGCTGCAGGACGCTGAAATACACTGCGGCATTGGCCTGCGAACCGGAATGCGGCTGCACGTTGGCGTATTTGGCACCGAAGAGTTCGCACGCGCGGTCGATGGCGAGTTGCTCGACTTTATCGACTTCCTCGCAGCCACCGTACCAACGTTTGCCGGGATAGCCTTCGGCGTATTTGTTGGTGAGGCAGCTTCCCTGAGCGGCCATGACCGCCTTGCTGGTGAAGTTTTCACTCGCGATAAGTTCGATGTGATCCTGCTGACGATGCTGCTCGCCGCGAATGATGTCAGCGACGGCAGAATCGCTCGCTTCCAGAATATCGAGCGGATGCGGCTGGGCGTTCATCTTGTCCACGCGGCGGCCATGGCGGCCTCCAGCAAAGGGCGTTTTCAACCAAGCATCCACGATCTCGTTGGCAGTGGCCACTGGGGTGTTTTTGCCAGAGAGGCAGAGCACATTAGAGTTGTTATGTTCACGTGTGATGGCAGCGGTCTGCACGTCCCCCACCAGCGAAGCCTGAATGCCCACATGGCGGTTCGCGGCGATGCACATGCCGATGCCCGTGGTGCAGACCAGAATGCCCGCATCCGCCGCGCCGGAGAGCACTTTGTCAGCGACCGCTTCGGCGTAGTCGGGGTAATCGACCGAATCATGCGAGTTCACCCCCAAATCTTCCACGCTGTAACCGGCGGATTGCAGATGAACGACGACGGCATTTTTAAGCTCCACCCCGCCGTGATCGGCAGCGATAGCGAGTTTATGAGGAAGGATGCCGTTGGTATTGCTGGTCATTGTTTTGCGTTGGGGGTGAGGGTCGAAGATGGGTGGGCGATGGCTGCTGTCATCCATCATTTTTCTTCCAGGTCTGGTCGATGTAAGCAAGCAGGCTGGGGAGCATTTTCTCCAGGCTGCTCAGAGTTTCTTGATACGCTGCGCGGCCCTGGCCGAAGGGGTCGGAAACATCCTTGCCCCGCAGAGCATCTTCAGCGGCAAATTCAGAGACCAAGTAAACTTTGTCTGCCTGCTCAGGAAATTCATCCGCGATCGCTGCCATGTGGTGAGACGACATCGCAAACACGTGCGTGGCCTGCTCCAAAGTCGGCTGGTCGAGCATGTGGCTCTGAAAACTGCCAAGATCAATGCCGCGTTCCTTGAGCAAGGCCGCCGTGTGCTTGCTGGCGGGCATACCGGGAGCCGCCGCCACACCTGCGCTAGAGACTTGATAGTCAGCACGCTCCTTGACCAGATCACGAAACAGCGCCTCCGCCATCGGGCTGCGGCAGGTGTTTCCAGTGCAGACAAAGAGAACGTTTTTCAAGATGCTGAGCGGGTTTGATTCGATCCCACCGGAGTCGATGGGGGTGTCAGTGTGACGCGACACCCTCATTTGTCAAAGGCGGAGCCAAAGGTGCTTATAAGCATTTTCGTGGAATATCCCGCTTGCCAAAGGGGAGGCTCATGGGCTTTGCTTCTGTTTGTCTTATTTTCAAGCGCTTAACCCTCAATGGCGGAACGATACAAAATCTATGAAAAGCTCGGCATGGGCGGCGTTGGTGCCGTCTTCCGCGCTTATGACAGCCAGTTGAAGCGCTGGGTCGCCGTCAAGCGACTGTTGAGTGCCAATGAAGCCGACACCGACAAAGACGTCGCCTCTGAGCTGCGACGTGAAGCCGATGCTCTCGCCTCCCTGCGCAATCCGAATATCGTAACCATTTTCGATGTAGGGAGCGATGACGAAGGGTTGTTCATCGTGATGGAGCTGCTGCAGGGTGAAGACCTAGCAGATGTCGTTGCCCGTGGCCCGCTGCCCTACGACGATTTCAAGGAACTGGCCTCGCAGACGCTCGAAGGCCTGCTCTCGGCGCACCAGCACCACATCCTGCACCGCGACATCAAGCCGGAGAACATCAAGGTAGAACGTCTTCCTGGCGGACGTATGCAGGCAAAGATCATCGACTTCGGTCTTGCTCGTGCGGGCCTGCGTGCTCGCAAGCAGACGGAAGACCAAGAAGGCACGGTGATGGGGTCCATTTATTACATGGCCCCCGAGCAGCTCACACGCGAGCCCGTGGATGAACGCACCGACCTTTATTCCTTGGGCTGTGTCTTCTATGAGGCACTCTCGGGCAGAAAAGCTTTCGACGGCAAATCCATCGCTGAGGTCATTGACAAACACATCGACCATGTGCTGGTGCCCTTGCATCAAATCGCCCCGCATGTGCCACAGTGGCTGGGAGCCTGGTGCGCACGCCTGATGGCCCAAAAGCCGGAGGACCGCCCAGCCAATGCGCAGCAGGCCATTGAAGAATTCCGCGCCTGGGAAAAAATGCCAGCGATGGTGCCCTACGGTCCCTGGATGGGCATGTACGCGCCACCGCCGGTTTACATGCCGCCTGGAACAGGCACGGTACCGCTGACAGGTTATTATCATCCTATGACGGGCCAAGTTCAGCCCGTGGTCTATGCCGAACCGGTGATGGAGGTGGTACCCGCAGAATTCGTTGACGAAGATCAGCCCGTCACAGAACTCGCTGCCATCACGACGCCGCTGGCACCTGCACCCTATGGCCCCGGAGGCGGTCATACGACGGCGCAACACTACCATTCATCCACAGTCCCGCCCGCTGCTCAGAACAAGTCGAAGCTGATCAAACAGATCGCCATCATCGGTGGCGGCGTCGCTCTGCTAGGCATCGGCGGCTACTTATTCTTCGGCAAAACAAAGAATGCTTCAGATACAGGCAAATCGGCTTTGTCTGCCATGGGCATTTCGTCCAATCCGCCCAAGGTCAGCTTTCAACTCCCGCAAGATCGTGTGTTTCCTCCGGCAGATAGCGGTATATCCCTGTTCTACGTCGGTAACGCTGGCAATCTGACCAATCGTAAAGGCGGAGATGGCAAACCTGCGACTGCCAACAACAATGAGCCAGTCATCGAGTGGCATGATCTCTCGGAACTTGGTGGAGACAATATTCTGCGCACTTATCAAAAGAGTCTGGACTACGCCCCCAAGCGCATCAAGTGGCCAGAGGCGACCACTGGCGGCGGTTCCAAACCTGGCCGTGTCGTGCTGGACTTTCATGCTCGCAACGGCAAACCCTGCATGTTGGAACTGGATAATACGGGCAACGAAACCCAGAGCTTGCCTTTCGGCAGTAAAGGTAGCTCGCTGCCAAATGACAAAGGTCTCACAGCCGTCATCGCATTTCAGGCCGATGCCTCCAATATCCCTGTGAGGGTCTTCTCCCTCGGCAATGATGATGGCACGACGGTGTCACTCCTCGTGGATGAGAAAAAGAACCTTGTGGCCGAAGTGCAGAACGAAGGCGGCAACCCCAGGCTGGTCTCCAAAGATGTGAACGGCACCCTCGCGTGCCTCGCATTCATCAGTTGGAACGCAAAAACGGGCGCTGTGGAACTCCGTGCGCGTGATGCCGATGGCAAGTCGTTCACTTCCGCCGGTGGTAAGTCCACTGCTCCCAAAAAGCCGCTGAACAAGCTGCTGATCGGGCGTGCCTTTGACAGCACGGGAACAAGTGTCGTCCCCCAGGATCAGTTCAGTGGTTATCTGGCCGAATTCTTTGTGTATTCGATCACGCTGCAGCCGAACCAGATCCAACTGATAGACGGACGTTTGCGCGATTATTATTTCCAAGTCGCCCCCCCACCCCCGCTCATTGCTAGGCTGAAGACCAAGCTGCCCATGATCGAACCGCGCAGCACCTGGAAATTGAACGCCAGCATCAAAAAAGAGGACTGCGCCAAAGCCGTGGACAACAACACCGGCTCTCGCTGGACCACCGGAGTACAAATGAAAGGGGGTGAATGGTTCACCGTCGAATTACCCGCCGATGAAAACATTGCCGGACTGGCTCTCGATAGCCAAGGCAGCAACCAGGACTACGCTCGCAAATACAAAATCGAGATATCCTCCAACGGCACCCAGTGGAACCCAGCAGTTGCCGAAGGAAATGGAGCAGTTTTGACCGAAATTGTGTTCCCTGCCCCTCAGAGAGGACGCTTTGTACGCATCACCCAGACTGGCACCGCCACCAATTACTGGGGTATCAACGAGCTGGTTCTGTTCAAGAAATAGCAGCCCCTTTGCAGCAGGGGACGTGCTTTGCTTCCAAAGCGCTGCAAGCGCCTCCCTATGGACTGCGGTTGCGCAGCGTGGCACGAGCGCAGCTACCGCTTTCGACGTGCTGATCGGCTCACGCATACCACGGGTTGTTCGAAGGCGGGAGCCGGTGGACTTCCGCTAGCCGGTCAGCGCACACGCGCCACGAGACGTTCTAAAGCGGCAGTTTACCCCCCTTTCAGGGTTGCGCAGCCGCACTCCAAAAGCGCTGGGTTTCAGTTCATCGCCGCGCACAGGGCTTTACGTATGAGGTGTGCCTGCTCATGCGTCAGCCCTTCAGGGGCTGCCACAGCGGCATGCACGATGCCCCCGGCAGTCTCACACGGGATCACGGTGAGCACATTCCCGGAAGCCAGCGGCTGATGAACAACCTTCGGCATTTCATCACAAGCGGAGATCGCGCTGGCACGAATCGCCGCGCCCCAGGCCATCATGGTGGAAAGCACCAAGCTGGCCTTGGCCTCTCCGCCCCAGAGCACCTCGCCATCATCACTCATCACCAGGACGTGCCCACCATCCTCGTGCAGCACCTGCCGGGCCCAGCTGGCAAACGCCGCCAAGCGCAGGTCACGCGGCCCAGGCGGAACGTTAAAGTCGGGTATCTGCGGCACACCAGATTCACTTTTCCTAGTGGCCACATTCGCATCAACGTCCGCCACAGCATCGCGTCCCTTTTGGTCAAACTGAGCAGCTTCGGTCATCGGCATGCTTGACGTTGGCTCCATCGGCACGGCCTCGTTCCCGCGTGCCAGGATGCCCGCAGCACTTGCCCGCTGACGAATCGCCCGCAGCTTGTCTCGGATCCGGCTCAGCGGCAGCGCTGCGGCCGAGTGGTGAAGCGGCGCGTCATGTCCGCCGATGTCACCTTCATCCTCATGTTCTGGTTCAGTCTCTGCGGGCAACGCTGGTCGCACTGCCTCTGGTTTAGCAGGGGCGGGCAAGGTCATTGCCGAGGGTTCAGGCACCGGTCTCACGGCAGGTTCCACCCAGTCCATGGCAAAGCCCCATGACTCGGGGTCCGTGCCCTGCATCGGCTCAGGCGTTGTATCCAGGTCCACCGCGCTGGGGCTTTCCTTCGAGTATGTCTCCAGTGGTGCAATCTGTGCCACCAGCGCCTTCATACGCTCGGCATCAATCCATGAGACTTGCATGGCCATGCTCCTTTTCACGTTGTTGCGCCAACCCGGTGCGCTGCTCCAGCTCGGCGGCGATCTGGTCAAAAATCAGTGCTTCTGGCGGCGGGTTGCGCTTGGTGAGCGCCACCGGCACGCCGAGAGCACTCGCTTCGAGAAACGAGGGCAGGCGCGGAATGCTCTGCTGAAACATCAGGTTTGCAGGCAGCATGTCGCGCAGTTCCCGCGCCACCTTGAGGCTCATCTCGTTTTCCCGCATCACCATCGTCAGCAAAATGCCCGCCACACGCACCCCTGCGCCCTCCGCGCGGAAGCGTGCCAGCGTCTCCAGCAGGTGCGGCACGCTGCGGATCGCCAGCGGCTCTGCCTGCTGCGGCAGCACCACGAAATCACAGGCCTTCACCACCGCCTCGGTCGTACTGCTCAACCCGGCGGCTGTATCCATCAATACCACATCCACACCGCGCAGTTCAGCACCCCGCATCAAGTCGGCTAGCCGCGCCGGCACCTCATGCACCGACCAGCCCTGCCTGGCGCAGGTGTCGTACTGCCCGGCGGGAATGATTTCCAGCTCTGGGAGCCGGGTGGACACCAACATCTTGTTCAAATCCCCCCCGCGAACGAGAAATTCATGAAATCCCTCCCGCGCCTTGGTGCTTTTCGCCAAGGACAAGCCCACGCCGCCCTGCGGATCCGTGTCGATCAAGAGCACGCGCCAGCCGCGCCGTGCCAGTGAATAGGCGAGGTTGATGCACAACGTGGTTTTCCCCACGCCTCCCTTCTGACTCGCTGTTGCAATCGCTATCACACGCTGATGCTAGGGTGGGATTGCCGAATGGCAAGGAAGTTGCACGCCAGAGCTTGCAAGATGGGCCATTTGCCATACGCCCGCCCGCTGGACGATGCGCCTTCGTGAGGGATCAGGACGCTCCCATTCCACACCGTGCGCAGCCTTCGCCGGAGCGGGATCATCTTGATCCTTCTGGGTATGCCGGTGGTGGAACCAGCGGCGGGTTTTAATCCCCATTGGTTAGGTATGGTACAGAGCCATAGGGCCAAATGACACCGATTTGGCCCTGTGGCCCTGAACCCGGCGGGGAGGCTGAACCCAATGGGGGCAGACAACGAAGCTCCAGCGCCTCCGCGAGCGCGGAGCGTCTTGGAGTGCGGTGACAGAGATGCACGGCGCAAGCCTGCATCGACGGCACCGCTTTCGCGGGGTACAGCGTACTCTCTGTCCGCAGCCAGTCATCCGGCCTACGGGAACGACAGCGCTTTTGCGTCGTGCAGAATGCTCTGCGAGCCAAGCCCACCGTCCAGCCTGCGAAAGCGGCGTCGCGCCTAGGCTTGCCGCACGCACTCCAAGACGCTCCGCGCTCGCGTTGACGCAGGGGCTTCAGCCGCGCGCTGCAATGTCCGCTAGGCCGCAAACAAGCACTCCCAGCATGCCTCTACAGCCCTCCAAACAGCCCTCTACAGGCCTCGCCATCCACAGCAAGAACAAAGCAACCCAGCCAATTGCGATGCGCGTACGAGCCTCTAAACACGCTTTAAACGCATGCCAGTGACCCGGAAAAAACCACCCGTTTTCCCTCGCCCGAACTATTCACGAGCATCCTGAGACCGCGTCACGCACACCTCATCATTTCACCGCGACTTCGGGATTCAGCGGGGTGTAGTGTTCCATGTAGCCGATCATCATTTCGTCAAAGGTCTGCTGGCCCCAGCGCACGGTTTTCGTGGGGTCGGGGTTGGCGGGGTTGCCGGAGCTGTTGTCATAGACTGCGGTGATTTTCAACGTGCTGCCACGAGGGAGGAAATGGGGCATGGCGTAGTCGTAGCGGAGCTGCCAGTTGAAGTCATACTTGGGGAGGTCGAGCAGCGTTTCGGTCTTGCCGTCGGGCAGCGTGACTTCAAATTTGAAGGCCTTGCCACGCACATGCATGTGGGCCATCCAGGCCATCACATTGGTGTCGGTGGGCAGCTTGCGCTGGGCCACTTCGACGTGATTGGCGGCACCTGGTGGAATGTTGATGCGTGCATTCGGCAAACCAGTGGTGTGGATGACGTATTTCGGCGGCGTTTTGGCAAACAGCAGCCCGATGCGCATGGTATCTTCAACCGCTTTGCCATTGGGCGTGTAATGAATCTGGAAGCTGACCGTCGCACCGGCAGGCAACTTGCGGGCGAAACCCTCGGGATAGACCTGCTTCGAGTTGCCAGGAACATAGGCGGCCCAGTAGCCCTGCGCTCCCTCCTCTCCGCCAACACTTACTCGGCTACCCTTTTCAAACACACTGACAATGACATGATGCACCACCTCGCGTGCCGTTGGCAGGATCTCGTAGCCACGCACCCAGCGGTCTTCGGGGAAGTCCGTGGTCACCGTCACATGCTGGTAGGGCATGGTGCCCTCGGCCTTGACTGAAATCGTTTTGGTGGCTGAGAGGATCGCATCCGGCTTGCCGATGCTCCATTCACCCGAAAAAACGCGTGGCTTGGGCGCATCCGCCACGTCGCCCTTGGCACGCGCCGAACCCAACCACGCGAGCAAATCGGTACGATCTCGCTCCGACAAAGAACGGTCATTGCTCCAGGGCGAGTGAGTCAGCCCCTCCAGCGGTGCGGCGAACCAGGGCGGCATGGCCCCGCGCTCCACCTGCTTGCGGATCATCCCAGCGTGTTCGATCACCGCCTCATACGAATCGAGTGCAAACGGCCCAACGCCTCCTTGGTGATGACACTCCACGCAATTTGACTGCATGATGCGCGCGATGTCGCGATGGTAGGTCACTGGCGTGCTGGCAATGGTCTTGGATGAAGGCAGATCGAGCGCGCATCCCGGTGCGCTAGTAGCCACCAGTTCCAGCGATTCCCCCCGCAGCATGGCCGCCACAGCACCGCGTAGGTAATGATGTTGCGGCTGGTCCTTTGCGTAGCCGAGACCGTATTGATCATTCAACGCGCCGCGATACACCAGCGTGCGTGCGGCATCGAGCAGGAAGACTTCCGTGGTGGTTGTCGCTGCAAGTTGCTGCACAAGTTTGCCGTCTGCATCACTCACCACCGGAGATACCAGCTTGTGGTCTGCGATGAATTGGGCCACCTCCTCGGCTTTCTGCCCAGGCGGTGCATTCACCAGCAGCATGCCCACCCCTTGTTCTTTCAGTTCCTTTTCCAGCCGGGCGGTTTCGGGAGCCAGCTTGCCACTGATCGGGCAGCTCGCGCTGAACAGCGCAATCACGAGACCGTTCTTGCCAGCGGCGCGGCTCAGTTTGACTTCCTCGCCCTGGAAAGTTTTCAAGGCCACATCCGCTACCATGCGCCCCACCCCATGCTCGCTCCCTTTGAGCAACTGCGGTGCTTCTTTGAAGGATGGATCTTCGGTGGCGGGTTTGACGGGAATCTCTGCCGTGGCGCTGCTGCTTCCCTTGCGCAGGCTTGCGATCACTTTCTCAGCCTCTTCCAAAGTGACCCAACCGTTCTTGTCCGTATCAAGGCCGTTGAACCATTTCTTATTCGGCAGTTCGTCGGCGGTCAGCTTGCCGTCGCTGTTCTTGTCCATGCGTTTGAAGATGCTCACGGTGGCCTCGTTGCCAATTTCGGCAATCGGATTGCTCGCAGGCTTGCGCGTCTGCTGCACTGCTTGGAGTGCCTCCTCACGCGTCAGTTTGCCATCTTTGTTCAAATCCAGCCGGGGCAGGTAGCGTGCGCCGTTCATTTCATCGCCGCTGATGATGCCGTCGCTGTTTAGGTCGAACGCTTTGAATTTCTCATCAAATTCGCTGACTTGCGCCTGCGCACGCAGAGCGACAACGGAGCCGACCAGCGCCGCGCTGCCGAGAAGGATGGTGAAGACCTTTTTCATGGGAAGATTCATGGGAACACGCTGTGTGACCTGAAGTTTCCTGCCGTATGACAGGATCATTCAGTAAAATCAACGTTCTACGATTGACGCTGCCCGCCCGTTCCGTTTGAATCCGCCTGATGAGCAACCGCATCCTCTCCCTCCTGTCCGTCATGGCCCTCGCCAGCACCGCTGCTGCTGAGGTGGCCTATGAATTCGTCCCGAACTTCATCACCCCTCCCACCGGCAAAGAAACCATCGGCGACGGCCATGGCGAAATCGCCGTGGACTCCGCTGGCAACATCTACGTGAGCGTGCAGGACAAAGACCCCGCGCTGGGCGGCCTGCAGGTGTATGGCAAGGACGGCAAGTTCATCAAAACCCTGCCCCTTCCACCTTCCCTGCATGGCTTCGTGATCCGCAAGCTGGCCGATGGCGAGCACATCTACGCCGCTGTGCTGGGCGAGCAGAAGGTCCTCAAATGCAAGCTGGATGGCAGCGTGGTGATGGAGATCCCCACCAGTGCCTTCCCCGCTGAACAGCGCGATTTCGTGTCTGTCACCAAGACGGACGAAACCGACCCGAAAAAGAGGATCGGCATCGCATCGGGCGTGCGGATCGCCGATTTCAAAACAGAGCTGACCGTGAAGCTCGCTGACGGCACCGAGAAGAAAATCGCCAAGGAAAAGGGCGTGTCCGCTGCTGGTGGCCTCAAGCTCACCAACTGCGACGTGGCTCCGAACGGCGACATTTACGTCGTCGATGGCTATGGCCGCAGCTTCATCTTTGTGTTCAGCGCTGATGGCAAGTTCAAGAGCGTCTTCGGCGGCCCTGACAAGCCCCTGGCACTGGCCAACGCCCACAAAATCTTCATCGACACGCGCTTTGAACCCGCCCGCGTCATGATCTGCGACCGCGGCCACAAGCGCATGCTGCACACCGACCTCGCAGGCAATTTCATCGGCGAAATCGCGACTGAAATGCGCAACCCCAGCTCCGCCAGCTTCCATGGCGATCTGATGTGCGTGGCTGAAATCGCCGGCAACGTCAGCGTCTGGGACAAGGCCAACAAGCGCGTCGCCGACCTGGGCACCAGCCCGCAGCCAACCAATACCCCCGGTATCGCCCCGAAAGACTGGCAGCAGGGCATCGTGACCAGCCCGCATGGCATCACCTTCGACAACGACGGCAACATCCTCGAAACCGAGTGGAACAAGTGGGGCCGCGTGCTGCGCTGGAACGTGAAGAAATAATGATGCGCTTAGCGCGATCCATCCTCATTCTCGCCGCAGGGGGAGCCGTTCTGGCCCCCCTGTGTGCTTTGGGGCATGGAGCGGAGTTTTTGAGCGCCAAACTTACCCTCCTACCAGATGCGGAGGTACTT
>TBL_comb48_EPIDRAFT_1002389_pt1 | contig 13055 bp, 12 predicted proteins | sample TroBogEpilimnion_37_FD_10681 | JGI IMG/M metagenome (IMG submission 10681)
GAAAAGTCTTTCGCTCTCAAATTTAGTTACAAGACTTTCTTACTTTGGCTTTACCCGAACCGACCTAGTTGAAAAGCGCGGTGACTTCGCAGTGCGCGGGGGCATCTTGGATCTATTTCCATCAGATGCCGAACACCCAATTCGCATAGATTTCTTTGGCGATGAAATTGATGATCTGAAATATTTCACTGTCGCAGATCAGAGAACATTCAAGACGGTGGATGGCGAGCTAACGATCTATCCTGGCCGGGAATTACTTATTGATGAAGATGTTGCCAAGCGGGCTAAATATTTGGCTTCAGAGTTTCCAGCCATTGCTGAAATGGCTACCAAGATCTCTGAAGGAATTGTTGTCGATGGAATGGAATCACTCTCGGCGCTCTTAAAGCCAGAACACAAATCACTTCTTGAATTTCTTCCTAAAGGTTTTGAATTAGTCGTTTTAGATCAACCTCGAATTCAATCTCGGGCGGCAGATTTAGTTGCGACGAATACCGAATTCTTGGAAGCTTCATGGTCGAATGCCGCGATAGGCGCCCAGGCGCCGATTGATTTAACTGGCGATATTTCCAAAGGTGGCTATTTCGACTTTGCTTTTATTTTAGAGAGCGCGGAAAAAAATGGGATTAAGCATTGGTCAATAAATCCATTTGCAACCGAAAATAGCGAAGAGTTTGAACTAAACGACTATGCCCCAGTTCCGATTTACGGTGGCAAAGTGGAGAGCGCCATTGCAGATTTAAAGAACTGGCTTGATTCGAAATACTTAGTAATTTTCACAGCAACCGGCCCAGGAATAATTGAGCGCTACCAAGTCTTGCTCCGAGAAGCTGGAATCGCTGATCGCAAAGTCACGCAATTTGGCGAGAAATTAAGTCGCGATGCAATCTATTTAGTTGCGAGTTCAATCGAACATGGCTTTGTAAACGATGCCGAAAAGATTGTCTTGATAACCGAACGAGATATTTCTGGTCAACGCACTTCAAGTAAAGATCAAGCCCGAATGCCCTCGCGCCGCAAGAAAGCAATTGATCCACTTGAATTAAAGCCAGGTGACTACGTGGTTCACGAACAACATGGCGTTGGAAAATACATCGAATTGGTTACTCGAACAGTTTCAAATGTTTCGCGTGAATATTTAGTTATTGAATATGCCGCATCCAAGCGTGGTCAACCAGCTGATCGTTTATTTGTCCCAACCGATACTTTGGAACAAATAACTAGATATGTTGGTGGGGAAGCACCTGCGGTAAATCGAATTGGTGGCTCGGATTGGGCAAATACCAAGCGCCGGGCTCGCAAGGCAGTAAAACAAATTGCTGCTGAATTGATTCAACTTTATGCCGCACGCATGAGTGCCCCTGGTTATGCCTTCGGTCCGGATACAGCTTGGCAACGCGAATTGGAAGCTGCATTCCCATATGTGGAAACAACCGATCAATTAGCAACTATTGAAGAAGTAAAACGTGACATGGAGAAGTCGCATCCAATGGATCGCGTGGTCTGTGGCGACGTTGGTTATGGCAAGACCGAGATTGCAATTCGTGCTGCATTTAAAGCAGTGCAAGATGGCAAGCAAGTTGCGGTTTTGGTGCCAACAACATTGCTAGTGCAACAACACTTAACAACCTTTGAAAATCGGTACACCGGTTTTCCAATTCGAGTAGCAGGACTATCTCGTTTCAATACGCCAAAAGAAGGGCGCGAGATTTTGGAGGGGCTAAGTCGCGGCACGATCGATGTCGTAATTGGAACCCACCGCTTGCTATCAAAAGATGTAACTTTTAAAGATCTTGGCTTAGTGATTGTTGATGAAGAACAACGATTTGGTGTTGAACATAAAGAAGAATTGAAGAAGACCCGAACAAATGTTGATGTGCTCTCGATGTCGGCGACTCCTATTCCAAGAACACTTGAAATGGCGATTACTGGTATCCGCGAGATGTCGAACATAACTACGCCGCCAGAAGAGCGCCACCCAGTACTTACTTATGTTGGCCCGTATGACGATAAGCAAGTAACGGCTGCAATTCACCGCGAGCTATTGCGTGATGGCCAGATTTTCTTTATTCACAATCGGGTGGAAAGTATTGATGGAGTTGTAGAGCGTCTTCGGAAATTGGTTCCGGAGGCACGGATTCGAGTTGCCCACGGGCAGATGGCGGAACGTGAATTAGAAGATGTAATCCTTGCATTCTGGCAACGCGATTTCGACATTCTTGTCTGCACGACGATTATTGAAAGCGGAATTGATATTCCAAATGCGAATACTTTAATTGTGGATCGCGCCGATGCCTTTGGTCTTTCACAACTTCATCAATTGCGCGGTCGCGTTGGAAGATCACGCGAACGCGCTTATGCCTATTTCTTGTACTCGGCAGATAAGCCACTTACCGAAGTTGCTCATGATCGATTAACAACCATCGCGACTAATACCGACCTTGGTTCTGGCATGCAGGTTGCGCTAAAGGATTTAGAGATTCGCGGCGCTGGAAATCTCTTGGGTGGCGAACAGTCCGGTCACATCGCCGAAGTCGGATTCGATTTATATATGCGCATGGTTGGTGAGGCTGTTGAGGAATATAAGACTGGCTTCGTTCCGCAAAATGAAGATGATCAGAAATTTAAAGAGTGCAAAGTCGAACTTCCGGTTAATGCCCATATTCCAACCGAGTATTTACCTTCCGAGCGATTGCGCTTGGATATCTATCGTCGAATGGCTGATGCCCAGAATTCTGATGATCTAGATGCGATTAAAGATGAATTAATCGATCGCTTTGGGGAATTGCCAGAAGCAGCTATTAATTTAATGTCGGTTGCCCACCTTCGAACCATGGCAAAAAGCTTTGGCTTAACCGAAGTAGTTCTGCAAGGAAAGTTCTTGCGAATCTCACCGATCGCACTCCCAGATTCGGCGGTCATGAGGTTAAATCGAATTTACCCAGGTTCCTTGGTGAAGAACGCGATGTCGACCGTCTTGGTTGCGCGGGCGGCAGCACCAAATTGGATTCCAGGGGATGAAGTAGGAGATACTTCAGCCCTGTCGTGGACGATCGAGGTTTTGAACTCGATAATTGCGCCAGTCGTAATTGCCAAACTTAAGAATTGATCGGGGATTAAATTGAAGAAGCTAATTGCAGTAGCAAGCGCCGGATTATTAATCCTATTGACTGCTTGTTCGCAAGTTAATTCAGCTGCGACTATCGGCAAGACCGAGATCCCAGTTTCAACCATTGAGAAATCAGTAAACGGCATTCTGACTGAACGTGCAAAAGTTGATACCACCGGAATGAATCTTCAAACCGGAGCCACCCTAAATGTTTCTGCAGTTCGCTTTCACGTTCTTTCAGTCCTATTTGATGACATCGCCGCAAAGATGAAGATGACTATTTCAGATGCAGAAATCGCACAACGTCGCGCTTCGATTATCAGCCAAATCAATGGGGAAGCACAACTTCCTAAGGCGCTAGTAAATGCCGGAATCGCATCATTTGATTTCCCACGTTATGTTCGAACAGTCCTTATTGCCGAGAATCTAACCCAAGCTCTAAAGGCAGCCGGAGATACATCTACCGATGGAAGTTCGATTCAAAAGCTAATCATTTCAATGGCGAATGAGAAGAAGGTTGTCATTAATCCAAAGTACGGTTCATGGGATTACACAACTGGAAATATTGTTGATACCGCGGCAAATAGCGCTGTAACAACCAAGTAATTCGTATCGCCAAATGCCAAACGAGGAGCTAGCAAAGCTTCGCGAAGTCATGGATCGCTTGCGGTCTCCTGGCGGTTGCCCGTGGGATGCTGAACAAGACCATTCCTCTCTTCTTAAATATTTACTCGAAGAGTCATACGAATTTATTGAAGCGGTTGAATTAGATGATCGCGAAGCGATGCGCGAAGAACTTGGCGACGTTCTTCTTCAGGTTTTCTTTCATGCTCGAATGGCAGAAGAACATCCAACCGATCCATTCAATGTTGAAGATGTTGCGAAAGCGGTTGCCGATAAATTGGTACGCCGCCATCCCCATGTATTTGGCGATACAAAAGTTTCTGGAAGCGCCGAAGTATTAGAAAATTGGGAAGCGCAGAAAGCTGCTGAGAAAGGTCGCACTTCAGCAATCGAAGGTGTTCCACTTGGCCAACCAGCACTTCCGCTCGCTACTAAATTGTTTTATCGCGCAGAAAAATTCGGTTATGAAATCCCAACCGAACATCCGGTAAAAATCTCCGCCACCACTGAAGAAGAGCTCGGGAAATTACTTCTGGGTATCGTGGATCAGGCCGTGGCCCTTGGGCTAGATCCCGAGGCGGCTTTGCGCGGGGCAACGAAGGATTACATCGCCAAAATTCAGAAATTTGAAGGCCAATAAACCGATAGAATTAGTAAGTATTCGACGAAGAATTCAATTCATCGCCTATCAATAGGTAACTTTTTTGAAGATATAGAAGAGGTAAAACTGTGGCCCTAATCGAAGCAATCCATGCCCGCGAAATTCTAGATTCCCGCGGAAATCCAACTGTTGAAGTAGAAGTTGTTCTTGAAGATGGTTCAAGTGCCCGCGCTGGAGTTCCAAGCGGTGCTTCAACTGGAGCATTCGAAGCTGTTGAACTTCGCGATGGTGGCAAGCGTTACCTTGGTAAGGGTGTTGAGAAGGCTGTTAACTACGTTAACGATGAACTCGCTCCAGCAATTTCAGGTTTTGATGCACAAGATCAACGTCTTGTTGATCAAGAGATGTTGGATCTTGATGGCACAAAGAACAAGGGCCGTCTAGGTGCGAATGCAATTCTTGGTGTCTCACTTGCAGTAGCTCGCGCAGCTGCAGAGAGCGCAGACCTATCTTTCTTCCGTTATATCGGCGGACCAACAGCGCACACACTTCCAGTACCAATGATGAACATTCTTAACGGTGGCGCTCACGCAGATACCAACGTTGATATTCAAGAATTCATGGTTGCGCCAATTGGTGCCGAATCATTTAAGGAATCACTTCGTTGGGGCGCTGAGATTTATCACAGCCTCAAGTCAGTTCTAAAGAAGCGTGGTCTTGCAACATCAATCGGTGATGAAGGTGGATTCGCACCAAACCTTGATAGCAACCGCGCTGCACTTGATTTGATTCTTGAAGCGGTGCAAGCAGCTGGCTTTAAGCCGGGTAAGGAAATCGCACTTGCGATGGACGTTGCTGCGACAGAATTCCACGAAGGTGGCAAGTATTCATTCGAAGGAACCAAGCGTTCTTCTGATGAAATGATCGCCTATTACGCAGATCTAGTTTCTGCTTACCCGATCGTTTCAATCGAAGATCCACTTGATGAAGATGACTGGGATGGTTGGGCAAAGATGACCGCGCAACTTGGTTCCAAGATTCAAATCGTCGGCGATGACCTATTCGTTACAAACCCAGAGCGTCTTGCAAAGGGAATTGGTCTTCACACTGCAAATGCGCTTCTCGTAAAGGTAAACCAAATCGGTACTTTGACCGAGACAATTGATGCCGTATCTCTTGCACATCGCAATGGCTACCGTTCAATGATGTCGCACCGTTCAGGTGAAACCGAAGACACCACAATTGCTGATCTAGCAGTTGCCCTTGAATGCGGTCAGATCAAGACTGGCGCACCTGCACGAAGCGAACGCGTTGCAAAGTACAACCAATTGCTTCGCATTGAAGAAGAACTAGCAGACTCTGCGCTCTACGCAGGTCGCAGCGCCTTCCCTCGTTTCAATGGCTAATTCTTTAAAGTATCCCGGAATATCGGGCCGATGGATTGCGGTAGCAACCACGTTATTCGTGGTTGCTATTACCTTGGCACCGCCGCTTCAAAGATATTTTGCCCAACGCGCACAAATAAATTCTTTACGCGCAGAGATTCGCGATGACAGTTCTGACTTAGCAAAAGCGCAACAAGATTTAGCAAAATGGAATGACCCGGCTTATGTTGCTAGCCAGGCTCGTACGCGTTTGCACTTTGTATTTCCTGGTGAACGCCAATACGCGGTACTTGGTTTAACACCGGAACAAACTGGTTCTCAAGCCCCAGCAGCGCCAATCGCAAATCAAATTCCATCTGGACTTCCTTGGTATGGCAGATTGCTTGCCTCTATTTCAACAACAAATGTGAATCGCTAACAAATGAGCGAGAAACCAACGCAAGAAGATCTCTTAGTTATTCAAGAACAATTAGGCCGAACCCCGCGCGATGTTCACGCAATTTCTTATCGCTGTCCATGTGGCAAGCCAGCCGTAGTTGAAACACCACCAAGACTTTCTGACGGATCCCCTTTCCCAACTTTTTATTACGCAACTTGTCCTAGATTGACTGGCGCAATTTCAACTCTGGAAACAACCGGAATGATGGCGCAGATGCAAGACCGACTTGGAACCGATCCAGAATTGGCCGGTGCATATCAAGCAGCCCACGATGATTACGAGGCAGCTCGAGATGCACTCGGAATGGATGTCCCAGAAGTAAAGGGAATTACCGCTGGCGGAATGCCAGATCGCGTTAAGTGCCTACATTCTCTCGTCGCACATTCTCTTTCTGCTGGCCCTGGAGTTAATCCACTTGGTGATGAAGCTCTAGCTGCCCTTCCGCAATGGTGGAATGGCGATACCTGTAAGGTGAGTGAATGAGCAGAGTTGCAGCGATCGATTGCGGAACGAATTCAATTCGCTTACTGATCGCCGACATAACTGGTGATAATTTTCAAGAGATTACTCGCGAAATGGAAGTTGTTCGNTTAGGNCAAGGCGTGGATGCANCCGGTGCCTTTGATCCTGAAGCAGTAGAACGCACACTTGCGGCGACCAGAAAGTATGCCGAGATAATTCAGAGCAAAGGCGTTGAGAAGATTCGCTTCTGCGCAACATCGGCGACTCGTGATGCATCAAACCGAGATATTTTCATTGATGGAGTTCGTGAAATTTTGGGAATCGAACCAGAAGTTATTCCCGGAACCGAAGAAGCAGCACTTTCCTTTATGGGCGCGACCAAGGGTTTGGCATATGCGGATAAGCCATTTTTGGTTGTCGATATCGGTGGTGGATCTACTGAGTTTGTACTTGGTGGGGATGAAGTGGAATTTGCAAGGTCGGTAAATATTGGCTGTGTTCGTATGGCTGAACGTCACTTAAAAGCACAACCACCAAAGCCAGAGACAATTCAAAGTGCAATTAAAGATATTGATGAAGCGATTCAAGATGCCGCACACTTTGTTCCGATTACCACGGCTAAGACCTTGATTGCTGTCGCTGGAACTGCGACCACGGTTGCCGCAGCCGCCCTTGGTTTAACCGAATACGATCGCCACGCAATTCACCTTTCGCGCATTCCGGCACAAAAAGTTATTGAGATCGCCCAAATGCTCCAATTAATGGATCGAGCTCAGATTGCCGCACTTGGTTACATGCACCCAGGACGTGTGGATGTAATTACTGCTGGCGCACTTGTCCTGTCGCGGATAATGATTGCAACCGGGGCTACAGAATTTGTCGCATCAGAGACTGACATCTTGGATGGTATGGCATGGTCGCTAAGTCAATCTCAAGAATAAAAACGATTGCGGAATTAGATCAAGCAATAACTAAGTGCAAGACCTGTTCGCGATTGGTTTCATGGCGAACCGAAGTCGCAATAACAAAGCGCAAGGCCTATGAGAATGAAGATTATTGGGGCAAAGCCGTACCTGGATTCGGATCTGAAAAAGCCAAGTTGGTTGTTGTAGGCCTAGCACCAGGTGCTCATGGCGCGAACCGAACTGGCCGAATCTTTACCGGTGATAGTTCTGGCGATTGGTTATACCGAGCGCTTTATAACGCAGGCTTGGCAAAGATCCCAACAAGTCGAAGCGCAGGTGACGGACAAGTTCTGAAGGATGTTCGAATTCTTTGCGCAGTTAGATGCGCCCCGCCAGATAACAAGCCAAGTACCGAAGAGCGAATTAATTGCTCACCATTCATGCATAAGGAGATCGAATTATTACTTCCAACAACCAAAAGCTACCTAGCTTTAGGAAAGTTTGCTTGGGATGCACTCATTTCTCACTTAACAGAATTAGATTTCACGGTTCCAACACCTAAGCCAAAGTTTACGCATGGAGCCTCCTTTCAAGTTATTGGTCCCGATAAAAAAATTCGCAAAGTGGTGGGTAGCTACCATCCATCGCAACAAAATACTTTCACCGGCAAACTAACCGAGAAGATGCTCGATGATGTCATTAAGCAGGCTATCTGATGTATAAGAATTTAAAGTGCGCCGTCGTTATCCCGGCATACAAAGAGGAATTACTCGTTGGCGAAACCATAAAAGGTGTTCCAGGCTTTATTGACTTAGTCATCGTTATTGACGACCACAGTCCTGACAAGACTTATGAAGTCGCAAGTAAATATGCTTCAGATCGCGTGATTGTCGTGAGCCTTCCAGAGAATCAAGGCGTAGGTGGCGCTATCATGGCCGGGCATCAAATCGCACTAGATAACAATTGTGATGTCTCGATAGTTATGGCTGGCGACAATCAGATGGATCCTGATTACTTACCGGCACTTATCGATCCGATTGCTTCCGGTGAATTCGATTTCGCAAAAGGAAACCGCTTCTTCTCAAGTACCTCGCTTAAGGGGATGCCAAAGTATCGTGTAATCGGTAACGCAGCTCTCGGATTGCTAACGAAGATGGCTTCAGGCTATTGGCACATTTTTGATCCCCAGAATGGTTACACCGCAATCTCAAGCAAAGTCTTAAAACAAATTCCGCTGAACAAGGTCGCCAAGAGATATGACTTTGAAAACGATCTCCTGATATGGCTATCAATCTTTGATGCCCGGGTTATCGATGTAAATATTCCAGCAAGGTATGGAAGTGAAACTTCGCACATTAGGTTATTGCCATTTATCGTGCGCACTTGCCGCACTTTATTTACTGGCTTCTTCAGGCGGATTACCTACAAGAAATGAAGAAATTAAATCTAAATGCAATATACGCACTAGGAACTCTAATTTTTGGAGCGATAACTCTCTTTCGCCTTAGCTTTATTGGCGGCATTCATAAAGCGCTAATTGGAATGTACTCCGGCTTTCCGGGCCGCAATGGCGACCATATGTATTACACATCGATGGCTCTGCAATTCGCGGGTAAGAGTTATGACCAAGCTGTTAACTTGGCGGCAAATCATTTTCACGATTACCCATTGCCAGCCAACTCATTGAATTTTGGCTACCTAGATACGATTGTTGCACCGCTAATTTATGCCCGCCAAACTCTGCCGCAAGCACTTTCACTTGGTTACGAGCTATTTGGTTACCGTGGCTTTGGAATAAGTACTTTAGTAATTGGAGTCATCACTCTTTACCTATTAATTCAATGGGTAGCCAGAGAGTGGGGCAGCACCGCAGCCTGGGCAACCTTGATGCTCGCTTCGGCAAGCACTTTCTATATTTGGTACTCAACCGGAATCTTTATCGAAATCATCGTTTTATTAATTGAAGTACTTTGGCTCTACACCCTTCCGATATCTAGGCACTACAAGGCAAGTGGTTGGAACCTTCTAGCAACTAGCGGCCTGATATTTCTTCTGGCTTTAACCAGACAATTTCCAGTGCTACCGATTGCGGTATTACTTGGAGGATGGATTTCGACATACTTCAGAAAAAGGAAAGTCAGAAATATTTGGTTATTTCCATCCTTAGTTGGTGGAATAACTTCATTAGTTTCATATTTAGTTGTTAATTTCTGGGCACCATATTCACCGACCGGAGTTAAATCTTCACGCCATTTTTCTATAGGCAAAAGCGCACAGTATCTGCTCGATATCCTTATCAAGGATCCATTTGCGCTAATAATCCTTGTCCTTGCCATATACGCAATTCGCAAAGTGGCCGGCAATGTACTTGGGTCAATTGCCATCGCAGTCATGGCAAGTTGCGCAGTCAACGTTTATCTAGCCACGACCGAATACAGATATTGGATCCCAATATTTATTTACGCTCTTCCACTTGCTGGCCTGGCACTTGTTCCGAACAAAAAACTAAGTCACGGTTCAAATCAAAAGCGATACCGAGGCAAAGCTCTGACATACATTAGTTTTGCATTAATACTCTTAGTGCTCGGAACCTCGGTTCTTTTCTATGGAAAAGGTGACGGCGCTCGTCTTAACTCCCAACACGTCGAATTTAAATACGGCAAGAAATTCATCTCAGGTGAAGTGCGTTGCTATTCAAACTCCGCTCGGACCTACCTAGAAATCCCGGGCAAACACAGAATCGCCTTAACCGGATCAGCCATGGCACACAATCCATTCTTGGCTTCAACTCAAAACCACACCTATCAAACAGTTGGCTATTCCCACATTATCGATTTCATCGACCAATGCTTGGTCGAAGCGAACAAAGTAAATAACTAAGTTAGGCTTTCCCTATGTTAGGTGGAATCAATAACGAGCTATTCTTCCAAGGCTTTGGGGGATTTTTTGCCATATTGATTTTTATCCCTCTTCTTCGCTGGGCTTTCGAAACTCCACGAGCTCGTTCAGAAAGATTGCGGAGAAAAGAATTAAAGCGTTCACTGGCAAAATTAAAGAGAAAATAGAGGGAGATAAATATGGCCGTAGTTAGTATAAATGTGGAATTGATTACCGAAATTCCATTGACAATAAACGAAGCTGATTTACAGAGTGGTTCGTCTTATATTGACCTTGTGACAGACGCCGCGACTGCATTTATGGAGAATAATGATTTAAACCAACTTGATTTCCAAGTTAAGGTCGTCGGAGATGTTATTGCGGCCGAGTAAGGGACTTGCAGGAGCTATTTTTGGGTTCACGGTTGCACTTGTCATCATAGTAGTGGATCTAATATTTTTTCAAGGTAGGCCTCTAGCTCGGTTGCTGACAAACGTCATTATCGTTTCAACCTTCGGCACAATTTATGTGCTCTTTTTGAAAAGATAGTTGTGGTCCTTGTTAAAATTATTCGAGGATCAAAGAATTTTGCGCTTAAACCCACTTTCTGGGGCATTTTTTGATGAATAATATGAGAATGAGAAGTCGCCTGCTTCTATGCGTCCTAATTATTCTAGGGTTTACTAACTCAGTTGCAAATGCTGCTTCATTTCCAATATCAGACCCTTCGACGACATCATTTACTGCAATCTTAGATGCAGGCACTTTTTCAAATCGAATTGCAGGCGGGATTTCAAATATCTTACCTGTATGCAGCCAAGGACAAACAAAGTGGTGTGTAAAATCTTTAGAGGTTGGCGATGAGAATGGTAAGTTTAATTCAGCGAGTTTTCTTAAATATGTAGATAATGGAAATAGACCCGCAACTACACCCGGAACAATTATTGAGCAAAATTCGGCGATTAGTGTTTGGTCTTTTGATGATAAGGGCACGGGAAGACGGCTATTTGCAGTTCACAGTTTGGTTCTTCCAAACGCTTTATCCACTTCAGTATATGAGATTAAGGAAATCAAAAGCAGAGTGCGTGACGATTTGTACAATCAAATGTCTGTAACGTCAGACTATCGCCTCGCAAATCCGGGTTATGTTGACGATTGTGTTTATGTGTCACAAGGAATTTGTGGGCAACGGGTTTCCCTCAAAGATTCACCTTTAAGGATAATTGAATACGTTGGTACAAATTATTCATCTTGGTTTGCAGGTCGACTCTCTGGAGCAAAATTTCAATTAATTAATGTTAATGGTGACCAATCAGAAGTTTCAGCCTCAGGATCGGCCTTGAAAGTACCTGAAGTTTTAAAGGAAACACCGGGCCAGGATAGGTACGTGGCAACAGGTTGCACAGATCCAATTGGCTTTGCTGCCTCGCATCCTCATGTAGATCCAACCACTTTACAAGGCTTATGTACACAGTGGAAATCCGACTACGAAGCGTGTTTCAAAGAAAATCGGAATAATACATCGGTGCTTGTGGAAGGCCCTTGCTCATTTCAAACTACAATGTCAGCTTCGACTCTTGCAGTATCTCCTTTCCTAAATAACATTTTTGTTGCCCAAAATTATTTTGATTCTACAAATGAATCAACTTTTGAACCGACGATCTGGTCCTTCGAAAGTAGCCCTTCGAGTATTAATAGCGCTTGCCTTGGAAGTAATGGATTTTTAGGTGCGGTTAACACAAACGCAACTGTTTTTGATGCCTATCCGCCCTTGAATCTAAATGGTGAAATTAATTATCAGGTTGCATCACCTCATCTAAACAGTCAAAATCTCGAAAATTCAGGATATTTTGAACTTCAAATGAGTTCCGACGTGCTCAGATGCATGTACAGTTTTTCAAAAGCCCCTATTGAAGTGAAGGTTTCTGTAATTTCTGAGGACGGTACTAACGAAGTAGCCACTACAAATTGGAGTGAATCAAGTGGGATTTCTAGATTATCGATTTCAGGATTTCACTTTTCTTCACCAAAGTTAAAAATTTCATTAACTCAACAAAAATCAAAACCAATAGCTCAAATAATCTGTCGAAAAGGTACGTCTGTTAGGAAATTGATTTCGTCCAACCCTGTTTGCCCTAAAGGCTTCAAGAAAGCATGAAATACAAAGCCTCAAGCCTTAACTAAAAACATTGCTAAATCTGCATTTTGGGCAGATTCATTGACCCACTAGACTCAGCCTCTCGTTCAAATGCTACTACGCCCCCGTAGTCCAATGGCAGAGACAGAGGACTTAAAATCCTTCCAGTGTCGGTTCGAGTCCGACCGGGGGCACCAATAATTCATCTTGAATACGTGAGGAAAGTTTTATAACAATGACTCGGTGGAGCAGGTCGATCGCAAAGCTTCTTGCGGTTTTAACCTTCGTTATTCCATTTGTTTTTGTAAGTTCTTCTTCAAAGGCTGCCACGGTTTCCTGCACACCGCAAGATAATTTAGTTCTGCTTTTAGATGCAAGAAATGCCCGAAGCAATACTGGATCGGGATCAACTTGGAATGACATCAGCGGGTGTGGACTAAACGCCACTCTGTACGGAAGCCCAACTCGAACAAGTGATCAAGGCGGAGCCTTTAGATTTGTTAGCTCAAGTCAACA
>TBL_comb48_EPIDRAFT_1002392_pt1 | contig 13044 bp, 14 predicted proteins | sample TroBogEpilimnion_37_FD_10681 | JGI IMG/M metagenome (IMG submission 10681)
TTATTCTTGTCTTTTTTGAGTAACTCTTACAATGTGCCTCTTAAATAAGCTTGAGGTGTTATGGCTATCTGTTGGATCTCCCTAGAGAGATCCAAGGAGGACTCTGTTACAGCTTCAAGAGGTGCTCTTGTATCAATTTTTTTTACCATTTGTGCTATACTCGATTGCAGAAACATTTTTTACGAAAGCATTGCAAAAATAAAACTCAAACGTTATACACGAGGAACTGGCCCTGAGATGTCTTTTTTGACTCTATGGTTTTAATTAATATTGATGCACTTCCCTTGTGGATCGGCGAGATTATAAAATTCATCGATTTATCTGTTTCAGTGCTATAGGCTGAGTTTCCGATGCGTTCTTTTGTCTCAAGCATTACTCTATTTGAACTGCGATCATCAAAATTAAGCGAGAGAGAATTTTAATTATTTTTAATGTTACTTCTGCTCTTTGTACAACTTAATGAGCGGATACGATCCATCAAATCAGCAGCAACAGAAAACTGGAGATTCTCAAGAAAAAAAGACAGATTTTTCAAATCTTCTTTGGGTGAACATTCCGTTATATCCTGTTGCACAGACAACAAAAAAAAGTACTGCGTCATTAATTCTAGCTATGGCTTGGAATAACTGCGACTGGTACAAAAATGAAAATCTCCCAATCATTGAGTCTCTGAAAACAAGACAACTCCTCTTTCAGTACCATCCTTTAAATGGAGCACTGGGCAAGCATTTGATCCAATCTCTCGCAAAGCACTTTCAGGATGATCCTTCAAACACTGTCCATGACGAAAAAATCGTCAAAACTCTCCCAAGCTACAGAAAAGAGTTCATTGCTACCTGCGCTCAAGAGCAAGCCTCTCAAAATGAAACCATAAAAAAACACTCACTGATCCACCAAATTCGCCATTCTATTAAAGTAAAATTAGTTGAAAAAATCTCGCAACCAGAAGACGGTTTTTATTATGCTCTTTTCCTAAATGATATCGATGTGCAAAAGCATAGCCTTTGCTATGAAAGAAGCCGGCAGCGTGGATCTAAATACTTCTATCCCCTACGCAGTGAGATTCAAAATCAAGGATCACCCAGAGTCTGAACCACAGATCCCATGAAAAGCAATCATACCAAATCAGGACGTTGCTTCTCCACCATTTGAACAAGTTTTCGAATTTCTTGAGCTTTGCTTTTATGCGCAACTAATAGGCGTTCCCCATTTTCAACAATGACCAAATCCTTCACCCCTAAAAGAGCGACGAATTTTCCAGGAACATCCACGGCATTCTCTGAAGCTTCCATGGCCAAAAGCTCCCCTCCAAAAACCATATTACCACCTTGTCGTTTTCCTAGGATATCCGCTAAAAATTCAAGTCCATTCCAACTTCCCAAATCATCCCACCCACAGTCCAAAGGAAAACCGACCACGCAATCTGCCTTCTCCATGATGGCATAATCTATAGAAATGGAGGGGAATAAACGATACGCTTCCTCCACATTCCCTTGAGCTTTCTTCCAAATCTCTTGCATTTCAGGCAAATAACGATCAAAAGCCTGTAAAAGCACACCCACGCGCCAAACAAAAATGCCGGCATTCCAAAAGTACTTCTGACTTTCTAAAAAAAGACAAGCTCGATCAAAATCAGGCTTTTCAATAAAAGCTTCTACTTTTTGAAGCTTCGTTTCTTCATCTAAGCATTTTCCGAATTTCAAATAGCCATAACCTGTCTCCGGACGGGTCGGCACGACTCCTAGGGTAATTAACTCTGGATATGCTGAGGCACGAAAAACTGCAGTCTGAACGACCTCTCGAAAAACCTCTTCAGAGACAATCCAATGATCCGACGGTACCACTACCATCACCGCATGAGGATCTTCCTGAGCTATCAACTGAGCACCCCAATAAATACAAGCAGCAGTATTACGCGCCTGAGGCTCTCCAAACACTCTCACGTAAGGATGCATCAAAGATACTGTCTCACGCAAAGACTCACTGGTAATGACCCAAGTTTGATCCAAAGCAATCCAATGCTCAAAACGCCCCAAAGTCTGAGCCAGCAAAGACTGCCCCTTAGCATCAAAAGATAAAAATTGCTTGGGTTTCTGAAGGGTACTTTTTGGCCAAAACCTCGTTCCAGTACCTCCTGCCAAAACGAGCAAATGAAGATTCATCTCACTCTTCCATACTGATCTTCTAAACGCACCACATCCTCAAGCTCAGACGTAGAAACTTCAAAAACCTCACAAGTTTCTAAAGCAATCATCCGATGTTTTCTCATGGGAAGAATGTCAGAGCAAGTTCCCGAATCCATCAAGATCTCTTCAAATACACCCGAAGCATTCTGCAAAACCAACAGCATCTTTCCCCTCAATAACCGAACAGACTCATTCTTAACACGATGGTACTGCAAAGAAAGCTGATGCCCCTTCTCAATATGCAATACCTTCCCCACATAGCCCTCTGTCTGAGCCCAAATCAACTCAAATCCCCAAGGCTTTTGAATGTAAAGAGGCTTCTTCGGCTCACACAAAAGAGGAACAAAAGCCTTCCGATCTTCTACGAGCACCACATCCTGAGCTTCAGAAGTTGAAACAACTAAAATCTCAGACTCCTGACAAGCAAGTATTGTATACTTTTTTCCACGAGGAATATGACAACAATCCCCTGCCTGCAAAATCCTCTCTTCAAGGAGATCAGCATCACTTTGCAAAATCAACTTGATCTTTCCCACATCAAGAAAAAGACTCTTATCTCGACCCCGATCATACTGCCAAGGAACCTCAAACCCCTGCTTCCAAGAGAGATAATTTCCTTCATACCGATCTGTCTTAACCCAAGTACGAGAACAAAAGAAAAAGTCAAACTGCTCCTGCTTCATAAAGAACCCAGTGCAAGACAACGCCAAACTCCCAAATGCATCAATTCTAAATCCAACCACGAGCGTTTTTTAAGATATACCTCTAAAACATCAAAAGCATCTTGCTCCATCAATCCAGATAAAATCAATGTACCCCCTGGATTTAACTTTGAGACCAAGCCGTCAGCAAAAGCAATCAGAACATTTTTTAAGATATTAGCAACGATCAAATCGTAAGATTTTTCAGGAAGCAATGCTGAGAAAACAATGCTCTCACGAACTCCATTATGCTCAGCATTTTCCAGTGCATTTTCTTGAGCAAGAAGATCTATTTCTACAGCATCCACCCGCATTCCACGCAAGGCCATGGCAATGGCTAAAATCCCAGAACCACTGCCAAAATCTAAGGCCTGCTTCCCACACTTCCAAGATTTTCCTAAAGCCCGCAGACAGAGCTGGGTTGTCTCATGGGTACCCGTTCCAAAACCTGCGCCAGGATTGATCCGAATCGAAGAAAAAGAAGTCTCAGGCTTCTTCCAGTAAGGAATGATATGCCAATCAGGAGCAACGAAGATCCCCTCCCCCGCATTCAAAAAGGAAGCCCGCCATTGCGCATCCCAATCCTCTTCTTTTTGGAGCTGAACTTCACCCAAACCACTCACCCAAGGCACTAACGAACCACGCGCCTGAAGCGCCTGCTCATAGGTCTCAAAATACAAAGAAGATTGCACCCAATCTTGGTCACGAACCCAATCCCGATCAGAAGGCGCCTGAGCTTCATCCCAAATATCTTCTACCCAAGATGTTGTACCCTCATGCAGACCTAAAAATCCAGAAAAAGTACCTACCCACTGAAAAAAAAAATCCCGAGTGACAGAATGCTCTCCTAAACCAAGGATCTGAGGAACTCTGAGCTGGAAGCTGTAAGTCATTAACCTGAATCCTGAGAGTGACTTCCACCTCCCTCATCTCGAGGAAGCGCCACACGGTCATGACTTGGTCCTGATTCTCTGGTTTCTGAAGATGCACTTTTCTCATCACGCTTTACATGAGTATTTTTATGATTCCCACGCTGATTACGACGAAACCGATGACCTCCCCGACGACCCCTATCACGAGTAGCCCCACCTCCCAAAGGAGCTCGATGCTCATTTTTAGCACTCTCATGCCGAGGAGCATGATTCCCTAAACGAGCTAAAGCAGCATCCTGAGCAGCTTGGGCTCGTAAAAATGCCAAACGATCTTCTTCATCAAAAAAATCATCCGAACCAGCTGCCTGAACCGCAGGCTTAATAGGCTCCGCCACAGGAACAATGATCACCGGAGCAGGTGCTTTTTGACTGCTACGGTGCACCTCACGCGGTTTATGCGATTTCTCACGTTTATCCGCAGTTACCTCAAATTGCTCCGGATGAAAATCTCCCACAGCTTGCAGATAAATTTGCTTGCGGTACTTGCGCTCCATCTGATCCAAGGTATCACGCTCATCAATGGCTAAAATATCAATCACTTCAGGATGCGCTTGAACTAAAATCTTGCTGACATCCCTTTCAATACCCTCACGCTCCATCTCGCGCATCAATTCATAAGCTACCGTTTGCTTGCTTTTGATAAAACCCTTTCCTTCACAGAAAGAACAAGACTCACAAAGCGTACGAATGATCGTGTCACGCGTTCTTTTACGCGTCATCTCAACCAACCCTAATTCTGAAATTTTTAAAATGCTGGGCCGTGCTCGATCTCGTGCCAGGGCATCTTCAAGAGCACGGTAAACTCGATGCTTGTTCTCATCTTTTTCCATATCAATGAGATCCAAAATGATGATCCCACCACAATTTCTCAATCGAAGCTGATAAGCAATCTCTTCCACAGCCTCTAAATTCGTCTTTAAAATAGTGTCTTCTAAATTTTTCTTTCCAACATACCTACCTGTATTCACATCGATCGCTACTAAAGCCTCAGCCTGATCAATGACAATATACCCTCCAGATTTTAACCAGACCTTCCTTTCTAAAGAACGAGAAAGCTCGGTAGAAATACCATAAGCATCAAAAATCGGAATATCCCCATGGTAAAGATCAATTTTTTGCTTTAAAGAAGGCATGAAATGCGAAACGAACTTTAAAATTTCGTTCTGATGATTGCGAGAATCCACCACCACTTTATCAATATCTTCGTTGACCCAATCTCGAACCGATCGTAGCACAGAATTTAAATCTTCGTAAACAAGAGCCGGAGCCTTAAAAGAACTTGCCTTTTCTCGAATCTCACTCCAAAGATGCGTTAAGTACTCAATATCCTGTTTGATTCTCTTTTCTGATTGCTGCTTTCCACTAGCAGTTCGCACAATGAAGCCTAAATTCTTAGGCCGATGGCGCTCCACATACTCGCGCAAACGACGGCGCTCATCATCTTTTTCAATCCTACGCGAGACCCCTACATGGTCAATCGTAGGCATGCACACCAGATGCCTGCCAGGCAAACTAATATGACAAGTTAAACGCGCTCCTTTAGCCGCAATCGGGTCTTTTGCAACCTGAACTAAAACTTCCTGATCTTCTTTTAATAGATCCTGAATATTCACCTGGGATCGAGGAGACCGTAAACTCGCTTTCTGCCGAATACGTCGATCCCTTCCACGATGCGATTTAAATTCAGGACGCTCTTGGGAAGATGCTACCCCGGAACGACGATCAGGGACGAACCCCACATTGGCTCGAGAATCAGAGGCAGGTCTCTCAGGATGATCAAGCGCTACCTTCTGTTCAATTAACTCAGAACGATCAGAATCCGCCGAACCTGCATCAGCCACTTGAGACTGGTAGTTCTCAGGATAGTCCGCCTGGGAAGAAGTCTCTTCTTTCTTGCGTCCAGCAGATGTGCGCTTTCTAAACCGTCCTCCTCGTTTTCCCCGACGAAATTTTCGACGATTGCCTGTCTCAGAAACAACTGGCCCTTCAAGCGCTTTTTCTTCCGATGCCACTACCAACACTTCCACTTTTTTTTCTTCCGGCGGTACTACCACTGGTTCAGGCACAGCATTCTTAGCATCAAAAGGATCTACCTCCACAGCAGAGGCACTTTCCATTTCCAAAACCCGTTGCTCAAGAGGTAATGCGCTGGCAGCAACCTCCTCCTCCAAAGACTCCGGAAGATCTGAAACCTCGATCTCAGATTCTAGACCTCCTTCTTGCTCCTCCAAAATTTCATGAGAATAAACATCATCCACATAAAGAAATGCCGCTTTTTCTAAACCTATGTCCACAAAAGCAGCCTGCATCCCAGGCAAAACCCGAGTGACTCTACCTTTATAAATATTACCTACAATTCCTTTCTCCGAAGCTCGTTCAATCAGTAATTCTTGAATCTCTCCATTCTCCATCAAAGCGATGCGAATCTCTGGAAGAGAAGCATTAATAATCAATTCATTTGCCATGCCTACTCCTATTTAATGGCTACTTGCACCTCATCAGGCAGTCGAAAAAATTTTTACGCGAATACGAAAGGGCACGATCCCCCTACCCCACCCGCAGCAACTCTATGCCAGCGGTCCTTTCCCACTAATTGAAAATTTTTTACAAACAAATGGCGCACCCTGCGCCGAGGCGATTCAGGCTACCTGAGTTTTCTTTCCCGCACTCAGCGCCTAGAAAACCCAACCTTCCCCGACGAAACCTAACGAATCTGCGTTGACACTTCAAGTAAAAAATAACGTGCTCTTTATTCTACAAATTTCATCTACCACTTGACAGGGTCACTGATGTGAGATAAAGTCCTGGCCAACCGAAGATGGCTGAAAATTTTGATAAACCCAATCCATGTTTTCGCACGCATGCTCAAAAACCCTACCGACGTGTATTTCTAGTGGTTCTCGATGGCATGGGTGTAGGTGCTCTTCCAGATGCTGCTCATTTTGGAGATTCAGGAGCAAACACCTTAGAAAATCTTCTCTGTGCCTATGAAAAAAAGACGCAAAAAAAAATGCACCTTCCTCATTTAAAAGCTTTAGGTCTTCAGGCATTTGTCTCTTACCCCTTACCCCCATACCCTTCTTGCCTACAATCAGAGAAATTGCAAGTCTCTTATGCAAAAGCCTCAGAAGTCTCAAGCGGGAAAGATAGCATCGTGGGCCACTGGGAGATCACGGGAATTCAAACCAAAAACGCATTTCAAATGTATCCTGAAGGTTTTCCCAAGGTATGGGTCGATCGATGGATAGAGGAAAATGCGCTTCCGGGCATTTTAGGAAACTGCCAAGCAAGTGGAATGGAGATCCTCAAGGAATTCGGAGAGCTCCACATCGCCACAGGAAAGCCAATTCTTTACACGAGTGCCGATAGCGTTTGGCAAGTGGCAGTTCATGAAGAACACTTTGGGCTTGATCGATTAGAAACCATCTGCCACTCTGCCAGAGTCATTTGCGATCATTTGAACATCGCTCGGGTGATCTCAAGACCCTTTCTGGGATCTCATCCTGAGAACTTCCAAAGAACTTACCAACGTAAAGACTATTCTCAACGACCTCCTGGGAAGACCTACTTAGACCTGCTGAACGAAGCAGAGATTCCGACCTGGGGGATGGGTAAAATCAGAGATATTTACGATTCACAAGGCATTCAGCACCACCTTCCCACTCATGGAAATCACCATGGATTAGAAGTCTTGCTGGATCAAATGGAAACCTGCTCGAGAGGCTTCATTTTTTGTAATTTAGGCGATTTTGACTCCCTTTACGGACATCGACGTGACATTTTAGGCTATGCAAAGGCATTAGAAGACTTTGATCAACTGCTTCCTGCCATCGTTGAGAAATTAGGCCCTCAGGATCTTTTTCTCATGACTTCTGACCACGGCAATGATCCTACGCATCCAGGAAGCGACCATACCCGCGAATACGTCCCCATCTGGATGCTCAAACGTGCTTGCGAACCGCAACGCATCGATTTAGGTACCAGAAGCACCTTCGCTGACATCGGAGCGACCATTTTAGAGGCAATGCTCGGTCCGCTGAGCGCATCCCTTCAAACCCAAAACCCTCATCTTTTAGGGCATTCTTTTTTAGGAGAAACACTATGATCCATTCTCCCTCTTTTCTCATTCGAAAAAAACGCGATGGATTTAATTTAAATTCGGAAGAAATTGCCGATTTGATGAGCGGCATCTGCCAAGGTGAGGTAGCTGATTACCAAACCACCGCTTTTTTGATGGCTGTTTATTTTCAAGGAATGTCTATCGACGAGACAGCGGCACTCACAGACTCCATGAGAAAAAATGGAGAACAGTATGATCTTTCAGGGATTCCAGGTTCAAAAGTAGACAAGCACTCCACAGGGGGCATTGGAGATAAGGTCTCTTTGATCCTAGGGCCTTTAGCTCAAGCATGCGGCTTATGCGTTCCTATGCTGGCAGGAAGAAGTTTGGGCAATACCGGAGGCACAATTGATAAATTGGAGTCTATTCCCGGTTACCGAGTCGCTCTTGAAACAGAAGAATTTTCTAATATTTTAAAAGACGTGGGCTGTGTGATCAGTGGTCAAACAGCGAATCTAGCACCTGCTGACAAGAAGCTTTACGCCTTAAGAGACGTTACTGCTACCGTTGAATGCATTCCCCTGATCACTGCATCGATTCTCTCTAAAAAAATAGCATCGGGAACCAAGACCTTGCTCTTAGATGTCAAAGTGGGAAGTGGCGCGTTCATGAAAACGCAGGCAGAGTCCAGAAAACTTGCTAAATCCCTGATCCAGGTAGCTGAGCGCCTGGGAGTTCATTCGAGAGCCCTTCTCACTCAGATGAACCAACCCTTAGGGTATGCGGTCGGCAATAGCATTGAAGTGATGGAATGCCTAGAGATTTTACAAAACAAAAAAAATCCGAATTTTTCATCTTCTGATCTCACAAAGCTCACGCTTGAGCTTTGTGCCCATATGCTTCAAATGGGAGGAATCTGTACTAGCCTCAGCGAAGCAAAGAAAATTGCCCAAACACGCCTTGAGGATGGAAGCGCTTGGAAAGCCTTTCAGAAAATGGTCCTAGCACAAGGAGGAAAGCTTGAGGAGTTAAAACCCTTAGCCCCTCACCGAGTGATTTGGAAGTCAGAAAAAAGTGGGTACCTCAACAAGATGAATGCTGAGGTCATAGGCCAGATCCTCATTGAGCTCGGAGGGGGAAGACGTCAAGTTGGCGACCCTATCGATCATCAAGTAGGACTTGCCTTCCACAAGAAACTAGGCAGCGAGGTAGGTACCGAGGACCCCCTTGTCACCGTTTACGCTCAGGAAAAAAACATAAAATCATTGAAAAAACTAGAAATGCAATTCTTAGAATGCCTGGAAATAGGTTCCACCCGAAAAAGGACTTCTCCCCTGATTTTAGAGCAACTCGGTTAAAGCTCTTGACAAAAAGGCATCTGTTAAAGGAGTATAAAGGCTTATGTATGCAATCATAGAAACAGGCAGTAAACAGTACCGTGTTCAATTGGGTCAAGTGATTCAGATAGAAAAACTGGCGGGTCCTGAGGGGTCCGAAAGCCCTATCCATAGTGAGGTTGAATTTAACCAGGTGCTTCTCTTAAAACCAGAAGGCGACACCCTTTTTCTAGGGAAGCCTTTTTTAGAGGGAGCTCGAGTCGAAGCAGAAGTGGTTGGACAAGGCCGTGGAGAAAAGATCCTCATTGTCAAAATGAAACGCAGGAAGCAGTACCGTCGTACTCAGGGACATCGTCAGTACTACACCCAAGTCCTAATAACTGCGATTGACAATGGACAAGGCACGCGTGTAGCATTGAGCCCTGAACAAAAACTGGAAAGCTCAAAACAATTTCAGTCCCATTTGAAACCCAAGGGAGCCCCTTCGCATGCTCCTGTTTTGGGATCTAAAAAACGAAGACGCTTACAGGCAATCCAAAACCCTTAAGGAGAAGCAATGGCCCATAAAAAAGCAGGTGGAAGTTCTAAAAATGGTCGTGACAGCAACCCTAAAATGCGAGGAGTCAAGCGATATGGGGGTCAAAAAGTAAGTATCGGTGAGATTTTGGTACGACAAACAGGAACCAAGTTTCATCCGGGACGAAATGTAGGCTTAGGCCGTGATTTTACCTTGTACGCTTTAGTGGAAGGGACAGTCTGCTTTGAACACTATGATCGTCGTCGCAAGCAGGTCTCCATCGTTCCTCTTTCAGCCTAAATTGGATTTTTTTCTTTGCGTTTTATTGATGAAGCTCGAATACGCGTCTCAAGTGGTCACGGTGGTCCCGGTTGCGTAAGCTTTCGGAGGGAGGCTTTTGTCCCTCGGGGAGGACCGAACGGAGGATCAGGAGGCAAGGGCGGAGATGTGGTTTTTGTTGCTTCTGAGAAACTCAGCACGCTTCAAGATATCCGTTATCGAGGGGTGTACCATGCCAAAAATGGACAACCCGGTTCAGGTGCGAACAAGACAGGCCATAGTGGAGCGTCGGTATTTCTGAAGGTTCCTTGTGGAACTTTGATTCGAGATGCAGAGACCAAGGAAGTACTCGTAGACCTGGTAGAAGATCAACAGACATGGGTAGCTTTAGTCGGAGGTCGAGGAGGCAAGGGAAATGCTCACTTTGCCAGCGCTACACATCAGGCACCTAGATTTTCTCAACCTGGAGAACCGGGAGAAAATCGAGAGCTTCTTTTAGAATTAAAGCTTTTAGCAGATGCGGCTTTAGTAGGGTTTCCCAATGCGGGAAAATCCACCCTGATTCGACGTATCAGTCATGCTAGACCAAAAGTGGCCAATTACCCTTTTACTACGAGAAAAGCACATTTGGGGGTAGTTTCCCAAGAGATACCTTTAGTCATTGCGGATATTCCAGGACTTCTCGAAGGAGCTCATCGAGGCCGTGGTTTGGGTCATCGTTTTTTAAAGCACCTGGAAAGAACGAAGGTATTCCTTCACCTTGTGGACGGGAAATATCTTTGGGAGACCTGGGAGACGCCTGAAAGAAAGGAAAACCTGGATCAAATCGCTCAGGCTTATCAAAGCTTACGTAAAGAAATGGAGCTTTTTCAGCCAGAACTTTTAGAAAAAACAGAGTTTCTTGTGATGACCAAACTGGATCTCCTTGACCATCCTGAAAAAAAAGAAAAAATTCAATCAGAAATTCGCAAAGTTTTCGATTCGTTGCGATCAGCTCCCTGGCACCCTCAAGAACCCTGGATGATCTCGGGCCTTCATGGACACGGAGTAGAAACACTCATGGAAGCACTTGGCAAGCATCTAGCTGAAGACACCCCGCCTACTCCCAAGCTTCTTCCGGATCATCCTAGTTTGCGACGCGCATGAATGCCTTACCTCATTGGAAAAATACTACAGCTATTTTTGGCGGTCGATTTGACCCTCCCCACCTAGGCCATCGAGAAGCGGTTTTAGGACTGTTAGAAAGTCCCGGAGTCGAAAATGTCCTCGTCATTCCTACAGGAAGTCCTCCTCACAAAAAGACTTTTTTATCGATCCAAGACCGAGCTGAACTCTGCCGACTGAATTTCACCTTTGCAGAACCCCTTCTTGCTCAAAGAATTCAACTGGACTTTCAGGAATTAGACCGTGCCTCTTCATTTCCTCAGACCCCCAGCTATTCTTTTGATACCTTAAAAAGGCTTCAAGCGAAAAAATTAAACCTTGCTTTTGTGTTGGGAAGCGATCAGCTCACCTACCTTCCGAAGTGGCACCGTTTTCCTGAAATTTTAGATCTTTGCCATTGGATTGTTTTAGGCAGAAAGCCTCATGGCCTAGCAAAAGCAAGACAAACCCTGCAAGACTGGCAAGAACAAGCACTGATCAAGGAAATAGCTCCCCATTACTGGGTGAACCTGAGATCTGCTAAGACTTGTTTTCATCTGACTTCAACTCAAGCAACCCAGTGTTCTTCTACAGAGATTCGGCATTTTTTATCTCAAAAGGGAGCCCCTCCCCCTCACACACTGCTGTCAGAAGTCGATACTTATTTGAAAAAGCATGCACTTTATAGTAGCATGTACTTATGATAGATTCTGCTCGAAGCAAAGCGCTTTTATGCGCTCGAATTGCTTGGGAGAAAAAAGCTGAGAATGTGAGAATTTTAGATCTTAGCGAACTTTCCCATTTTACTGATTACTTTGTGATTTGTAGCGGACTTTCTGACCGGCAGGTATACGCTATCTTCGAAGGTATTCAGAAGCAATTGCGTGAGCTTAAAATGCCTCCCCTGCATCATGAAGGAACGGCAGAAAGCCGATGGGTTCTCATGGATTTGGGAGATGTGGTTGTGCATATTTTTCTAGATGCTTTGAGGGACTATTACGATCTTGAATCGCTTTGGAATCAAGCCCCTCGCATAACGCCTCATGAAAGTATTCCTTTACACCTTCGGAAAGCTTAAGACACCGGGGTTACAAGAGGCTTCTGAGTATTACCTCAAGCTGATCCGTCGTTGGATTGCTTTGGATATTCGAGAACTCAAAGCTCACCCTTCTTCCGATGGACAAAAACGAGAAACCGAGATTTTAGAAAAGGCCCTCCAGGAGCATCCCCGCTCCTTGATCTATCTTTTAGATGAAACAGGTGAAGAGAAGACCACCCTTGCCTGGAGTGAACGATTTCAAAGCTGGAAGTCTTCAGGAATCTCCGAGATATGCTTTTGCATTGGAAGCAGCTGGGGATTTTCTCAAGCCTTCAAACAAAAAAAACCTTGTATCAGTTTGGGAAAACAAACGCTTGCTTATGGTTTATGCCGCGTGGTCCTCTTAGAACAGATGTATCGTATTCAAACGCTCTTGCATCAGCATCCTTACCATCACCTCTAGAACTCACCTGCCTGGAACCAGAATTTGAGAAACCCCCTAATAGAACCCACGAATGAAAAATAAGGAGAACTCCAGATCTTAGCACGATCATTCCCCAGAAGAAAAAAGAAGAAACCACACCCTCAAAAAAATGGAAAAAGAACTTGAAATTAACTTCATTAAATTTTTAATTTCATTAGTTTCATCAATCTCTAAGAGAGAGATTTTATCGTTTTTTATTTGAGGAAAATACTAAAATATGAAATGTAAATGGCGGGTTTGACAGTTTTTCTTAAATGGCTTGATTCGGAGGTTTAATCTGTAGTGCGGATACTCATTTTTTTACTAGCTATTATTTTGGAGATCGGTTGTCACTATGGAAGAAATGAACAAGAGTTGCAAAAAAAA
>TBL_comb48_EPIDRAFT_1002396_pt1 | contig 13036 bp, 10 predicted proteins | sample TroBogEpilimnion_37_FD_10681 | JGI IMG/M metagenome (IMG submission 10681)
TTATCGAAGGCTATGCACTCAACAAAGCGACTAAGAAAGCGGTTATACCCAACATTATAAAGGTATTGTGGTTTGATTTCTAAAAATGAAACTACCCTAATAACTATAAGTAGATGTCGATCGTAATCTATGGGCCGATCGTAATGTAGGGACAGGTCGTGACCTGTCCTTACTGTAAATGTTGGCAGTGACCAAAAATGTAGAGTTGTGTAAAGGTTCTTATTACCCTCATCGACATTACGTACTCATCAATCTGTGAATACTTAGTAAGGCTCTTAATGATGAATAATGTTTTAAAAATCTAATTTTCTACACTTTACTAGCGGGACTTAAATAATATTTTTGAGGAATTACGTAAAGCAACTAGGCCTCTAATTTCAAAATCAAATTCATATAAAACTAGGGTAAATGAAACCTTAAAATCATGAAGCTAAAATTCGCTTTAAGGTCTTTACCTCTCTAATAGGTAACCATATTGCTAGTTTATTCAATGTTCAGGTTATAATGACCTTCATAAAATAAGCACAACTACTTATTGATCACTATGTTTTGTTTCACAGCAAGTCTACATAGACTTAATAAACCAGTTAATTAAAATGAGTACCCCAAAAAAGTTATGACACAAAAACTTTATATTCAAACCAATGGTTGTCAGATGAATGAATACGACTCTGATAAAATGCGCGATGTACTTCAAGCTTCGCATGGTTTCGAATTAATCGATGACCCAAAATTAGCCGATGTTTTATTACTTAACACCTGCTCCATACGCGAAAAAGCTCAAGAAAAAGTATTCTCAGCGCTGGGTAAATGGCGAAAAATCAAAGACAAACGCCCTGACGTTATTATCGGTGTAGGCGGCTGCGTGGCTAGTCAAGAAGGCGCTGCCATTCAAAAACGCGCACCGTTTGTTGATATGGTATTTGGCCCGCAAACTTTGCATCGTTTACCACAATTACTCGATGAAGTTCGCAAGCAACATAAACCTGTAGTTGACATCTCCTTCCCTGAAATTGAAAAGTTTGACTCTTTGCCCGAACCTCGAGCAGAAGGCCCTAAAGCTTTTGTTTCAATCATGGAGGGCTGTAGCAAATATTGTACTTTCTGCGTTGTGCCTTATACGCGAGGTGAAGAAATTAGCCGTCCGCTTAATGATGTGGTTTCCGAAATCACTATCTTGGCTAAGCAAGGTGTGCGAGAAATCAATTTATTAGGTCAAAATGTTAATGCCTATCGCGGCTTGATGGATGATGGCGACATCGCTGATTTTTCTTTGTTACTGCATTATGTTGCCGCCATTGAAGGCATTGATAGATTGCGTTTCACGACCTCTCATCCGATGGAATTCACTGACAGCCTAATTGAAGCCTTTGCTGAAATTCCTCAATTGGTTGATCATTTGCATTTACCCGTACAAAGCGGCAGTGATCATATTTTAAAAATGATGAAGCGCGGACATACCCGCGAAGATTATCGAGAAATTATTCGTAAACTACGCTTAGTCCGCCCTAACATTTGTTTGTCATCAGACTTTATTATCGGTTTTCCAGGTGAAACTGACGAGGAGTTTGAAGAAACTTTAGCGTTTGCAACCGAAATCGGTTTTGATTTATCATTCAGCTTTGTCTATAGCGCAAGACCTGGAACACCTGCCGCTGATTTACCAGACAATGTTCCTGCTGAAGTTAAAAAACAGCGCTTAGAGCGTTTTCAACAACGCATTAACGAAATGGCCAACGCAATTTCTGAGAACATGATAGGCACGGTACAAACAGTTTTAGTTGAAGGTCAATCCAAAAAGAATACGCTGCAAATGCAAGGTAGAACTGAAAATAACCGTGTGGTTAACTTTATTGGTCATCCACGCTTAGCGGGGCAATTTGTTGATGTTTATATTAACGAATCGCTACCCAATTCCTTACGTGGTCGTATGGTCGAAGACACAGTCGCTAAAATTAGTATTCCAAACTGACCATGTCCTTAATTTCACAAGATCTTATTCTTCTTCCCGTTGATAACGACAGGCTGTCAAACTTTTGTGGGCAACTTGACAGCCATTTACGGCAAATTGAAACAAGATTACAGGTTGAGATTGCTAATCGAGGCAATCAATTCAAAGTGACTGGCAGTGAAAGCTCGGTACAATCCGCATGTTTACTAATGCAGAATTTATTTGCTAATACTGAAAGCGAACAGCTAAGTGCCGAATTGATACACTTAGCCATGCAGGAATCATCGATCGCTGATTTATTAACAAACTCAACAACAGTCAATGAAGTAACGGAACAAGCTCAAGTAACCATCAAAACTAAATTTGGCCTCATTAAAGGTAGAGGCGTTAATCAACAAGACTATTTAAAGAAAATTCTCAGTCATGACATTAACTTTGGTGTTGGGCCAGCAGGAACGGGTAAAACCTATTTAGCGGTTGCATGTGCTATTGAAGCCTTACAAAACGAACAAGTCAGAAAAATTATATTAGTGCGACCTGCTGTAGAGGCCGGTGAAAAGCTAGGTTTTTTACCCGGCGATATGGCGCAAAAAGTCGACCCTTATTTACGACCACTCTACGATGCCTTATACGAAATGCTAGGCTTTGAACGCGTCGAAAAAATGATGGAAAAAGGCATCATTGAAGTCGCTCCCCTCGCATTTATGCGAGGCCGAACCTTAAGTGACGCGTTCATTATTTTAGATGAAGCACAAAACACCACCACCGAACAAATTAAAATGTTTCTAACTCGAGTAGGCTTTGGCTCTACCGCTGTTGTGACTGGCGATATAACTCAAATCGACTTGCCTTCAGAAAAAATGTCCGGCTTAAGACATGTGCTAAGCGTTTTAAAAGACGTCGAAGGTATTAGCTATACTTTTTTTAACACTAAAGATGTAGTCAGACATCCTTTAGTTCAGCGCATAGTCACTGCCTATGAAAACTATGAGCAACAGCAAAATAAATCATGAATTACATTGAGATTCAAAATATTTATCAGGCTAGCAATATCCCTGATGAACAACCAATACAACACTGGATTGATGCAGCACTTAAAGATCATTCTACCGACACTGAAATAGTCATACGAATAGTTGATGAGCAAGAAAGCGCTGAACTTAATGAGCAATATCGCCATAAAAAAGGCCCCACTAATATACTCAGTTTTCCCGTTGAAATACCCGAAGGTATTGAATTGGACTTACTAGGTGACTTAGTGATTTGCGCACCTATTTTAGAAAAAGAAGCCCTGGAGCAACAAAAAGTCTTGGTTGATCATTGGGCGCATATTATCATCCACGGTGTTTTACATTTATTAGGCTATGATCATATTGAAGAAGACGAAGCCGAGTTGATGGAAAATAAAGAAATAAGTATTTTAGAATCCTTATCAATAACCAACCCTTACCAACAGGATAATAACGCATGAGCGACGATCAACCTCCGAGTAGTAGCGCCCCCCGAAAACGCTGGGTAGAAAAAATTAGCCATCTATTTTCTGGGGAGCCACATGATTTGGATGATCTTCTAGGTATATTACGAGAAGCTCGCGAAAACAAACTGTTAGATACTGATGCCTTATCTATGATGGAAGGCGTTTTACAAGTATCACAAATGCGCGTAAGAGATATTATGATCCCTCGCGTACAAATGGTCGTACTGCCACAAGAAGCAGAATTAGAGACTATATTCCCTTTAGTGATTGAATTTTGTCATTCTCGCTATCCTGTTATTGACGGCGATCGCAGTAAAGTCGTTGGCGTTTTACTTGCTAAAGATTTACTGGCTCATGTCTTGCAAAATAAAACCATGACCGTTAAAGAACTCATGCGCCCCGTCTGTTTCGTGCCAGAAAGTAAACGCTTAAACGTCTTGCTACAAGAACTACGTACTAAAGGCAATCACATGGCCATCGTTGTTGATGAATATGGACAAGCTGCCGGCCTAGTCACCATTGAAGATGTGTTAGAAGAAATCGTCGGTGAAATCGAAGACGAACACGATGATCATGACGACGAGGGTTATGTTTTTCAACGTAACGCCAATGAATTTGTCATTAAAGCTTTAATGCCCATCGATGAGTTTGATGAACATTTTGCTACCCAATTAGCGACTGATGAATACGATACTATTGGTGGCTTTTTGGTAAATCAACTCGAACACATGCCAACAAAAGGTGAAAGTCTAGTCGTTGACAAATTACGCTTTGAAGTCATACGTGCCGATAATCGACGCGTACATTTATTAAAACTTAAAATAGCGTCCTAAGGAGTCTAGCTCATGAACAATCAGACTGTTTTAATAACCGGTGGCGCAGGCTATATAGGCAGTCATGCTTGCCTTGAATTATTACAAGCCGGCTTTAAGGTCGTTGTGGTTGATAATTTAGCAAATAGTAAAGTAGAGTCTTTAACACGCGTACAACAGATTGCTGGTAAAACACTGAATTTTTATCAAGCAGACATCCGAGATAAACAAGCGCTCAAAGATATTTTTGCAAAAGAAGCACCCGATACTGTTATACATTTTGCAGGTTTAAAAGCCGTTGGTGAGTCTTGCGCACTCCCGCACTTGTATTATGAAAACAATGTTTACGGGACTTTAGTGTTGACTGAGGTAATGAGTGAGGCTAATGTCAAACAATTGGTTTTTAGTTCATCGGCTACGGTTTATGGCGAATCGGATAGCCCTCAATATTCAGAGCATTTTCCTTTAGGTGCCATCAATCCTTATGGTCGCTCTAAAGCGATGATAGAAGATATATTGCGAGACTTATCAGCGGCGGATAAGCTTAATAAAACAGAGAAACCTTGGAAAATTGCCTTATTACGCTACTTTAATCCGATAGGCGCTCATGATAGCGGAATGATCGGTGAAGACCCTAACGGCATTCCTAATAACTTGATGCCCTATGTTGCCCAGGTTGCTATTGGTAAACTGCCTCAATTATCGGTGTTTGGCAACGATTATCCAACTCCCGATGGTACAGGCATTAGAGACTATATTCATGTGGTTGATTTAGTCCAAGGACATATTAAAGCCATAACTGCGCTCAACAGTGAACATTTTGCAGAGGGTGCTTGCAAAGCTTATAACTTAGGAGCAGGCAAAGGCTATAGTGTTTTAGAAATCATCGAGGCTTTTGAGCGTGTTACTGGTAAAAATATACCTTATCAAATGTCTCCACGTAGAGCAGGCGATCTAGCAGAATGTTTTGCGAATCCAGCACTAGCCTTAGCAGAACTTAACTGGAAAGTAGAAAAAGATTTAGATGATATGGTAAACGATACTTGGAACTGGCAAACTAAAAATCCACAGGGTTATCAGTAAGCTAATACTGGAACGATGCAAGTGTAATCATTATAATTGTAGGCCAGTGAAGGCTTTTCGAGCGTAAGCGAGGAAAGTGTTTCCGGCATAGGCAACCACGAGTGCCGGAAACGCCACCTGCGCTTCGTTTAGGTGGTCTTATTCCGGCCTACGACTACATTGATACTAGCCAACCCCTTTCAAAAGTCAGCACACTCTCCACTATAACTGTCTTTATTCCAATTCCAATAAATCAATCTTAACCACCAAGCCATTTTTTTAGATTCACATAATTCTCTTAAGGCATTTCGTTCTGCTCTCTTCTTTTTGATCTCACATTTTTTAAGACAAAACTTTTTCTTTATTCCACCACTTTTAGAACACTGAACTTCGCAAGATTCCAGCGGCACTTTTTTTTCTATTTGATTAGGTACAGAGGGTAGAGACGCTGATTGTTCAAGCACGGGATCTTTATGAAAAAAATAAGAACATCCATTTAATAAAAATAATGTCATTAAAAAAGATATGATTACTAACCTCCTACTCATACTCTAAACAACCTTAGCTATAATCTAAAAAATTATGGACGAGCAAGTATATAATGTAAAAAAAAATGTGCAAACAAAGTACAAATATCTAAAGTGATTGCAGCATATTATTTCAATGTAAGAAACTATAAGACAATTAATCTAGCCATACACACACTGATTCCGCTTTGGTTTCTAATTGCTAAACAAAACATTAATCTTAGTTTTTTATATTTTGTAAATTAGAACATATTTATTATAATAAATAAGCTTATTAGTCACTTCTACTTTGAATGGCATTAATTTGACGTTATTATTTAATAGGTAAATTAATTGGAATATTGTGATTACTGTGGTTTAGAAGTAAAAATTGCTGGATTTAAAATAGATGATAGGGACATAAAAAAGAATTTTTGCTGTGAAGGTTGTAAGTCTATTTACAAGTTATTTGGTGATGCTCATTTACTAAAAACCAAAGAACATGACCCTATCGACAATTCAATGAAACGTTAATCATTGTCGAATTAGGTCAAATCGGCGCGCTGTGATTCGTGCCAAAAGCAAACGCATCTATCGAAATCATTTCGACTCTATAATGATGCTACCTATCGTTTGATAAACTCTCACTGAATTAATCCATCAACCATACCCAGCGCTTGATACTCGCCTAGTAATCTAACACAAATAAGTTCGCATTATCGGTAACTACACACCACAGGAACAGGTCGCGACCTATCTCTAAATTACGATCGACATCTACTTGTACGAATCATGCCCACGAGAAGCGTGTGCAAATGCTAACTATCATCGTAGGGGCGTATGCAATACGCCCATTTATCGAAACTTCAATGTTATAGGTTTAGTTTTTAAGGGCGTATGCAATACGCCCCTACAATCTTCACCACAATGTTATAGTTCATCCATAGAATAGATAATAGTGTGATCTTAATACAGGAGTTTGGATAATAACAAAAGCAACAAACTAAACTTCCAATCAAAACCATCTCACTTCAACTTAGCCACCTTTAATTAAACTGTGTTATTTAACGCACTAAGTGTGGCATATGCCTCACTTTTTTTCTCACCTAGCTCATGAAAGCTCTAAAGACCCTATTATTCATAGAATGATAAGATTGGCACGATTATCGCATATATAGAACACAGATATCATTGGCACAACAACACAAACCTGCCATAAAGATATCCCATAGCTATTAATGCTTTATCTTGAAGGCATTAATAATGAGAACTAGCAACACGATAATCGTAAGGCTAACTCATTCATAAATAACAAGACCCTAAGAGACACTATGAATCAAATTAAACCTCCTTTTCCTCTAAATCCACGCTGTGCTTTAATTTGCCTGCTAATGCTAGCAACTCCGATTGCCATGGCTGATACCGAAACTTCAGCAGTACCTAAGGATGACAATACGACTGCTAGCAAAAAAGCAGCCAATAAAACTAAAACTGATGCTGACCAAGTTTTACCTACTGTAAACGTCAGCGGAGAAACTGACGCAACAGCCAAACCTAAAATCAAAACAGAACAGGATAAATTTAAGCTACCCAATACCACTGCAAGCGTCACCGCCAAAGAACTGGAAGCTAATGTCAACATGTTAACGGTAGAAGATTCAGTTAAGTATTTGCCTAGCTTAATGGTACGTCAACGATACATCGGTGACACTAATGAGCCACTAGCAACTAGAACTACTGGCATTGCCTCTAGCGCTCGCACCATGATTTATGCTGACGGTGTTTTGCTATCAACTTATCTTAACAATAACAATTCCAATACAGGCTCACCACGTTGGAATACTGTTTCACCAGGCGAAATTGAAAGAGCTGATTTCTTATACGGCCCTTATTCTGCAGCTTATGCCGGTAACGCTATGGGTGGCGTATTGAACTTAACCACTAAAATGCCAACTAAATTCGAATTTGGTGCAGATACTCAAGGTAGTATTTCAGACTATACAATCTATAACGATTCCGGTACGGCTTACAGCCAAAAATACTCTACTTTTGTCGGTAACAAATACAAAGATTTGTCTTTTCGTTTTGATTACAGTCATTTACTTAGTGATGGTCAACCTATTGCCTTCAGTACTGCAGTTATACCTGGAGGTACGGCAGCCGCTCCATCAGCTACTAAAGTTTCAGGCGCTGTACTAAGCGCAAACTCCACTAACGCCCCTATGTATGTTTATGGTGCTGGCGCTTTAAATCGTACTGAACAAGATAATTTCAAATGGAAATTTGCTTATGACATTACACCGACCATCCGCGCGGCTTATACTTTAGGCCTATGGCAAAATAGCGCTACCTCTGGTGTACAAAGCTTTTTAACTGGCCCTAATGGCGCCCCAGTTACTGCCGGTGCCGTTAATATTAATGGTCTGGGTGTTAATTTAAGTGGTGGCACTACAAGTGCAAGTGCCAATAACTTAAGTGGAAGTGCTGCTGCTTTTGCACCGTCATTACAAGAACAAACTACGTGGTCACACGGCATGAGTATTAAATCAGATACCGGTGGTAAATTTGATTGGGAGCTTAACGGCAGTTTAGTAGAACTCGGTAACGATATTTCTCGTGCAGCGACACAATCACCCGATGCTAATGCTGCATCGGCTGCAGGCCAAACTGGACGCACTACTGTATTGACTGGTTCAAACTGGAATACTGCTGATGCTAAAGGAATTTGGCGTCCAGGCAACTATTATGGCAATCATGAAGTCAGCTTTGGCTTTCATAACGACTCTTATCAACTTGTTAATCCTGTCTACAATACTGCAAACTGGCAAACAGGCAGTAACGTCAATGTCTATTCTGATTCTGAAGGTAAAACACGTACACAAGCCTATTGGGCGCAAGACTCATGGGATTTTGGTAAGCAATGGAATCTGACTACTGGCGGTCGTTTAGAAGACTGGAACGCCTTCGATGGTTTAAATACCGTAACAACCGCGACTGGAACTAATGCCACAACTAAATTACAAACCATCAACCAAAAAGACCAAGAGGCTGTTAATTTCTCTCCTAAAGCAAAATTAACATGGACACCGAGAGATACCATGCGTTTTGGTGTATCTATGGGTCAAGCTTATCGTTATGCAACTGCGGGTGAGTTGTTTCAAACCAATACCACCACTGTGGGCGGCGTAACCTCAATCGTCAATGGCAATCCTAACTTAAAAGCAGAAAATGCCTTTTCTTCTGAAGTCTCTGGCGAGTACTTTTTTCCCAAAGCAAAAGTACGTTTAAGCTTCTTCCAAGAACGTGTAAGAAATGCCATTTATTCAACTGTTTCCTTATTACCCAATAATACCGTCGCCAGTTACGTAAACAATATCGGCGAAACCAATACTTACGGCTTGGAATTAGCAGGTAGTGCCAATGATGTCTTTATTGATAAATTAAACTTTAATGCGAGTGGTACTTGGGCAGATTCTACTATTACAAACAATTCAGCCAGTGACGCTGCACTTGCTCAGCAGTTTGCTACAAATACTGCTGCTCAAAATGCATCAGCATTAGCTGCAAATGCGGGTAACTTTAATCCTTCAACTGGCATGATGACGCCAAGAATTCCAACCTGGAGATCAACCTTTACGCTAAGTTATACACCGATAGAAAAGGTAACAACTTCAGTAAGCGGTCGTTATAGTAGCGCGATGTTTAGCCAATTAAACAACAGTGATACAATAGCTCTACTTATGTTGGTAATAGTTCGCTTATTTTGTAGTCGATACTAAAGTCAACTACCAAATGACTAAACAATGGTCTATGAATGCAGGCATTAATAATATCAATGGCCAAAATTACTGGATATACCATCCTTTCCCACAAAGAACTTATGTAGCACAAATTAAGTTCGTTTTCTAAGCTGCAATAGCTTGAGAGGTTACGTTTTGAGGTAGCCTCTCGCCCAGTCTTTAATATTGTGTTTGATGATTAATCCCAGACCCACTTCCCCCTTGTTGCTGCTTTACTATTTGCATAGAATTTTAAAGTAGTGGCGCCTTCTCTCCAAGCCATAGGTATCTACACATGTTTCTTATCGGCGTGGAAACGATAAAAATCTCCGTAGGGGCGTATTGCATACGCCCTTATAAAATAAGCTCTATAACATTGGACTTTTAATAAATGGGCGTATGCAATACGCCCCTATGATCTTCACCACAATGTTATCGTTCGCGCGTGGGAATGCTAACAATTATTTGTGTAGATACCTATGCTCTCCAAGCGGACTTGAGTGATACACTTCAGGTATCACTACTATTTATCCTCAAAAAAACCAAACATCAGAAAGCATCTACTCAAAAAATTGTAAATTAAGTAATACCTCAATCAACAACCATACTTACTGGCTCAGTCCACACACCTGCTCCAGCACTACCAATACCACGCACACGCACCCAATAGACTTTCCCAATGACCAAACCTTCTAACAGAATATGAGCTGAAGTAGTTGATGACAGCGCGTGACGCCAGTTGGCTTCGATGGATGGATCGGATTCTGTGATTTGAACTTCATAACTACCTGCGCCTATAAGCTTAGCGATATGAATGTCAAAAGTGCCACTTTTTGCACCATGCGCGACGCGAAAATCATTAGGTGCAGGCAAAATATCGCCACCACCTCCACGAACGATGTCTTTACGCAGATCATAACCGGCCGTGGCCAAAATATGTGTATCGCCTTGAGCAACGAGTTCCAGATAAGGAATCAAGCGTTTTAAAAGATTAGTTAATGCTTGCCTAGCACTATTACGCAGGGCTATTTTAAGGCTATCATGATTAATGGCGGCATGATAACTATTTACATAATCCGTGTAGGCTGTCGTTAATTGCTCTAACGTGGGAACTTGCACGATCCAAGGCACAGGATAATGAATATTGGCCGTTAAGCTAGTCACAATAGTTCCAGACTTGGCCAAAAAATCAGCTTCATTCAGCTGATCAAAGTTAATAATAAGCTTAGCTTGCATACAGGTACTCCTCAATAAGATGAAAAAACACAGGGCTATCAGCGTGCGGCATGGTTTAGCTAGTTTCATAGAGCACACATAGTAAGCTTACGATTTACACAGAAATCATGAGTTATTACATGTTTTCGACGGGGGAGTCAGGTAGAGATTAAGTTTAACGTTTATATTTTTATAACTAGATAATAACGAATATCTTATGAGGCTGGCTAACTATATTCCTATGCTGACATAAGTCAAGATATAAGCTGTGTTTTAACAAAGAACGATTGAATTTAACGCAGTTTAAGGACAACTTTATCTTAGCGGAATGTAATTTAGGTATAAATTTTCGGGTTTTAAGCGACAAACTTCTAATTTGTTTAGCTCCGATTGCACTTTGATTAGCCAATTATCGCCGAGAAAAATATTTTTCAGCAATTAGTCATCAATCGCTGTCAATAGTGATGACTGAAATTGCAAATCGCGCGCAGCAAAGTTGCAACTCATCGCTATCAAATCCTAATTGGGCGCAAGCGATTCCAATTCGAGTTAAACGAAACTGCCTATTTGTCGCATCAAAGTACAATCGTCAGCTGATAAAGGCCAATTTGGCGCTGTAAAACTGCCTGTTTTTTTGCTTATTTTCAAGTATTTCGATACCTAAAAGACAGTCTATTAAATGTTAATGACTAAAAATAAATTAAAGTCATGAGGTTAGTACAGAGCAATCGTATTTCCCATTAGTAGTAGACAATGTATTTTTGCACATCTTACAAAATAAAAAGCTGTAAGGCGCATTATTTGTAGGTTGGATTCGCCGTTAGGCAATCCACCGCAAAACGGCTGGCTGTCATCGGCGGTTTGCTGGCGCTAAATCACCCTACGCCATACTATGATTTACGTTTTATTATGCTGAAATGGAAAGCCAAGTGGACAGTGTTTTTCTGCCCACCACACTTATTGACTGCTTGTTTTACATAGCTACCAAGAGCCACTAACATGTCTGGTTACGTCCATTCGGCAATGTAAAATACGAGCAACCTCGATTTCTGTTTTGCCGACACGGTAGAAAATAATATGACGATTAATATTAAAACTACGTACTCTCTCATCAATTTCATTTCGAAACTTACCAAGTTCTGGGGAAAGGACTAGATTTTCTAAGCCGCTTTTAATTTCAGAAAGGTATGCTTTTGTTTGCTTATTACCCCAAGTCATCAGTGTGTAGCTCTTAATATTTTGTAAATCATCCTGTGCTTCTTTTGATAATCTATATCCCTGCATTAACAATTATTCCTTATTGAGCTCTTCAAAAAAGGCACGGCCATCGACGCTTTCACCTCTATCTAAATGCTTTATTCCTTTGTTAACCTCGCTTCTAAGTTTATCCAGTTTTATCTGGTATATCCATGCTTCATGGGTTTCCATAAAACGTAAAGATTCTCGAATAACTTCACTGGCGTTGTTATACATTCCGCTGGCGACTTTCGCTTTTACCATTTTTTCAAGTTGATCTGTCAGTGATACATGCATGTTTTGCCTCCTTGGTGCTTAAGGCCTAATGATACAAAGATTATCAAAGGTTGACAATCGAATGAGGGCAGGAAAGGCAAGTGGTTTGCATACGATAAGTCCTTAAGTTTTTTTTCCGTAAGTCCTAAAACTGTAAGGCGGATTATTTGTAGGGTGGATTCGCCGATAGGCAATCAACCCTACAAAGGCTGGCTGTCATCGGCGTTGTGCGATGATTGGCGGTTTGTTGACGCGAAACCACCCTACACCATACTATTGATTTAGGTTTTATTATGCTGAAATGGAAAGCTAGGTAAGCAATGCTCACCGCTCACCATTTTTATCAGCAAAAAGTGGGCAAACAATAAATAAATACTTGCTTAGATTCCAGTCATAACTGCCATCGATAATAAAGAAATTTGTAAACAGTACACAGCTATTGTTTGTTGTCTTTGGCAGCCTTAATTAAAAAGTAAGGCATATCACCTAATGACTGTGTCATATGCCACATTTTTTATCTTCATTACATAAAATAACCATGAAAAACAGGGCTGTTAGTCACTTATCAACAAACAAAACTAATAGTTAAAGCAAACACTATGCCAATTATAGCGGCATAGTGTCGCGCGGCAATATGTCACATTTTCAGGACTCTTGATTGTCATTAGAATGCTTGCAACTCTTCTGTGCTCCTGCTCTTATAGGATTAGAGTTACCTTCCT
>TBL_comb48_EPIDRAFT_1002402_pt1 | contig 13017 bp, 2 predicted proteins | sample TroBogEpilimnion_37_FD_10681 | JGI IMG/M metagenome (IMG submission 10681)
TGTAGTCCACGCCAAATATCTGAAAGAAGCCTTGTACTACCAAACGAGCTTTGTATCGTATTATAATACCTTTCAGATCTTTCTTTATCGTATATATCCACTTAAGCGGTAGCGCTTTGCCATTGTCCGGGAGCCGAGGATTCTTTGTCATCACATTGTTCACCGCAAATGACCTTAGCTCATCCTCCTCCGCAGCTAACCATTTGTCCTTCTGCTTACACAGCAGCATCATCTTTCTATTGGGTGGGATATAGTCATCCCTCTTTCTATCATCATACTTATTCCCCTGAGACTCACTCTCAGATAGAGACGCCTTGATATCTTCTACCGCATAAGCAGTAAACTGGTCTCCACTCGCTATAGCGCTTGCAAGGTGCGTCGTAGCCCGAAATCGTTTGCTACGTTCTGCAGTCTCCTTTACAGTGGCAGGTGATATCACAGGTCGTCTTAGATTATATCCAGTATCCATATTCCGCTCATTTTGAGTGGTTCGATTCGGTACTAGGGGTGTAGCACTTCCCCTAGGATTCACATTCTGTTGCATGTTGGACAAGCTTCGCTTGTTCCGTAATGTCCCATGTGTATCAAGGTGTACAGTTTTGTTACCGATCATGGTGCTCTCGCCTCCAAGCGGCCTGTTCCTTGATTTCGCAACTGGTTCGGGAGCTACCCGATGAGATATACCAGAGGGGGAACGGTCAACAGAATGTCTTTCATTTAACATCCCGTCTTTCAGCGTACGCTGAGTATACGTATAGATGTCATGGACATGGAAGGGTCCTTGTGAGGTATCCTGTAAAACTCCTCGGATTATCCTTCTACGCCAAGCTACAATATCTCGATTAGGAGTTACTTTTATGTCAACCGTTTGATAAGTTAGTCCATTCTTCGGGTCTATATGCCGAGTGCCAACCAACGGTGCATAGAACTCCACAGGGTGATCTTCCGGAGGCTCCTCCTCTGGTTCATCAACTCCCGTAATTTGGTCTTTAAAAGACTGATACTGGATATAGCCATTGTCGTGTAGCTCGAATATCTTTGTATCAGGAAAGTATATTCTGGCTAACAATGGTCCTTGATCATCATCATAGCCGACAAGCACACCTTGCTCTCCTCTTGAGATGATATCACTCTTGCCTTGTCGTCTAGATTTCTTCACATGTGTCCAACATGTGGTACCAAATGGTTTGAGCTTGGTGAGGTCAGTCAACTTACGTTCTGGGTATTGACGCTGACGTGGTGATATCCAGGGCTCCCCCTGAATCACTCTTGTGGGTGGTACTCGATTGTATAGCCACGTCCCATGTCGTCTAGCGTCCTCCCAGAACTCCTCCTCCATATCGAATTGACTTAGTTGACATCTTGACATCTCACCATTAGTGCGAAACCATCTTTCCACCATAGCATTATGTTGTGGAGTATAGCCTGCTGTGGCTTGCTTTACTATTCCATACTTATTACATAGATTGATAACCTTCTTTGAATGAGCCTCTCCAAGATCGCTCATCAAGAATATTTCGAATACGTTTGTATCTCTCCCCCTTAACTTAGTGATTTCTGTTTCACAGAAGTCTGATAACACTTTGTAGACTTCGTCCTTTGCAGCAAGATAGTCATCCCATACATACTTCGAGTACGTGTCGATAATAGCACATTGATACCAGTTCTCATGGATAGACGCTTGCATAAATGGTCCAGTAATATCCATTGAAAACATTCTCCATGGTATTGTTGCAGTATGTATATTACCCGTATGACTACCATCAGTTAGCTTTGCACGCATACATATATCACATTTAATATTTACAAGTTGTTTTAACAACTTCAAATCAAAACTGTAGCCATTCCATAGGCCCTTAAGAATCATCCTCTCAATTCTACTGTATGGCATATGACCAAGTGTTGCATGAAGGTTGTATAGTGCATCAATCTTGGTCATATACACCTCATGTAACAGTTCCTGTTCCTCTTGTAGTAGTCATGTCTGTCGAGACTCTTGTACCAATGCCATCTGGTGCTCCATGACTTCATTAGCAGTACCTGATAGGTAAGCATGTATCATTTCACCACGCTGCTGTGTAACTGTCAGGTCGGGAGCCGCATCCAAGATGTTGATACCTAGCCACTCCAGGTCATAGGTAGAGTACAGTCCATCTGCCATGATGCATTCATGTAGGATTTTGTTGGTACCTTTCTCAAAGCATGCACACCGTTCATTATCAGTGACAAAGAATGCATTCAGGTCTCTACATACATGGGATACAGAAATCAGGTTCTTCTGCAGTGCCGTTACAAGTAGACAGTTCTGTAGCTTCCCTACAGTACCATATCCTTCAGCAACGATAGGGTTTCCAGCAGTGCGTATCGTGATAGGATGCTCCACGAAGTCCTTGAAGTACTGTGGCTGATTGAAAATACATACACTAGCGCCAGAGTCGATGATTGCCTTTAGCCTCGCATACAGACTATGCTCTGGTGTAATGAGTATTTTGGAGTCACCATGCTTCAGAGTGACTATGATCTCACCCGCTTCATTGATCTCCAATGACTCACGTGGGAAATACTCCTCCACATTATCTGCACACCATACAGGTAGCTCGTCTGCTTCCGCAATAGCTGCAGCCACATCACTCATATCAAACAGTCTAGACGATGCATCCATCATGTTGACTGTACGCACACTGTTGTCCATTTCGTTATCCAATTCCATATCAAAACCAGGTGGTGTCGGTCTTGCATAATCATCTCTATCATAAATNAATTGGTATCCTTGTCTGATGTAGCTACCTTGATAACAAACAAATGATGCTATCTTACGACCAGAGTGTCCAAGTTCATGCAACATCATGATAGAATTTGCTGCTGGACTATCCACCTTGATGATATACGCCTTGTTGCAGTACTGTACGAACATCGTGTTCGGAAACCACCTTTGATAATGAGTTTGTGACAGTATAGACATCTCCTGATTCGGTGCCCATATGCATTTTCGCAATGGACCTACATGACCCAGACCATGCATCTCCAGTATCCTGTTGTCGCCCACAGTGAGACCTAAAGGAATCGACTGTCTGTCATGTCTCATTACACTAAATGCTTGTATATGTTTAAAGATACTGATGTCTGAACCACCATCCAGCTTGATGTAGTGGTTGTTTTCAATGCGAAAACGTCTGTTCAAATGTCTCCTGTTGACTACGGTAGCTCGTATCTGATTCTCCAGTGCGGTAGGTAGGTGTATCATAAAGCAGTCTGCATCACCATTGTCGGGAGCCGGACACTTTCTGTCTAAGTCACCCCCGGGAGCCGTACTGTTACCAGGTGTACCCCCCTCGTCGGGAGCCGTACTCTTATTGTCTGTATTCCCCTCGTCGGGAGCCGTACCCTTTCTGTCCCATTCACCCTCGGGAGCCGAAGGTTTGTTATCACCTTCCCCCTCGGGAGCCGTGTCATATTCCATAACCATGTGTGACGCCAGAGCATGCGATCTCCAGTCACCGTACCGTGGTGCAATGGACGTGTAGTGTGGTAGTCGATACACTATACGCTTTCCTAGAACACTGTTGGGACCTGGTACAAGTATCCGTGTGTTGATATCACATCTGGAGTATCCATACCTTGGTCCTTCCATTCGCTGATGTGTCATGCAGTAGCCATGCTGTCTGCATTCTGGTTCGTGCTGCTCGACATTGCCATAGTATATAAGATGACATCCGTAGCAGTAGCTCTCCACACCATCGTCTATTTCCATTGGTTCCAATTGCAGTATAACCTCTTCATCATGCTCAGACACTTCTGATCCAGCAGTTAATGACGGTAGTTCATCCGTCGTGTTGCCACTTGGCTCACTGTCAGTCGAGTCTGGCAACTGAAACTCCATTTCCTCGGGGGCCGTATGTATTGATACATCATCAAAGTCATCTAGCGGTGGTGGCGGTAGTAATGATAGTCGCGCCAACTCCGCTTCCAGTGCGGCCTCCTGATCCCAATTGCATAGACAGTGACCATCAACATATGATTCCACTGGTACCGACCATTTGCAAATTCTGCATTGTACCCATATCAAGGACTTGGTCTCGTCGCCATCATCATTTTGGTATATTGCATCCAGAGTACGTTCAGGTATAGGTACATGATGAGTCAGATCCACCGTCGGAATGTCTCCTTTGCATTCCTCAATACCATCACAGGCGACATCCATTGTATCATTCTCAAATGATCTTTCCATCTTACATTCCTCCACATCGTCATCGAGACTGTATGGAATCATATCGTCAACTTCAGACATACTGTGGAATACCGGCCATCCCTCCATTACACTGCGTGTCGGCATACGGAAGAAATTAGTGGCGTTCTGTAAGTCCGGAAATGGTATTCTCCCGCGATCACCAATATCTCCCGAGTACAGTGTCATAGGGAAGTCATACACGGAAGGTATGTCCAACCTATTTGCATATTCTGGTATCCAGTCCATGAGGATGTACTCTGGTAGATTAGTTGACCAACCAGTGAATATTGCATCAGTTCCCCAGCTGTTGGATGCACGATACCAGACTGCATAGAATGAGAAATTTGGTACATGTATTGATTGGTCGGCTGGTGATAGAACATGTTGTGGTACCACAGGATATTCTACCAATGGTCCACATATCAACCGATGTGTCCTGAGAGCGTCGTCTACCAGAAATCTATAGTTACGATACTCTGGCACATTGCGAAACTGATAGCGCCATAAATTAGGGCGTGCCTCTGTCTCATATGGAATTAGTCTAGTGATCATTCCATTGTCCATCCATAGGTTGAATAAACATTCATCAGGATTCCTCGGAAATACACTGTGCCACATGGTGCGTCTTATCCATCTGAATGTATACCAGTCACATGGATCCATCAACGCCCTAGCACCATTAGTAAGTATAAACATTTGTCCATATGCAATTAGTGTATGTTCCTCATTGATTGGTCCAATGATTGCTTCCAGCTGATCCATTTGTGCCAGAAGTCCCGCATGGACTGTTCTTATGATCAGTGATTGATATTCCACATATTCAACATCCACTGGTGCTCTCATATCTGAGCATCGCATCTGTAAGTTATCAAACATCTCACGAAATACAGTGTCAAGTGCAGGTTGTCTAAACGGATAGCCCTCCATATTCGGAATCGGAAGGTCTCTGGCATATACATTGCCATCACTGTTGTCACCATCCTCAAAATCATCATGAGTTTCCTCAACAACCTGTGGAGTATCTGGTTCATCATCATAACTAGGAACAATTGGTACTCCATCCACAAATGTGATGCCTAAGTCATCGAACACCGTATTCGTATCAAAGGTGTTTGCATTCCATTCTGGTTGTTCAGGTGCCGTTGCAGGGTTAGCTGCTGTGGCTGGTGTGCCAACATCAATGGGTACCTCATCAACATCATCATCAAGTCCATCAAATATAGCATCAGGAACACGCAGAGGTAAGTGAAATAATTGTGCACAATCCTGCACTCCATCGAATAATACATGACGTTGTTTTCCTCTCGTGTCCACTGCATAATTCGCTTGACTGTCGTAGTTAGAATCTCGAATGCCACTTGATTTATATACATCACAACGTCCATCCAAATGAATGATGTTCTTGCCACATAGCTTACATCCTCCTGACCAATTTGCAGAGACATTCTGCATGTTATTACCTGTAGCATGCGAGGAAGAGTTGGTCATATCCATATAGTCAATACCCCTAGTGTCCATATGACGTTTGTTCCCCTGCTGATTCGGATTAGAATGATGATGATCATGTTCATGCACCTTCTCGAGTCCTTGTTGGAGCTTCTGTATATCTCCAGTCTTTGCAAAATTCGCTGCTAAGTCCTCAACATGAAGAGCAGCTTGAAAGTCCTTGGTATAATTCCTTCTTCCATTGGGTAATTGTTTCTGCATAGCAAACATAGCTCCTTTGACTACTTGGCTGTTGTATTTTCCACGTGCATTTCTCTCCAAACCTCCAATATTAGATTTATTTTGTTCCTTAAATCCCTGGTGAAAATTATTATTGCGTGAGGCCGATTGATTAAATTTATTAGAATATTTATTGTCACCACGGGAATTATTGATTGACTTGCCATCCCTTCGCTCAGATCCTCGATAATTGGAATTTGAACGAAAATTTGGCTTGCTTCCAACTCGATCTTGTTTGAAACCGGAGTTGATTATATTATTAGATCTAAAATTAGATGATCCAGGAAAATTGTTACCTCCAGAATTGGTCCTAATTCCGTTCTTAATTCCACGATCAAATTTGGAGCGGTCATTATTGTGTCGTAATTTGTTCTGTAAGTTGTTAGGATTTCGTCGGCATTCGCTCCACAAATGTTTTGCCGAATTCCGTTTTCCACGACATAATGGATGTCGACACAGGTCACCATAATTTGCCACATGTGCAATGTTAGCCTCATTTGAACCTTTTATGGCCATCATTATATCTGACTTCAGAGTACTTCTGCTATGAACCTTGGCATACAATTGCATTGCCAGATTGTTGTTTGTCGGAGTTGGCCCCTTGAATTTCTGCTCCAACTCCACTTCATGCTTTCTCAAGACCAATTCTTGGTATAGCGTTGACATTTCAAGTTCATTTAAGTTCTTGTCGTTTAGCCAATTATTCAGTTCCTCCCAATATTTGTTGTGAGTTGCGTATACACCACGTAGAAATAGATATTTTAACAGTTGCGTGTCGATTGGTCTGCCAACAACCTTGGCCTCTTTCTTTGCCACTTGAATTACTTCCATTAAATCCAGGATATTCCATCCAGGGTGAATCTGAATTGTATCTATCTCGAGTGCCTTCGCATAAATTTCAGGCCCTTGCCATTCATGATAGTAATTAGAAATTAATTTCAGAGCTCCTTGCACGTCGTTTAAGTCCAGTGCTTGGATCTGAATTGACAAATTCGGAACACATTCTGAAACCTTGCCCAAATAATGAAATAGAAATATAGTACTTTGCCAAATATTGTAGTTTCCTGGAGTCATATCCAAATTGCGTAAACGGCATAAATGATGAAATTGCCGTAATTCTTGTCTCGTGAATTCATGATCTGTAGGGAAATTAAATTCCATTAAAAATGCCTCAAAAATTCTGGCATTCATCTTGACTGGCCAATTGATACTTCCCTGATTTGAGAATATCTCTAGCGCTTTTCCGTGAGTATTAAGAAAATTAATGGTCCGTTTGTTCCACTCGTTTAATCCCAAAACGTCGTTCGATTTCCTCGGTAAATTAAATTCCACTGGGATCGTTTCTTTCGTGTTGCACGTGTACGTTACAACTTTTGTACTGCGATCATCCATGGAAATACCGGGCTCGTCTTCTAAAAATTTCTCAAGCATGTTATAGTAACCTCCACGCTTGAATGCATTTGTAGTACGTTTGGAACGTCCACTATTGCGATTCTTGCGATGTTTTCGTTTGTGATGAATCTTCGTCGTTTCATCACCAGATTCATTTGCCAATGGATCATATCGCTCCAGAGGAGTTATTCTTGAAGAGTTATTGACATCATTGCCCGAATCCTCTTGGTTATTGTCTCCTCCAGGGTTTCGCAGCACCCCATTGTTTCTTGAACTCACTTCTTCAGGATTCATTGCTCCACGAAATGCATCAGGTTGCAACGTAATTGCTGAACCAGGAGTCGTGTGAACCTTTGTAGTCCTTCTTTTGGAAACCTTTTTGGATCTCTCCTCGCTCGACGAGGAATCATAACTCGATTCTGATCTTCCATCAACATCGCATCCATCATCGCTCACGTTGAACTCACCCACGAAAATGTCATTACCGTTTTTGTTCATTTTGTTTGATCTTGCAACACCCCAAATTGTCCACCACTTTGCAATTAGGTAAAAAGCTATGCGCTAGTCTTAAGGCCAGAGGCAAGAATTATGAAAAATAACGAATTCACCGAAAAATACCGTAAACACAATTTAGATAATATATAAGCACGAAACACCACAAATACATTAGTAACCGTTCTTCAACTAAAAACACATCTTGAAGAGACATGGATCTTTCAGTCTCAATATATATTTGAATTTTCTATTTATATTTCATTTGATGGTACGACACGAGTGGTCGCGCTGTCACGCTCTGTGTGTCGGTTTCATATCCGTTTCACCCCTAGTTCCGGGTTTTACGCTCAAGTCAATCTGTCGATTTCCAAATCTCCCCCTCAATCCTTGTACTCCTTACGAGGATTGGAGCTAAATCACGGGGTTAGACATTTTCTGTCTTAATAGAAGCAACATACTTCGCATCACCCATGCGGTAACCATTATGGACCTCATACGCCTATAAGGTGACCCATAAGGTATATTTTACAGGGTGGGCAATCTCTGCCCTGGAATGTGGGAGTTCTCCTTGTTCCCTGGACACGTAGTCCTTGTTACCCATTCAGGGGCCCCGTACCGGCGGCTTAATCATTACCAGTTACTGGTCAAGTATGTTTTATGTTGCTTTTGTCCAGTTTCTGGACTAGTTATAGACTTAGTGATCCATTTTGGATACTTTAAATATGCGTTTGTATATTGTGTCACTCACTGACTATGGTACATTCACTCCTTGAATGTCCTATGATCACTCCTTGATCATGCTTACATTCACTCCTTGAATGTTATAATATCACTCATTGATCGTAACAATAAAATTTAATTTAGTATAAAAACAAATGTTCTCCCAACATTGAAATATATATACAATAATACAAATACAACATCACCAATGAGGTTCAAACTCAAATCGGTGGAGATAATGATCTAGACAGATTGATTGAAATAATGAGAATGGTAGAGCTTTCGTCATGCCATCTGCTAATTGTTCAGCCGTTGGTACGTAGACCAACTTAGTAAATCCATTAGTTTGCGCCTCACGCGCGAAGTTAATCTTTGTATCAATGTGCTTAGTGGTACGATGATCACCAGGATGATCAGCAAACATAATAGCTGACTTATTATCTTCATACAGGGTGATCGGTAATTCCACTCGCATACCCAATTGTTGTAGTAATCTTGTTTGCCATAGTGCCTCCTGAGTAGCTGCACTGGCTGCCATGTATTCAGCTTCCATGCTGGATAATGCTACTGTAGTTTGCATGCGGCTTTGCCATGATACAGGTCCTCCAGATATGAAGAAGATGTACCCAGTTGTACTTCGCCGTGTATCAATGTCCGCTGCATGACTAGCATCAACATAACATTGCAGGTCAGGTGTGATCGGGAGCCGTCCTCGCATGTATCCACCAGACGTAATGTTCTCATTAAAATGTTGTTGTGCGTAACGAATACAGTAGTGTTTAGTCGTATTTAGGAACCCCAGTACCCGTAAGGCTGCTCTCCAATGTATTAGACCTGGATTGCATGTGAATTTGGCTAGTGTATTCACAGCAAAGACAATATCAGGTCGTGTACCATTTGATATCCATAACAGTGTTCCTATGAGTTCACGATAAGGAAATGTAGCCACTTGTAGAGCTTCAGCAGAGCCTGATATCGGCATCTGTGACCTTGAATACTGTGCTCTGTCATCCATTGGTGTTCTGTACTCACTAATGCCGTACTTACTGAACACTTTGACAGACTCCTCAATGTACTGCTGTTGAGTAATGTAGATGATGTTGCGATCTTTGTCATGATGTATACCCATGCCGAGGATTTGTTTGATTTGGTGCAACTTCTTCATTTTGAAGCGACTCTCAAATACTCCTTCCAGGTCAGTGATAAGGTTCTTCGTAGATGCTGCAATGATAAGGTCATCTACGTACAACGCTACCAATTGATACTGAGTCTTCTTAACACCATTCACATCAACTATGACTTCTCTAATATAGATGCAAGGGTCAGCTTCCATGCGTGTGAACCCTCTATCTATTAAGTACGCATTCATTAGAGTGTTCCAACATCTTGATGCTTGCTTCAGACCATACAGTGACTTTAATAGTTTGTAAATGCCATCATCACCAGTAGCTAACTTCGTACCTGGTGGTATCTGTACCCAAATGTTTTCCTCCAGATTGGCATTTAGAAACGCAGTGTCCACATCCATAGTATGTATGATCAAACCGAGCTGTACAGACAACGCAAGTAAAATACGAATAGAAACGAATTTGGCCACTGGACTGTACGTATCAGTGTAGTCCACGCCAAATATCTGAAAGAAGCCTTGTACTACCAAACGAGCTTTGTATCGTATTATAATACCTTTCAGATCTTTCTTTATCGTATATATCCACTTAAGCGGTAACGCTTTGCCATTGTCCGGGAGCCGAGGATTCTTTGTCATCACATTGTTCACCGCAAATGACCTTAGCTCATCCTCCTCCGCAGCTAACCATTTGTCCTTCTGCTTACATAGCAGCATCATCTTTCTATTGGGTGGGATATAGTCATCCCTCTTTCTATCATCATACTTATTCCCCTGAGACTCACTCTCAGATAGAGACGCCTTGATATCTTCTACCGCATAAGCAGTAAACTGGTCTCCACTCGCTATAGCGCTTGCAAGGTGCGTCGTAGCCCGAAATCGTTTGCTACGTTCTGCAGTCTCCTTTACAGTGGCAGGTGATATCACGGGTCGTCTTAGATTATATCCAGTATCCATATTCCGCTCATTTTGAGTGGTTCGATTCGGTACTAGGGGTGTAGCACTTCCCCTAGGATTCACATTCTGTTGCATGTTGGACAAGCTTCGCTTGTTCCGTAATGTCCCATGTGTATCAAGGTGTACAGTTTTGTTACCGATCATGGTGCTCTCGCCTCCAAGCGGCCTGTTCCTTGATTTCGCAACTGGTTCGGGAGCTACCCGATGAGATATACCAGAGGGGGAACGGTCAACAGATTGTCTTTCATTTAACATCCCGTCTTTCAGCGTACGCTGAGTATACGTATAGATGTCATGGACATGGAAGGGTCCTTGTGAGGTATCCTGTAAGACTCCTCGGATTATCCTTCTACGCCAAGCTACAATATCTCGATTATGAGTTACTTTTATGTCAACCGTTTGATAAGTTAGTCCATTCTTCGGGTCTATATGCCGAGTGCCAACCAACGGTGCATAGAACTCAACAGGGTGATCTTCCGGAGGCTCCTCCTCTGGTTCATCAACTCCCGTAATTTGGTCTTTAAAAGACTGATACTGGATATAGCCATTGTCGTGTAGCTCGAATATCTTTGTATCAGGAAAGTATATTCTGGCTAACAATGGTCCTTGATCATCATCATAGCCGACAAGCACACCTTGCTCTCCTCTTGAGATGATATCACTCTTGCCTTGTCGTCTAGATTTCTTCACATGTGTCCAACATGTGGTACCAAATGGTTTGAGCTTGGTGAGGTCAGTCAACTTACGTTCTGGGTATTGACGCTGACGTGGTGATATCCAGGGCTCCCCCTGAATCACTCTTGTGGGTGGTACTCGATTGTATAGCCACGTCCCATGTCGTCTAGCGTCCTCCCAGAACTCCTCCTCCATATCGAATTGACTTAGTTGACATCTTGACATCTCACCATTAGTGCGAAACCATCTTTCCACCATAGCATTATGTTGTGGAGTATAGCCTGCTGTGGCTTGCTTTACTATTCCATACTTATTACATAGATTGATAACCTTCTTTGAATGAGCCTCTCCAAGATCGCTCATCAAGAATATTTCGAATACGTTTGTATCTCTCCCCCTTAACTTAGTGATTTCTGTTTCACAGAAGTCTGATAACACTTTGTAGACTTCGTCCTTTGCAGCAAGATAGTCATCCCATACATACTTCGAGTACGTGTCGATAATAGCACATTGATACCAGTTCTCATGGATAGACGCTTGCATAAATGGTCCAGTAATATCCATTGAAAACATTCTCCATGGTATTGTTGCAGTATGTATATTACCCGTATGACTACCATCAGTTAGCTTTGCACGCATACATATATCACATTTAATATTTACAAGTTGTTTTAACAACTTCAAATCAAAACTGTAGCCATTCCATAGGCCCTTAAGAATCATCCTCTCAATTCTACTGTATGGCATATGACCAAGTGTTGCATGAAGGTTGTATAGTGCATCAATCTTGGTCATATACACCTCATGTAACAGTTCCTGTTCCTCTTGTAGTAGTCATGTCTGTCGAGACTCTTGTACCAATGCCATCTGGTGCTCCATGACTTCATTAGCAGTACCTGATAGGTAAGCATGTATCATTTCACCACGCTGCTGTGTAACTGTCAGGTCGGGAGCCGCATCCAAGATGTTGATACCTAGCCACTCCAGGTCATAGGTAGAGTACAGTCCATCTGCCATGATGCATTCATGTAGGATTTTGTTGGTACCTTTCTCAAAGCATGCACACCGTTCATTATCAGTGACAAAGAATGCATTCAGGTCTCTACATACATGGGATACAGAAATCAGGTTCTTCTGCAGTGCCGTTACAAGTAGACAGTTCTGTAGCTTCCCTACAGTACCATATCCTTCAGCAACGATAGGGTTTCCAGCAGTGCGTATCGTGATAGGATGCTCCACGAAGTCCTTGAAGTACTGTGGCTGATTGAAAATACATACACTAGCGCCAGAGTCGATGATTGCCTTTAGCCTCGCATACAGACTATGCTCTGGTGTAATGAGTATTTTGGAGTCACCATGCTTCAGAGTGACTATGATCTCACCCGCTTCATTGATCTCCAATGACTCACGTGGGAAATACTCCTCCACATTATCTGCACACCATACAGGTAGCTCGTCTGCTTCCGCAATAGCTGCAGCCACATCACTCATATCAAACAGTCTAGACGATGCATCCATCATGTTGACTGTACGCACACTGTTGTCCATTTCGTTATCCAATTCCATATCAAAACCAGGTGGTGTCGGTCTTGCATAATCATCTCTATCATAAATGAATTGGTACCCTTGTCTGATGTAGCTACCTTGATAACAAACAAAGGATGCTATCTTACGACCAGAGTGTCCAAGTTCATGCAAC
>TBL_comb48_EPIDRAFT_1002406_pt1 | contig 13000 bp, 4 predicted proteins | sample TroBogEpilimnion_37_FD_10681 | JGI IMG/M metagenome (IMG submission 10681)
GGTTCTCCAGTTGCATTCCAAGCAAACTTGGCTATTGTAACACCATTTACAATAACATTTAATGCAGCGGATTACAATCGGTCATTTTATAATGCTTCTTTAAATCTTAATGCAGGTGATTTGGTTCATCTGTATTCCAGTTACACATCAGGGACTCCTTCAAATACTGCTCATGATATAACATGTCAAATTGATTTATTTTAAATCTCTGTTTTTTGTTATCTTTACACCTGGCGATAAAATAAGTGTTTCTAATGCGACAAGTCGTATAATATAGATTTCTTGTAAGATAATAACATGGCTTCTTTCGAATATGTGAAAATTGGAGACGGGATTACTCCGTGGTCCAATTTACCATATGTAGCAGGTTTTCCCGGCTCAACGGGTCCTACTGGTTACACCGGTGCTGCAGGTGTAAACGGTGTATCAGGAGGTCTTACATTATTTTTGGATACAGCAAGTGGAACCGCAAATGGCAGTTCGTTCAATATAATTGGTACATTGTCATCAAGTATTAATGAAGGTACACAAACTACAGTAACATATACAACACCTGTTGGAACACCGAATCAAACAAATGTTCCGCTTGGATTGTTTGTGACTCCTGTTGGGTTTCTATCATCACAACTTATAGTTTCAGGATTGTGGGATGTGAATGCATATTGTTCTGCAAGCGGCAGTGCTGTTTCATTATATGCAAGTTTGTATGAAGTAGATACGAGTAATAATATTGTGCATACCATTGTCAATGGTTCTGCTATTCCAACAACAGTATCAACTGTTGCGAACAGTATTACAGATTTTACACTGTTTGTTCCAGACTATACCTTGACAAGTGGTAACTTATTAGCAATTGGGTTGTATGCTAATTTTTCTGCAGGTGTATCGAGAACAATTACAATCGATTTCCGTGATTCCACAGTAAGTCACGTTCACACTAGTCTTTTACAAGTTATTCCAACAGGTCCATCAGGTCCAACAGGTTACACTGGACCTACTGGATATACCGGTTACACTGGATATACTGGTTATACAGGTTACACTGGACCTACTGGATACACTGGATTCACAGGATATACAGGCTATACAGGGTATACTGGATTCACTGGTTATACTGGGTTCACAGGATATACAGGTTATACTGGTTATACAGGACCTACTGGATATACCGGTTACACTGGATACACTGGTTATACTGGCTTTACAGGACCTACTGGATACACTGGTTATACTGGTTATACAGGATATACCGGACCTACCGGTCCAACTGGTTTTACAGGGTTCACAGGATATACTGGATTCACGGGATATACTGGTTATACTGGCCCAACTGGATATACAGGGTATACTGGATTCACTGGTTATACTGGGTTCACAGGATATACAGGTTATACTGGTTATACAGGACCTACTGGATATACCGGTTACACTGGATACACTGGTTATACTGGGTTTACAGGACCTACTGGATACACTGGTTATACTGGTTATACAGGATATACCGGACCTACCGGTCCAACTGGTTTTACAGGGTACACAGGATATACTGGTTATACTGGTGCATCTGGATATGTAGGATCGGATGGAGCAACGGGTAAAACAGGTCCAACAGGATACACAGGTTATACCGGATTCACTGGATATACAGGATTCACGGGTTACACTGGATTTACTGGTTATACCGGATATACTGGACCAACTGGACCAACTGGCTATACCGGATATACTGGTTACACTGGATATACTGGATTCACTGGGTATACCGGATTTACTGGTTACACTGGCTACACCGGATACACAGGATATACTGGTTACACCGGATATACTGGACCAACAGGACCTACTGGATACACTGGATATACAGGTTACACTGGTTATACTGGTTATACAGGATATACAGGATTCACAGGACCAACTGGGTATACAGGTTACACTGGATATACCGGTTATACTGGATACACTGGTTATACTGGATATACAGGACCAACCGGAATTACTGGTCAAACAGGAGCAACGGGTCCAACTGGTAAATTAAGTGGTGGTATTCCTTACTACAATTACACTGCGACACTCAACGGTACATTGGCACTTACAAGTTCTCAGGTCAATTCGTATATTTTTGTGAATGCAACCACAACTGGTTATGCTATAACATTTCCAGCAGGAACCGCAGATGGTTCATTCTTTGCTATTTCGAGCTCTTCTACGAGTACAAATTCTTTTACAGCAAATGGAACCACGATAAATCCAAATTCAAGTTATACATTTTTGAATGAAACTGGAACTTGGACGATTGTGAATATGGGTTCTTTGGGTCCAACAGGTTACACTGGATATACTGGTTACACTGGACCAACTGGATACACTGGATATACCGGTTACACTGGATACACTGGATTCACAGGTTACACTGGATATACAGGACCAACAGGTTATACTGGTTATACAGGTTACACTGGTTATACAGGTTACACTGGTTATACCGGACCAACGGGTCCAACTGGATTTACAGGATACACTGGTTATACTGGATACACCGGATTCACTGGTTATACAGGATTTACCGGTTATACAGGATTTACTGGACCAACTGGTCCAACGGGTTACACGGGTTATACTGGGTTTACCGGTTATACAGGATTTACAGGATACACTGGATTCACAGGATATACTGGATTTACGGGGTATACTGGTTATACTGGTCCTACAGGGTATACTGGATATACTGGATTTACCGGATACACTGGATTTACCGGATATACTGGATTCACTGGATATACCGGATTTACAGGGTACACTGGTTACACTGGATTCACAGGATACACAGGGCCTACAGGAGCAACTGGACCTACAGGAGCAACAGGAGCAACAGGAGCAACTGGTATAACGGGTCCTACTGGTAAGTTAACTTCGGGTATTCCGTATACAAACATATCAACTGGAACATCATTAACAAGTGCAAATTACAATTCGTATATATTTGCCACTGCAACAGCAGGAGCTTATTCAGTATTCTTACCATCGACTACTCCACCGGATGGAACATTTATTAGCGTGGTCAATTCAACATCAAGTACATCTGCAGTTTCAGCCTATACATCTGGATCTGTCCTTCTTGCGACACTCCAACCAGGTATGGCGTATACATTCTTGTATGAAACAGGAACATCAAGTTGGGTAACAGTCTCAGTAGGTTCATTAGGTCCAACAGGATTCACAGGTTACACTGGCTACACAGGACCAACAGGTTATACCGGTTACACTGGATATACAGGATACACTGGATTCACTGGGTATACCGGTTACACTGGATATACAGGACCAGGAATAAGTGTTGGAGGATCGACGACATCTAATAATTTGGTAACAACGAATGGAACATCGAATAGTGTAAGTGGACTTGCTAATGTATATTGGAATGGAACAAAGTCGTTGACAGTAACTGGTGGTTCCAATAATAACGTTTCAATAAACGTATATGATTCTACGAATACAAATACAAATGCATTAGCACTCTATCAAGATGCTACCTATACAAGCCAAGGATTTTGGACTGCAAGTACGTATCCATTCTTATTCGTATTAGGAAGTTCCACAAAGATGACATTATTGTCAAATGGAAACTTTGGAATAGGTTGTAACACTCCTGCATATACATTGGATCTCTACTCTACGTCACAAACTGTAGCTAATATATACAGTTCCAACTCAAATGTTACATCTACAACAGATAGTGGAAATCTTAAAATAACAACTCTGACAGCTGCTAGCGGTGAAAGTGGAGCATCGATACAGTTAAGTACAGGAAATTTTGGAGGGTTCATCTTTGGCGGTATCAAACAGGGTAGTTATGGGTTTTTAGCATTGTCTACAAAAAATGGAGTAGGTAGTGTTTCCGAAGCTATTCGAATTACCTCAACCAGTAATGTAGGTATATTCTGCAACTCTCCATCGTATAGCTTGGATGTATCTGGAACAATTCATGCTAGTAGTAATGTAATAGCATATAACGCCGAAATAGGAGTTTGGGTTTCAAGCACTTCATATGCAGCATTTGCACATTCAAATCAGTTTGGAACAGGAACTAATTATGCATTGTTACAGGGTTCAGCCGGAGATACCTATTTGAATGCAGCATCAGGATATGCTGTTCATTTAAGAAATTCACACAATGAGATTGCTATAGTAGATACTAACGGGCTTACTGTTGTGAACAATAAAGGTATTTATGTGAACTCTGATGCAGGAAGCGGTGGTTCAGTACTGTATTCTTTAAGGCAATCAAATGGAACGCTTATGTGGGGAATAGGGACCAACGGAGTTGCGAGTGGAACACCTTCAAATACAGGTGCTAATTTTTCAATTTGGAACTACAGTGATACAGGTTCATTTCTTGGAAATCCATTTACCATTCTGCGTACAAACGGGTATGTAGGTATAGCCTGCAACTCTCCATCTTATCTTTTGGATGTCAATGGAACTATTCGTAGTAGCGGCGGAACATCAGGACTACTTGTTACAGGTGCAGCTCCTTCAATGAGAGCTTCAAATTCAGGTGGTGCATATTGTGATGTTGCAGTTGCAACTGGTTCAGGTAACTTTTCATCCGATGCTGCTGCGAATGACACGATTATACGTTCAAGTGCAAATTTGATGTTACAAAGTGGTGCAGGAAGTTCTGCAGTGTATATTAACACTTCTAATAATGTTGGTATTGGATGCAATTCACCGGGTTATAAATTGGATGTGAATGGAACTTCGAGATTTACTGGTGTTGCTAATTTTACAGCACAAAATACCTATTTTGGAACATCATCGGGAACAAATCTTTATTTGAACGGAGTATCAAACAGTGCAAACATACAAGCAAATAGTATAGGCGATTTGGTATTGTTTAGTGCTTCAAATCATTGGGTATATATTAATGCTGGTTCAAATGCCAATCCTAACTTTGTATTTCAATCTGGAGGTGCATTGGGTATTAATTCAAATACAGCATCCTATAACTTGGACGTCAATGGAACAGCGAGAATAGCGTTGGGGTCTATTCCACTTGACAGTTCTCCTGGTAAATACTTGACTGCGGATACAACCACGGGTCAAATCAAATATGTAGCTTCTGTTGGAGGAAGTTCAACTACAATTACAATTTCAAATGTAACAGGTACAACCTTGACATCCTCTACAACTCCTGCCTTAACAGGTTCAAACAATGGAACGTATTTCAATATCACAAATAGTGGATTTAGCGCAATAACACTACCATCAACCTCTGGATTGTCAACCGGTGCTTTCTGGGTTCTGCGAAACAATACAAGTGCATATTTATCGGTAACAATCACATACACCTCTGGAAGCGGTATAAGCTCTCCATTAAGTATTCCGCCAACAAACAGTGCTACAATTGCGTGGGATGGAACCAATTTTGATCTGTTCTAAAAACAATGGCTTTGGTTGGTGTATCTAGTAAAATCATTTCTGGGTTTGACCCTAGAAGTGCTATTCCTGGATGCGTACTATGGCTGGATGCTGCTGATGCGAACACAATAACATTAAGTGGTTCAAATGTTACAGGATGGAATGATAAAAGTGGAAACAATAATCACTTTGTACAAAGTACATCAAGTGCTCAACCTACATACATAAGTAACTCATTAAGTTTCAACGGAACTTCAAACTATCTCTATCAATCAAACACATCCCAATACATTCTAAACAATCTTTCAGCTTGGACCATATTTTCAGTTCAAACAATAAATACTGCTGCTGGAGGAACACAAATAGTATATCGTTATGGAATTAGAGGAATCTTATACGAATCTATTTCTACGACATATTACTTTTTTAATTACTCACCTATTGCTGTATCTGGTTCAGGGGATGGAATTGCTGCTGTAGTAGTTGCAAATGCTACTGAAACTGGATACATAAATGGAGTATCTCAAGGGAGTGCTACTGGTCCAACTACTACAGGACAAGATGCATTTACATTAGGAGCAAGTAATGCGTCTAGTGGATTTTTAAATGGATATATTTATGAAATTATTATGTTTAATACAGCACTCACAACCGCTCAACGTCAACAAGTAGAAGGATATTTAGCAGCAAAATGGGGCTTACAATCACAATTGAATAAATACTTTTTACCAACTACTATTTCAGGATGTAAGCTTTGGTTAGATGCTACCGATTCTTCCACTCTAACATTGAGTGGATCAAATGTAACTCAATGGAATGACAAATCGGGAAACGGAAATAATACAAACTCAACAACCGGAACTCCTGTTCTTACAACAAATGCAATAAACGGCCAATCTGCTATAAGTTTTAACAGTTTATCTTGGTTTTTCGGACCTGCATCCAATACGGGAACAACTCTTACTGCAATTGGCGTTGGAACAATGAATGGAAGCAATGGAGTTGGAGCCAGAAGCGATTATATTCGTATGGTATCGTTTGCAGTTCCTAACCACGATTATGATTCAACTGCAAATGCTGCAGCAATTATAAGATATCAAAGTTCTAACTCGGTTGTAGCTGCCCGTGCTAATGCAGATAAATCGCCTGTAGCTGTAAGTTTGGGTACTCCTTTTTTAGCAGTGTCTATATTTGATGGAACGAACCAAACTATGTATGTAAATGGAGTAGCAGGAACATCAAGTTCATCTACTGGAAACTTTGGATATAGTCAATATGGTATAGGTCACGATCCTGGAGGAGATAATACACCTTGGAATGGTTATATTGGAGAAGTTATAGTTTATAATGGTGCTCTTACAACAGCCCAACGACAACAAATAGAAGGCTATCTCGCAAAAAAATGGGGCATTTCTACACCGAACGCACTCCTTCCAACAACTCATCCATATTATTATGTTCAACCGTACACTCGAGTATTTCAACCCACTGATATTGGGAGCTGTATTTTATGGTTGGATGGTGCTGATACATCCAGTATGACTTTCAGTTCAGGAAGCAATATTAGTCAATGGAACGATAAATCAGGAAATGGAAATAATGCAACAGCAAATGGTACTCCTGTTCTCTCAAATTCTTCCTTAAATGGTTATCAATCAATCTACACAAATAATAGTCCTTATTTTACTGGACCTGTTTTAATTACAGGCACAACTTTTACTTGTTTTGCAGTCGCTACAACAACTGCTTCTCTTCCACTTTCAGGCCACGATCAAAGATTAGTGAGTTTAGAAAATGGTGGAAATGTAGATTATGGAAGAACGGATGGTGCGATTGCTCTTTTTAACCAAGGCGGTACTTCTTGGATAGGAACTTGGCGCGTAAACCCATCGCCTGTTGCAGACAGTCCAATCACTACAAATATACCATTTTTAGCAGTCAGTGAATATGATGGAACAAATGGTTATTTATGGAAAAATGGTTCAACAGGTTCTTTAGCATCTAGTTCATCTACTGGCACATTTGCAGTAACAAAGTATGGTATTGGTAATCAAGCTAATAACAGTGGGGAATATTGGATAGGATATATTGGCGAAGTCATTATTTACAACACTGCTCTCACAACGGGACAACGTCAACAAGTAGAAGGCTATCTGTCTTGGAAATGGGGATTAAACGGTCAATTAAATAGTTTTTCACCATTAAGTATTGGAAATTGTAAGTTATGGCTTGATGCTAACGATTCTAGTACTGTTACAGGTACTACAAGTGTAACATTGTGGAAAGATAAATCTTCTAATTCTTATAGTTTTGCAGTCCCTTCTGGATTACTATCTCCTTCTTATGGAACAGATTCTGGAGGATTGAAAAGTATAAATTTTACAAGTGGAAGTACTGCTACAGGACTTTCTTCTGCTGTTTCTTTTCCTCTTTCATCCTCTTCATTTTTTATAGTTTTAACAGTTCCATCCTATTTGGGCAGTGCAAAAGGTATATTTACAGCCGCTGGATCTGGAGGTAATGATTACCAAGATAGCAATGGATTTGATATGGATGATAACGGATACTTGGAAATGGCGCAGAACAATAATTTTAATATTAATGCATTTGGAACACAAACTGTAAGGATAATATGTAGTTTTGGATGGAATGGAAGTGCTTTTACAACTTATGTAAATGGAAGTCAGTACTATTCAGCAACTTTCGGTAAGGGTACAGCAACTCTTATGGTTTTAGGAGCTAGAATAGTATCGGGTTCTCCGTATGCATCTGGATTCAATGCAACTTGTACAATTAATGAAGTAATTGGTTATTCTTCTTATCTTTCAACTACAAATCGCCAACAAGTAGAATCCTATCTTTCAAGAAAATGGTCAGTATCTGTTACAAACTTTTTAACACCAACTCATCCTTATCGAACATTGCCACCTTCAAGTGTAAGAGATACAACTGCTGCAATTCCTACTGTATTTTTACAAGCACTTGGGTATTCAGGTTCTGGAACTTGGTACGATAAATCGCCGAACGGGTTTAATGCAACGCTTGAAAACGGTACTGCTGCAAAGAATACTGCTGGAAATGGAATAGTATTGAACGGTTCTACAAATTGGACATTCTCAACTATTTCTGCAGGAAGTAAATGGTCGATTGCAGTTTGGTATAAAAATACAGGGAATCCGGTTGGATCACTGCCTTGTATTTTAACGCAAAATTATGGGCCTAGTGCTATTAATATTACATTGGGGTATACACCTTCTCTTAACGTAGCGTTCTTTGATGGATCATCTTGGCGTGCCGGAACAACTATTACATTCACAAATAATGTATGGACACATGTTATTGGAACTTGGGATGGAACTACGATGAGTACCTATATTAACGGTTCTTTACTTGGTTCAACAACCCCCGGAAGTGCTTCTTCGGACGGTGGAACTGCATACCGAATAGGAAGACGTTGGGATTATCCAGATTACATGGTTGGAGAAATCGGAGAAGTAGTTATTTATAAACAACTAGTATTAACCAAGGCCCAAATATACAACGAGTACATTTCAAGAGCGTATATCTACTCTTATTAAGCCTTTTCAACATGAAACGTGATAGACGTGTAGTCCAAAGAATACGAAAGTTTCATTCCTGGCAATTTGGCCTGTAATAATGGCACATCATCTGAAATAGGATGTCCAAGAACATAGGTCATATAATCGTACAATCCACGAGTTTCTCCATCGGAACATTTAGCAGGAACATTGATTGAAATGCTTAAAATAGGATAGACTGCAGGAAATCCCAATTTTGCCCATTGAAAAAGATTGTTGGTAATCGTATTCGAATCTGGTGTCACAAGAATAGACAATGCCTGTTTGTCTTGTGCTTCCTTTTCACTGATGGTATTCACAGTTGAAATCAAGTCATCTAATGTGATGATGTAAGGAGATGGCGCAGGCGCAGGCGCTGGTGCTGGTCCAGTGATCCCAGTATCTCCAGTATCTCCAGTATAACCAGTATCTCCAGTTGGTCCGGTGTATCCAGTATAACCTATGTCTCCAGTTGGTCCTGTGTTCATGTTTGTAAGATAAAACAAGAATAATATGTAAATGTCGATATTCTTGCCATTTTCATTTGGCAGAAGGAGTGACCCTCCGTATAACGCATTTTATTATACAGGAAAAGACCAGACATTTAACTTTATAGGAGGACTTACGTATACCATCTACGCTTGGGGAGCTGCTGGAGGAGTAGCATCTACTGCGTTAGGTGGATACGGAGCCTATGTATCTGGCGTATTTACACCTTCGACATCTGGAACTGCGACAATTACAATTGGACCTGTCGGTTCACAAGGAGCATTTGTATCTCACTCTGCTCCAACCTATGGAGGCGGTGGTTACGGACCCAATGGAGGTGCCAATGGAGGTGGCCGTGCGTCTTTTTTTGTGAATACAACTCCTATTCTGGTAGCAGCCGGTGGAGGTGGAGCTGCCTATGATGGAACATTCTCACCTGTTGGAGGTGGAAATGGTGGAGCTGTGTATTCTTCCAGTACATTTACTGGAAACGGTATTGGAGGAAGTGGACAAGGTGGTGGAGGCGCAACCTCTTCCAGTGGTGGAGCAGCAGGAAATGCTGGAGGTAATGGAACCGGTCCAGCTACGAATGTAGGAACACTAACACTCGGAGGAGGTGGTGCTGGAAATGCTGGAGGTGGAGGAGCTGGATACTACGGTGGTGGAGGTGGAGGTAACTACAGTGGTGTAGGTGGAGGTGGTGGAGGCTCATCCTACATCAATACCAACTATTTCAGTTGTATTTCTGCTGCTCAAGGTTCGTCGATTCCTACGTTGTCTTCTTTCACAAGCGGTTCAACGGTATACAATCTATATAACGCAGGTGGATATCCTGCAGGAGTTGCCACCAGTGCGAATACAGGCAGTGCGATGATGATTATCATCCAGAATCCTGCTACTTTCAATCCTACTTATATAGCTGGATGTTCTATATGGTTAGATGGTGCGGATACTTCTTCTAATAGTATGACTTTCAGCAGCAGTTCAAACCTATCAGTTTGGAAAGATAAATCGGGTAGCAGTAATAACTTCTCTGCTTCTGGAACAGTTGCGAATATTACAGATGGTGGATATTCAGTTGTGAGTTTCCCTAGTGGTGGAGTTATGACATCTGCAAATAGTGTAAGTGTTAGCAGCAATTCTGCTTTATTTGTTGTTTCAAAATTGACAAGTATACCTAATGGAGTCGGTAGAATAGTGGAATTTCCAAGTATTTCAAGCGGAGACTTTGCAGTAAGATATAACAGTCCTTCAAATGGATTAATAGGAACGCCTACTGTTGCCGGTAACAATTCAAATGATTTTGCAAATAATAAATATTTTGTGAATGGAGTATTTAATCCAAACTATACGCTTTCTTCATTTTCAAATGTATATACGCTCATAGATAGTATGATTTCTACGGGTTCAGGTACTTCGACGATTAAATTATCTGATAATGTTTATAATCAGTACTTTGTTGGAAATATAGCAGAATTTATATATTATCCTAATGGCGGGCTTACAAATGCACAACGCCGTCAAGTGGAAATGTATTTGGCTTGGAAATGGGGATTGCCTACGCCTTTGAGTACATTTTCACCCACAAATATCACTGGACTTAATTTATGGTTAGATGCTGCTGACACTTCCACTCTTTTGTTAAACGGTTCAAATGTTACTCAATGGAATGACAAATCGGGTAATGGACGTAATTTTTATCAAGCAGTAACTTCTAATCAACCCACACTTTCTAACTCTGCTATTAATTCGTTGCCATCAGTTGCTTTTACAGTTTCTCAAAATATTGTGTCTTCTTCATTCGTCGTTTCTCCTGGAAACAATTCAACTCTATTTTTCGTCGTTCAAGAAACATCGTTAGCAAATGCTGGTAATAGTGCTTTTTTTACTAGCACAACTAACTATAACAGATTGTTACTGATGAATCGTACATCTGCAACATGTAATATAGTTTGGTATTATAATGGTTATGGTTATGAAACCAATATCAATGCTGTAGTTACTCCTGCATTATATGTTATGAATGCTAACTCTTCGTTTGCAAACTTCTATTACAATGGAACATTCAATAGTCAAGCAGTTCCAACAAACTCGGCAACAGTTGCAACTTCTGATACTTATCGTGTTGGAGGTGGATGGATTGGATACATTTCTGAAATCATTTTCTTCAGCAATCAGCTGACAACAGCTCAACAACAACAAGTAGAAGGCTATCTCGGGTGGAAATGGGGAATACAGAGTAACCTACCATCCTCTCATTTAAGTTATTATTCGCCTCCTGCTGCTCAGGTAACGTTTACACCCTTGCAAATATCTGGACTTACAACTTGGTTTGATGCTGCTGACAGTTCTACAATTAGTTTGAGTAGTTCAAATGTTACTCAGTGGAGAGATAAGAGTGGCAACGGATATAATGCAATTCAAGGAACTTCTGGTAATCAACCTACTTATTCAAATAGTTCTGTAGTTTTTAATGGCTCTTCAACCTACTTAAACTCAACTGCAACTGTTCCAGGAAACGCACATACACTTTTTGCAGTTCATAAAACTTCATATAATACAAGTTTATTTAGATTTCAAAATAGTACAAATGGTAGTGTTTACATAGTTTTTCCTTTTATAACAGGAGGCAATCCACATGGGTATATTACAAGTTATGATGGTAGTGGTGCAGGAAGTATTGATTTTCAAAACTCAACATTAGTAGAAAACTCTTCTTCAAGCAGTTTCAATCTAGTTGAAGCAGTAATTGCTAGCAACTCTCAACAAGTCTATAATGCAGGAGTATTACAGAACTCCACAACTCAAAATCTTTCAAGTGGAACAAGTTCTGCATTGTGCATAGGCGCATATGGAACTGCAAATAGTGAATTCTATAATGGACAGGTACAGGAAATGATTGTATATAAGTTTACATTAAACGCAACCCAACGTCAACAAGTAGAAGGCTATCTGGCTTGGAAATGGGGGTTGCAAGGAAATCTTCCGTCAACTCACCCATATTACAAAATCTCCCCATAAACAATGGCAGTGTTTCTACCACTTTCTTTCGCGAAATCGCCTCCAACAGTTAATTATACCCTCTATACCTACAACACAAACTCCAGTCTAACACTTGCAACAACTAAAACAGTCGATTACCTAATTGTAGCCGGAGGAGGAGGTGGTGGTGCAAACTGTGCCGGTGGAGGTGGTGCTGGTGGTCTTATTTATGCCACTTCTCAAACCTTTGGTGCTGCTACCTATACTATAACAGTCGGTACAGGCGGTGCTGGTGCCACAGGAAATGCAAACGGTTCCAGTGGAAACAATTCATCGATTGTTGGAGGGTCAATCAATCAAGTTGCAATTGGTGGTGGTTATGGTGGTACAGAAAGTCAAGCAGGAGGTGCTGGAGGTTCAGGCGGTGGTGGAGGTAACCAAACAAGCGGTACACCCTTAGGTGGAAACGGAACATCAGGTCAAGGTAATAACGGAGGAAAAGGACACTATACAAATGCAGGAAACATTCTTCT
>TBL_comb48_EPIDRAFT_1002407_pt1 | contig 12997 bp, 9 predicted proteins | sample TroBogEpilimnion_37_FD_10681 | JGI IMG/M metagenome (IMG submission 10681)
CTTGCCAGCAAACGTAAACTTAAAGTAGGCGATAAAATGGCAGGTCGTCACGGTAATAAGGGTATTGTTGCTCGTATCGTTCGTGCAGAAGATATGCCTTTCCTCGAAGATGGAACTCCAGTAGATATCGTACTGAATCCATTGGGCGTACCTTCTCGTATGAACCTCGGACAGATTTACGAAACTATCCTAGGCTGGGCCGGCGAAAAATTAGGTGTTCGCTTTGCTACACCAATTTTCGATGGTGCTAATGTAGACGAAATCGCTAACATCATTGATGGTGCAGGTCTGCCTGACTTCGGTCATACTTTCCTATTCGATGGCGAAACCGGCGAACGCTTCCACCAAAAAGCTACTGTGGGTATCATTTATATGATTAAACTACACCACATGGTTGATGATAAGATGCACGCTCGTTCTATTGGCCCTTACAGCCTTATTACACAACAACCTTTGGGTGGTAAAGCTCAGTTCGGTGGTCAGCGCTTTGGTGAAATGGAGGTTTGGGCACTCGAAGCTTATGGTGCTGCCAATATCTTACAAGAATTGCTTACACTTAAATCTGATGATATCGTAGGCCGCGCTAAAACATACGAAGCAATTGTGAAGGGCGATAACGTACCAAAACCGGGTATCCCTGAATCATTTAACGTATTGGTGAACGAATTACGTGGATTAGGTTTAGAATTGAAATTTGAATAACATTTTAAAATAACGTTTCTTATATAATATGGCTATTAAAAAAGATAACCGTCCAAAAGCAGGTTTCGGAAAGATCACTATCAGCTTGGCTTCCCCTGATGCCATCCTGGATCGCTCTTACGGAGAGGTGCTGAAACCCGAAACGATCAACTATCGTACTTACAAACCCGAACGCGATGGTTTGTTCTGCGAAAAAATATTCGGACCGGTAAAAGATTACGAATGTTATTGCGGCAAGTATAAGCGTATTCGTTATAAAGGTATTGTGTGCGATCGTTGTGGTGTAGAGGTTACCGAAAAGAAAGTACGCCGCGAACGCATGGGCCACATCAAATTAGTGGTGCCTATCGTTCATATTTGGTACTTCAAAAGCTTACCTAATAAAATAGGTTACCTACTAGGTGTCAGCTCTAAGAAATTAGAAAGTATCGTTTACTACGAACGCTATGTAGTAATTCAAGCAGGTGAAGCAGATGGCATGATTCGTCAAAAACTGAATCTTAAAGATTCCGAAGATACGCATCAACAATTGCTTACCGAAGATGAATACTTAGAACTGTTAGATCAAGTAAGTAAAGATAATCAACATCTTACCGACGAAGATCCTAATAAGTTTATCGCTAAAATGGGTGCCGAAGCTGTTCATATGCTTCTTGGTCGCATAGATTTAGATAGCCTTTCTTACGATCTTCGTAATGCAGCTGCCAACGAAACTTCTCAACAACGTAAACAAGAGGCACTTAAACGCCTTAGTGTTGTAGAAGCTTTCCGCGATGCCAACACGCGTGTCGAAAATCGCTTGGAATGGACGGTTATGCAGTACCTTCCTGTTATTCCACCCGAACTACGCCCATTGGTGCCTCTTGATGGTGGCCGCTTTGCATCTTCCGATTTAAATGATCTTTATCGCCGCGTAATTATTCGTAACAATCGTCTAAAACGCCTTATAGAAATTAAAGCTCCCGAAGTAATCTTACGTAACGAAAAACGTATGTTGCAGGAAGCGGTTGACTCTCTTTTCGATAACAGCCGTAAATCTAATGCGGTTAAAGCCGAAGGTGGCCGTGCACTGAAATCTTTATCAGATGTACTTAAAGGTAAACAAGGTCGCTTCCGTCAAAACTTATTGGGTAAACGTGTCGATTATTCCGGTCGTTCTGTTATCGTGGTAGGTCCCGAAATGAAATTGCATGAGTGCGGTCTGCCTAAAGATATGGCTGCCGAATTATTTAAACCGTTTATCATTCGCAAACTTATCGAAAGGGGTATTGTGAAAACGGTGAAAAGTGCCAAAAAACTGGTAGAACGTAAGGAAGCCGTAGTTTGGGATATTTTGGAAAATGTGTTAAAAGGTCATCCGGTTCTGTTGAATCGTGCCCCAACGCTTCACCGTCTATCTATCCAGGCTTTTCAACCTAAACTTATCGAGGGTAAAGCCATTCAGCTCCACCCATTGGTTTGTTCTGCCTTCAACGCCGACTTTGATGGTGACCAAATGGCGGTTCACGTGCCTTTAAGCAATGCCGCAATTCTGGAAGCCCAATTATTAATGCTTGCGTCACATAACATTCTTAACCCGCAAAATGGTACGCCTATTACGCTTCCTTCTCAGGACATGGTACTCGGTCTGTATTATATCTCCAAGGGTAAGAAAACTATGGGCGATGTAGTAGTAAAAGGAGAAGGTAAAGTTTTCTATAATGCCGAAGAAGTTGTTATAGCTCATAACGAAGGTCGTGTAGATCTTCACGCTTGGATTAAAGTTAAAGCACAGGTAAGAGAAGCAGATGGTTCCATCAAAACACAACTTATTGATACTACTGTAGGTCGTGTATTGTTTAACCTGCACGTACCTAAAGAAAATGGTTATGTAAATGCCATCCTTACCAAAAAATCATTAAGAGAAATTATCGGTCAAATTCTTAAAAATACCGATATCCCTAAAACGGTTCAGTTCCTCGACGATATTAAAACGCTTGGATTCCGTACCGCTTTCCGTGGTGGTCTGTCATTCAATATCAAAGATCTAACTATACCTACTGTTAAAGAAGAATTGGTTAACGCTGCTCATATCGAAGTAGAAGAAATCATGGAAAACTATAACATGGGTTTAATCACTAACAACGAACGTTATAACCAGGTTATCGACGTTTGGTCTCGTGTAGATACTCGCGTTACAGAAACGCTTATCAAAGAAATGGCTTCAGATAAACAAGGCTTCAACTCAGTTTATATGATGCTCGATTCTGGTGCGCGTGGTTCTAAACAACAGGTTAAACAGCTTGCAGGTCTTAGGGGTCTTATGGCTAAACCTCGTCGTTCAGGCTCTTCAGGTTCAGAAATTATCGAAAACCCAATCCTTTCAAACTTTAAAGATGGTTTAAGTGTATTGGAATACTTCATCTCTACACACGGTGCGCGTAAAGGTCTTGCCGATACGGCCCTTAAAACTGCCGATGCGGGTTACCTTACTCGTCGCTTGGTGGATGTGGCTCAAGATGTAGTTATTAACGAACCTGATTGTGGCACACTTCGTGGTATCGCTACTTCTGCGCTTAAAGACAACGAAGAGGTTGTAGAACCTTTATATGATCGTATCCTTGGTCGTACCTCATTGCATAATGTTTACGATCCAATCAACGATGAACTTATTGTAACTGCCGGCGAAGAAATTACAGAAGAAATTGCTAAACGTATTGACGATAGCGCAATCGATACGGTCGAAATTCGTTCGGTATTAACTTGCGAAAGCCGCCGCGGTGTGTGTGCTAAATGCTATGGTAAAAACTTAGCTACCGGTTACATGACGCAAAAAGGCGATGCAGTTGGTATTATCGCTGCTCAGTCCATCGGTGAACCGGGTACTCAGCTTACGCTTCGTACCTTCCACGTGGGTGGTGTGGCCGGATCTTCAGCTATCGAATCAGAATTAAATGCTCGCTTCGATGGTACAGTGCAATTTGATGGCCTCCGTACAACCAAATACAAAAATAACGAAGGCGAAGATGTAATAGTGGTTATCGGTCGTACAGGTGAAGTGCGTATAGTAGATGTCGCCAACGATCGCTTACTCATTACTAACAATATCCCTTATGGTTCTCACCTTAAAGTCTCTAACGGACAAAAAGTGAAGAAAGGTGATGTAGTTTGTACTTGGGATCCTTTCAACGCGGTTATCATTTCCGAAATCACCGGTACCGTTCGCTTGGAAAATGTTATCGAAGGTATCACCTTCCGCGAAGAGGCCGACGAACAAACCGGTCACCGCGAAAAAGTGGTTATCGATACAAAAGATAAAACCAAAATTCCTGCTATCGTAATTCATAACGGTAAGGAAGAAAAAATGTACAACTTGCCTGTAGGCTCTCACATTATTGTAAGCAACGATGATAATGTACATAACGGTGAAGTTTTAGTGAAGATTCCTCGTATCATGGGTCGTAGCCGAGATATCACGGGTGGTCTTCCACGTGTTACCGAATTATTCGAAGCTCGTAACCCTAGCAATCCGGCTATCGTTGCCGAAATTGATGGTGTGGTAGGCTTTGGTAATGTTAAACGTGGTAACCGCGAAATAGTAGTTGAAAGCCGCGAAGGTCTAGTTAAAAAATACTTGGTTCCGCTTACACGCCATATCATGGTGCAAGATGGCGACTTCGTAAAAGCTGGTACGCCGCTTTCCGATGGTGCCACCACACCGGGCGATATCCTTTCCATTAAAGGTCCTTTCGCTGTTCAAAGCTACCTCGTAAACGAAATTCAGGAAGTTTACCGCCTTCAAGGTGTAAAGATTAACGATAAACATATCGAAGTAATCGTTCGCCAAATGATGCGTAAAGTAACTATCGTTGATCCGGGTGATACTAAGTTCCTCGAAGATGATACAGTTGATAAATTCGACTTCCAAGTTGAAAATGACTGGATCTATGATAAAAAGGTAGTTATGGATGCCGGCGATACCGATAAGGTACATCCGGGTCAAATCATTACCCTCCGCGAAATCCGCGAAGAAAACAGTATCCTGCGTCGCGCCGATAAAAAATTAATTCAGTATCGCGATGCTAATCCTGCTACTTCTGCTCCTTTGTTGTTAGGTATTACAAAAGCTTCTTTGGGTACGCAAAGCTGGATTTCTGCTGCTTCTTTCCAAGAAACAACTAAAGTGCTTTCTCAAGCATCTATCAATGGTAAGTCCGACTTCCTGATGGGTCTTAAAGAAAATGTTATCACAGGTAATCTTATTCCTGCCGGTACCGGTATGCGCGAATTCGATGACTTGGCTGTAGGTTCAAAAGAAGAGTTTGAATTACTTATGGCTAGTCGCGATGTTTTACAATTCGACGAAGAAGAATAGTTTTTCTAAGCTGCTTCAAAATATCAACAGACCGTTCTTTACGAACGGTCTGTTTTTTTTTGATTCATTGTACACAGCTTAATCACAATCGATTTTTATGTTTTTTTTAAACAGTAATTTTTGCATAATTTAATGCTATGGTAAAATCCAAAATCTTCCTCTATTCGGGTTTGCTTACACTAGCATGTGTGGCAGCATTTTTCTCATTTTCATTTAAACCGGGTACTCCTGCCGAGGCCACTGTAGAGGTTAAACAAGATGGCAAACTGCAATACAAATGGTCCGTTCCCGATGTGCCTGCCGCTATGGATTTTGCCGGCGAAAAAGTTCCATTAGATCGTCGTGAGGTGTATGAACAATACCAACGAGAATTAATGGTAAACTATTATTACGAAAGTGCTACTTTATATATCCTCATGCTTAGCTCTCGCTACTTTCCCTTAATTGAAGAACGCCTGAAAGCTAATGGTATTCCCGACGATTTTAAATATTTATGCGTTGCCGAAAGTGCTTTGCAAAACCAAACTTCAAAAGCAGGTGCAGTAGGCTTCTGGCAATTCATGAAGGATACCGGACCAAAATACGGCCTAATTATTAATGATGAAGTTGACGAACGCTATAATGTAGCCAAAAGCACAGATGCTGCTTGCCGTTATTTTAAAGAGGCATATAATAAATTTGGTACTTGGACAGCTGCCGCGGCTTCCTACAACTGTGGTTTAACGGGTTTCGATAATTTTGCAACCTACCAAAATGCACATAATTATTACGACCTTATGCTGCCCGATGAAACCATGCGCTATGTTTTTCGCATCCTGGCCTTTAAATATATTATGAAGGAAGCTAACCATCTGGGCTTTGTTTTAGGTAGTATGGATACGTATAAACCTTACAAAACAAAAGCTATTAACGTGGCTTCATCCATACCCGATATTGCCAAATTTGCAAATGAAAATGGCACAACCTATCGTGTCATCAAAACGCTAAATCCTTGGTTACGTAATCATAGTTTAACACTTCGCGATGGTCAGTCTTTTGAGGTCTTATTGCCTGCAAATTAACCGCTTGTGTTAAATGTCATAATTAATTCATAACTACTACTGGCAATTTGCATTCCTTTGTGTAGTTTTAATAAAATTATACCCGGTGCGTATATTATCAGCCATATCGGTAAGTATTTTATCTTGCTTGTTAATTTTGGCATTATCACGCCCCATGGGCTCATTGCCGGCCTTAGCTCCTTTGCTTAATCCTTTTACTGGTGCCATGGCAAATGCCGAGTCGCTTAACTTTAATTTTTCCGGAACTTTTAAAAACAATCAAATTCATGATGCTGTTCAAGTAGCATTCGATGATCGCTTAGTGCCTCATATAAAAGCGCATAACAATCACGATTTGTATTTTATACAAGGCTATATACATGCGTATTTTCGGCTCTGGCAAATGGATATGCAAACAAGAGCGGCTGCCGGAAATATAAGCGAGGTAGTAGGGGAGAGTGCGCTAATCTTCGATCGTACTCAAAGGCGCAAGGGCATGGTATTTGCTGCAGAAAATGGTTTAAAGGCTGCAGAAGCGGATTCACGTAGCAAAGAAATGTTGGATGCCTATACCGAAGGTGTAAATAAACGAATTGCCGAGCTGAATGATGCCAGCCTGCCACTTGAATATAAATTGATGGCTTTCCAACCCACTCCTTGGACCAATCTGCGCACGATGCTCTTGCTTAAATACATGGCCGACGATCTCACCGGCGAAACGGATGATTTAGCGCTTACTTATTTAAAAGATAAACTAATCCCTGCAAGTTTTAAATGGCTATTTCCGGAAAAAATTAATGATGCTAAATCTCTTATACCTGCAGGAACTGTTTTTCCTAAGGCTTCTTTAGCTGTTCCTGCTGTACCTAATGATAGTGTATGGCAACATTTTACGCTTAACGATTTTATTGCCAAGCAACATGAAGATGGTATAGGTAGCAACAATTGGGCACTCAGTGGTGCTAAAACTGCTTCAGGTGCTGCTATCTTATGCAACGACCCGCATTTAGGCCTCAACTTACCTTCACTATGGTACGAGGTTCAATTAACCGCACCGGGTATAAATGTTTATGGTGTCTCTTTGCCGGGTTGTCCGGGTGTAGTCTTAGGTTTTAATGATAGCATCTCTTGGGGCTTCACTAATAATTATCGCGATGTTAAAGATTTTTATGCCATTAAACAGGTACCGCATAAAAATGCTTATTACTTAGCAGGTAAGGAGTTGCCTTTTACGCTTCGTCCCGAAATAATTAAAATAAAAGGCAAACCCGATTTTATAGATACTGTGCGTTATACCATTCATGGGCCTATCATGTACGATGCATCTTTTCCTGCCGAAGCAGGCTTGAAATTGCCATTGGCCATGTGTTGGATGGCACATCGTCCAAGCAACGAAATTTTATCTGTTTACCTGCTCAATCGTGCTACTTCTTATAATGCTTTTGTAAGTGCAATTATGTATTATACTTGCCCGGCACAAAATATGGTGTATGCCGATAGACAAGGTAATATTGCGCTTTGGGGACAAGGCCAATTTATAAATAAATGGCCCGAGCAAGGTCGCTATGTTATGAATGGTGCCGATACAGCCGCACTATGGCATCAATTAATTCCAATGAATGAAAACCCTCATGTGCTAAATCCTGCTCAGGGTTATTTATGTTCTGCTAATCAAAATATCACCGATTCCACTTACCCTTATTATTACAATCAATTAGCTGTAGAATTTCGCTCATGGCGCATCAACGATGTATTAAGCAAATTGAATCAGGCAACTGTCAATGATATGTTTCTGCTGCAAAATGATAATTACTCCATTTTGGCGCAACAGGTAGTCCCCAAATTTTTAACTCATGTTAATCACCCCGATGATGAATATTTGGCAACATTAAAAAATTGGAATTATAATCTTTCTGCCGATAGTAAAGCTGCTACAATTTTTCAAATTTGGTGGTACTATTTTTACAACGATTATTGCAATAATTTGCTTCGCGCTAATACCATTGAACGTTTTAATGCAGAAAATCGCTTTTCACTTAACCCGGCTCCGGAGCTGGTGATGCAGTTATTAGATAAGGAAGAGCTGCAATTACAATATGGTCAACATAAAAGTGCTTCTAATATTTTATCTTATCCCCAATTGGTTGCTAATAGTTATTTAAAAACTATAGATAGTCTAAAAAAAATACAATCAAATCAATTGGCTTGGTCCCAAGTAAAAAATACTACTATCAAACACTTAGCAAAAATACCGGCCTTTAGTTACGATAAATTAAATATTGGAGGTTGGGGCAACACAGTTAATGCAGCAAAGGGAAATCATGGACCTTCATGGCGTATGGTGGTGCAAATGGGTAAACAAATTGATGCCTATGGGGTTTACCCGGGTGGTCAATCCGGCAATCCCGGCAGCCCTTTTTATGGCAATTTCATCAATCATTGGGTACAAGGAAAATATTTTAAACTTAATTTTTTACCAAGCAACGATACCTCGTATCAAAGTAATTTTAAACACCAATGGATAATAACTAAATCCCCATGAAACAATTTTTAAAAGCAACTTGTCTATTGGCGCTTGTATCCGGTATGGCTCAAATATATTTGCCCTGGTGGATAGTTATTGTTAGTGCGCTCATCGTTTCCTTCATTTTTACGCTTGCTCCTGCTCAGGCATTTTTCTCGGGCTTCACAGCAATTTTTGTTTTATGGCTTACAATTGCCTTATTTCGCGATTTTAATAACGCTCATATTCTAAGTTCAAGAATGGCACAACTGTTTCACTTGCCGCATTACTCATTATACTTAATTGTAAGTGCAATGGCGGGTGGCTTAATGGCGGCTTGTACTGCTTTAAGCATGTGCTTAATTAAAAGAATTTTCTATAATAATTAAATAATGACAATTCGTATTCAACGTAATCTTGCATTGCTTTCCTTAGGCTTGTTCCTGCTTAAGATTTATGCTTGGTATGTTACCCACTCGGTAACCATCCTCACCGATGCGCTTGAATATACCGTAAATGTTATTATGGGCTTCCTCGGCTTGTATAGTCTTATTTTATCTGCTAAACCTCGCGATGAAAATCATCCTTATGGTCACGGTAAGGTACAATTTGTTACCTCGGCCATTGAAGGCGCGCTTATTTTCATCTCCGGAATTGTTATTATTTACGAGGCTGTGGCACAGTTTGTTGAGGCAAAACCTTTGCATAAACTGGATGTGGGTATCTGGTTATTAATTAGCACAGGTATCATCAATTATTTTTTTGGTCGCTACGCTGCAAATCAAGGAAAATTAAATCGTTCCATGGTACTGCAGTCTGCCGGGCAACACCTTATCAGCGATGCCTATGCAACTGCCGCAATCTCTGGCGGTGCTTTGCTTATCCTACTCACCAATTGGCTGTGGTTAGATAGCCTGGTGGCTTTGGTATTTGCTGTAGTAACCATTATTACAGGTTATAAGGTCATGCGCAAAAGCATGGCCGGTATTATGGATGAGGCAGATGAGGATATAATTCAAGAAGTTGTAACTTTTATGCAGCAACATCGTAAAGCCCATTGGATTGATCTGCACAACCTTCGGGTGATTCAATATGGCGAGGTGCTACATATCGATGCACATATAACATTTCCTTGGTACTACACGGTTGCTCAAAGCGATGAGCAAATTCATGCCCTGGAAGATTATGTAACCGAACATTTTGGCAATAATGTGGAGTTTTTTATCCATGTAGATGGTTGCATGAATTACCAATGCAAATTATGCGCCTTACAAAATTGTCCTCAGCGTAAAAATGATTTTGTAGCTCAGGTTACCTGGAATTTGCAAAATGTTCGCAAAGATGCTAAACATGGCTTATCCTAAGTCTTATAACAAACCGCCATGTTGTTCGTAGCCTGTGTCTATCAGTAAGTTACCACCATCAGCAGCACCGGTTGCCAATTCATCACATCGGTTATTCATGGGGTTGTCAGCATGCCCCTTTACCCAAACAAATTTAATTTTATGTTTTTTATACAATCCGTAAAACCTGGTCCATAAATCAGCATTTTTCTTGCCTTTAAATCCGGTCTTTATCCACCCGAATAGCCATCCTTTTTCAACTGCATTCACAACATATGATGAATCACTGTATACTGTTGCGCTTACATTTTCTCTTGTAAGCATCTCAATGGCTGCTATCACTGCCATCAGCTCCATGCGGTTATTGGTGGTTTTTCTAAATCCTTGCGCTATTTCCTTTCTTACATGCCCCCATTGTAATATAGCTCCGTACCCTCCAGGCCCCGGATTGCCCCTCGATGAACCATCTGTATATATTACCAATTCTGCCATAGGAATAACTAATTTTCTTTGCGCCTAGCAACTTGTATCTTTGCCCTCAAATTTAGGTACTTGAATTCCAAAATAAAAGTTGCAGCTGTAAGTTATTTAAATACTAAGCCATTACTATATGGCATAGAATCAACTGAAATCATTCATAAAATCGATTTAATTCTTAATTATCCATCCCAACTGGCTCAAAGCCTTAAAAATGGCTTAATTGATATGGCTTTGCTGCCCGTAGCTGCTATCCCCGATATCCCTAATGCTCGTATCGTTGGTAATTACGGTATCGCTGCCGATGGCCACGTGGCTTCGGTTGCCATATTCAGTCAGGTTCCTTTGCAAGAAATAAAACACATTTATCTCGATTACCAATCTCGTACTTCGGTAAAGCTGGCACAGGTATTGCTAAAGTTCTTCTGGAAAAAGGATGTTTCTTTTTTAAAGGCCAATGAAGACTACATCAACCATATTAATGGTACCACAGCTGCTGTAATTATTGGCGATAGGGCATTACAGCATCTGCATGATTTTCCTTTCGTTTACGATTTGGCAGATGCTTGGAAAGCCTATACGGGGCTCGATTTTATTTTTGCTGCTTGGGTAGCCAATAAAGATTTAGATCCGGATTTTATACAAGAATTCAATAATGCCAATGCATTGGGCTTAAAGCATATTCCGCTCATCGTTGCTCAAAATCCTTACCCCTATTACGATTTAACAACGTATTACACCAAAAATATTAAATACTTCCTAGATGCTCCAAAGCAAGCCGGTATGCAAAAGTTTTTAGAGCTTATAAATAATGTATCATGAAGAATGCAATTACTTTGGTAGAATGCCCCCGCGATGCCATGCAAGGTTGGGAACATTTTATTCCTACCGAAAAGAAAATAGCTTACCTCAATCAATTACTTAAGGTAGGTTACGACGTATTGGATTTTGGTTCCTTTGTTTCCGCAAAGGCAATTCCTCAATTGGCAGATACCGCATTGCTTATTCCTAAATTAGATCTCAGTAACACCCGCACCAAATTACTGGCTATTATTGCCAATACTCGCGGTGCTCAAGATGCAGTCCGCTTCGATGAAATTTCTTATTTAGGTTTTCCTTTCTCCATTTCCGAAACGTTTCAATTACGCAATACCAATAAAACTATTATGCAATCTTTAGCACAGGTGCAGGAAATTCAAGACTTGTGTATTTCTAATAAAAAGGAATTGGTTGTTTATATTTCCATGGGCTTTGGCAATCCCTATGGCGATGTCTATAACGCAGATATTGCAATTCAATGGGTAGAGCGTCTTTCACAATTAGGTATAAAAACCATTGCCATGTCAGATACCGTTGGCTTGGCTAAGCCCACTGATATTGAGTATATTTTTAAAAACCTTATACCCGCTTTCCCGCTCTTACAAATAGGTGCCCACTTTCATTCTGCTCCTCATAACTGGCAAGAAAAATTACAAAGTGCCTATAATAGTGGTTGCCGCCGCTTCGATACTGCCATAAAAGGTATTGGCGGTTGCCCCATGGCAGAGGATGTATTAGTAGGCAATATGGCCACCGAAAACCTATTGTATTGGGCTAAAGAACAACACATTCCCATGCAGCTCAATGAGGCTGCCTTTACCGAAGCTATGATTAGGGCAGCCGAAATATTTATTTAGTTTTAAGGGCTATTGAGGCCTATTTTATAATTTTACATTACAAACTTTCAATCATGTCGGTACACAACGAGATAAAAAGGGTTACTACCAATACGCTCCAATCCATGAAGCAACATGGCGAAAAAATTAGTATGCTCACTGCCTACGATTTTTCCATGGCCAAAATTTTGGATGACGCAGGTATTGATGTACTGTTGGTAGGCGATTCTGCTTCCAATGTTATGGCCGGCCATGAAACTACTTTGCCCATCACACTCGATCAAATGATTTATCATGCCCAAAGTGTAGTGCGTGCTATTAAGCGTTGTCTTGTTATTGTAGATTTACCTTTTGGTTCCTACCAAGGCAATAGTAAAGAGGCTTTAAATTCTGCCATTCGCATCATGAAGGAGGCTGGTGCTCATGGTATTAAATTAGAGGGTGGTGCCGAGGTACTAGATTCTATTAAAAGGATTATCAGCGCTGGCGTACCTGTAATGGGCCACTTAGGATTAACACCGCAATCTATTTATAAATTTGGTACTTATGTAGTTCGTGCTCGCGAAGAGCAAGAGGCCGAAGAACTCATTCAAAATGCATTGCTCTTGCAAGAAGCCGGCTGCTTTGCACTCGTGCTCGAAAAAATTCCTGCTGCTTTAGGAAAGCGTGTTGCCGAGGCTTTATTTATACCGGTAATTGGTATAGGTGCCGGTATGCATGTCGATGGCCAGGTCTTGGTCATGCACGATATGCTGGGTATTACTAAAGATTTTTCCCCTCGCTTCCTCCGTCGTTACCTCAATCTCTACGATCAAATTGTAGAAGCNACTGCCAATTTTATTCATGATGTAAAACGTAAAGATTTCCCCAACGAACAGGAACAATATTAATGTAATGTCACTTTCCCTCTAAGCAATTTAAAA
>TBL_comb48_EPIDRAFT_1002409_pt1 | contig 12996 bp, 9 predicted proteins | sample TroBogEpilimnion_37_FD_10681 | JGI IMG/M metagenome (IMG submission 10681)
TCACTCGTCGGCCGTGGCCGGCTGGATGGCCAGCGATTTCCAGACCAAGACCGCCATCGAAAAGCACGCCTGCAAGGGCCTGAACTCGTGCAAGGGCAACGGCGGCGGCGACGAAAAGCAGTTTGGCAAGAACGCTTGCAAGGGCCAGGGCGCTTGCGCCACGGACGGCTCCAACAAGAAGAAGTAGTTTCCCCCCGGGGGGCTGCGCCGCTGTTTCGCAAGCCCCCCTTTTTTTCGATTCCCTTCCCTTTTTCCCATGCCAGCCAGCCGCTTTAATGGATTTACCGAATACGGAATCGGTGTGGGCCTGCGCGCGCCGCACTACGGTCACATCCTCGGGACGAAGCCCGGGGTCGACTGGTTCGAGATCATTTCGGAAAACTATATGGTCGACGGCGGCCGCCCGCTGGCGATGCTGGACCAGCTTCTCGAACATTACAAAGTGGTGCAGCACGGCGTCTCCATGTATTTCGGCTCGACTGACCCGCTGAACCGCGAACATCTCAAGCGGCTGAAGTCGCTGGTCAGGCGGACGAAGACTCCCTGGCTGACCGATCATCTCTGCTGGGGAAGCGTGGACGGGCGTTACACGCACGACCTGCTGCCCATGCCTTACACGATGGAAGCCGCTAAGGTGGCGGCGCGGAAGATCCGCCAGGCGCAGGATTTTCTGGAAGTTCCGGTTGCCGTTGAAAACGTGAGCAGCTACGCCGAATTCCACATTTCGGAAATGACCGAATGGGAGTTCCTCAACGAAGTGGTGGAGCGCGCCGATTGCGGCATCCTGCTGGACGTGAATAATATCTACGTTTCGTCACGCAATCACGGCTTCGATCCCCATGTTTACCTGAATGCCGTGCCGGCGGAACGCGTGGCGCAGATTCATCTGGCCGGGCACTCGAAGTTTGAAAAATATATTCTCGACACCCACGACCACCCCGTAGTGGCGGCGGTGTGGAAGCTGTACGAACACGCAACCGGAAGATTCGGGCCCACGGCAACGCTGCTCGAGTGGGATGACCGGATTCCCTCATTCGACGAAGTTCATGCCGAAGCACTGAAAGCGCGGAAGTTCCAGGGCAACCAACTGGCGGGCGCCGCATGAGCGGCAAGCCAGGGCTCCGGGAGATTCAGCACCGGTTTGCAGCGGCCGTGATGTCGCCGCTGAATCCCGAGGGGCGAATTCGCCGCAATGCCGCCGCTGTGCGTGAAGCGAAAGGGCTCGTCAACGGCAGCGGCGGACTTGGTTCGCTGGAGCGCCTCGAAATCTACAGCCGCAGCTACTGGTTCCGGCTGCTGGAATCGCTCGGTGAGGATTTTCCCGGCACCATCGCAATACTTGGATGGAAAGATTTCGCCACTCTGGCGCTGGCTTATCTGAAGGAATGTCCGTCGGCGTCGTTCACGCTGCGCGATCTGGGCTCAAGGCTTGAAGAGTGGCTGCGCCGGCACCCGAAATTTGCGGGGACGAATCAGCTCCTGACGCTCGACATGGTGCAACTGGAATGGGCCCATATTGTGGCGTTCGACGGCGCGAAGTCGGCGACGCTCGAAGCGCAGGATCTGGCCGGGTTAAATGCGGGGACGAAGTTCGCGCTGCATCCCTGCATGAGCCTGCTGGAGCTTCACTATCCTGTCGACGAACTGCGTATCAGCGTCAACGCTTCGCCCGAAGGCGCGGCCACCGCAAGTAACGTCGCGCTGGAAAAGAAGCACCGGCTGCGGACGGGGCAGATGGCGGGCAGGCTGAAACGGTCGAAGCCGAAACCAATCTTCGTCGCCGTGCACCGCGTGGACCTCAACGTGTTTTACCGGCGGCTGGAGCAGGAAGAATTTCGGCTGCTTCAGGCCTTGCGAAAAGGCCAGCCAGTGGGCCGGGCGATTGAAGCCGCCTTCGATGGCAGCGCCGTCCCGGCAACCGAAGTCCCCGCGCTGCTGCAAACGTGGTTTGCCCGCTGGGCGCAACTCGGCTGGCTTTGCCGGCGGTAAGCGTTACAAGAGACAAGCGTTACAAGAGACAAGCGTTGCAGGCCATAAGCTCTGCGGCCGCCAGGCATCGTAAACACAACTTGCTGTACACGACTAATAAAGGAGCGAAAGCAGATGAAAGCGTTACTCGAAACTGGATACGGAATTCTCAACAAGCTTGCCGACGCGATGCGGTCGCCGTTTCTGCTGCTGGTTCGCCTTTACTGGGGCTGGCAGTTCATGCAGACCGGCTGGGGGAAACTGCACAATCTCCCCAAGGTCATTGACTTCTTCACATCGCTGGGCCTGCCGATGCCGGCCGTGATGGCGCCTGCAATCGCGTGCGTGGAGCTCGGCGGCGGCCTTCTGCTCGCGCTCGGTCTCGGGTCGCGGCTGATCGGTCTCATCCTGACGGTGAATATGCTGATGGCGTACATTACCGCCGACCGCGAAGCTTTCTTCTCATTCCTGTCTGACCCGGATAAGTTCGCCGCGGCTGCGCCGTTCACTTTTCTGTTCGCCTCGCTGATTGCCCTGACCTGCGGATCGGGACGACTGGCGCTCGATACCCTCATCGGCTCATGGTGGAAGAAACAATCGGGCAGCAGCCCGGCCAGCGCTTAATCTGACCAGCGCTTAATCTGACCAGAGCTTAATCCGGCCGCTTCAGCCGTTTTGTGCCGGGGGCGTAAACGGCTGAAGCAACTGATCGGCCATCCCTGAAGCAACCGGCGCCACGGTCCCGTATCGCGACGGCCACTCTGACTTCGGCGAATAATGCGTACCAAAGAGCCGGTCCACAAACGGGAGCATGGCGGAATAGTTTTTATTCAGCGGCTCTTCGTAAGTATGGTGCCAGTGATGGAATGCCGGAGAAGTCAGCAGCCATTCCAGCGGACCGAGCCGCCAGTTCAGATTGGCATGAATGAAAAAGCCCCACAGCGTGCTGGTGAAGATGACGAGCAGCGACACATAGTCGAGCGTGCCGCGCGCGGGCTGTGACAGCCCGAGAATGTAGATCGGAATAAAGCCACACAGCCGCGTGAACACCATGTCCACCGGATGAGCGCGGGTGTTCACCAGCCAGTCCATTTCTTCAGCGCTGTGATGAACAGCGTGGAAGCGCCACAGAAACGGAATTTCGTGCGACCAGCGGTGGCCCCAGTAGAAGCCGACTTCGCCGATCACCAGCGCGGCGGCAAAGCGAATCCGCAGCGGCAAACCGGCAACACCTGAATAAAACATGGCGGGAATCACGCGATGCACTGCATAACCGACCAACGCCATCGGCAGAATCAAAATAAGTTTGGGAAGAAAGTTATTCAGGAAGTAATAGCCAAGATCGATGACGAAGCCGCGGCGAAAAACTTTCTGCACGTGCAGTGCGCTGATTCGTTCCAGCGGAACGAAAATCATCATGATGATGAGCAGCCAAAGGCACAGCCGGAAAAAGTCGACAGCGAACCGGTGAAACATGCTGCTTCAGAAATAGCACAGGCCCTCCTTGCGAAGGAGGGCCTGTCCGGTGCCAAAGTGAGCAGGGAGTTAATTATTCAGCTCTGCCGGGCCTGAGCGTGCTTTGAGTTTTCTGCGGAACCAGATAAGGCCAACCAGCGCCGCCATTCCCGTCGCCGACGTCACTGCGGAGGCTGGCTCCGGCGTTGCCGTTGCGTTCACCACGACGTCGGAGAGGAGGTCGGCCGGCGGCTCCCCATCGGGCGTGCCCATCGACAAAAAGGTCAGCACCTGGGTGGAGGCGGACGCCGTGAAGGTCATCGTATCCAGCGCCCAAGCCTGAAAACCGCCGCTCACAAGACCGGGGGTGCTTGTGCCGGAGATATTCGCCTGGGTCGGGGTGTCCTGGATGGTAGTGCCATTGGCAGTAACCTGAGTCTTTTGCGCGCTGTTTTCGAAGGACACCTGCCAGCCTTCAGTAGTGTTGCCGCTGAAGGTATCCTGCTGACCGGCGGCATAGTAGAAAGACACCGTGTATGAGGCGCCGGGTGTCAGGCCGGTAAGCGTCTGATAGATCGCGACACTATAACTTGCGGCACCGTCGGCAACGATGAAATTCCCGCCGCCGGGACTTGTATTCGGGATCGCACCGCCATGCGGAGTAGCGCCGGCAATGTTACCCGGATCGTAAAGACCGTAAGTACCGAACCGTCCGTTAACGGTCACGCCGTCACCATTGGTCGTGGTACTCCCCTGATTGCCGTTCAAATAGAGGAAGGCAAGCCCCTGAGAACTGCCCACATCCACGACCGTCCAGTTGGCGAGCGAGCCACCGCCTGTGTAATCGTTGGTGACGGCGTCACTCTTCAGCGTATTGAGTCCGCCGCCAGCCGTGCCAAACGTTCCGGTGGTTGAAGTAAATGTCCCGTTCTGAATGATGTTGGCTGCGAGCGCACGGGTTTCGAAACCCGCGACAGTAAGTGTGAAACAGGCCGCCAGTGCGAGTGTTTTCAGCGCGCTTTTGCTCCTGCGATTGTGCGTATTGTTCGTGTTCTTCGGCACCATGCTCTAACCTTAGCCTTCAAACGCAGGCATAACCAGTCAACGGTGGTTGATGATTTTCTTGCTGGTACCAGCGGCGAGCGTCGCTTCGAAAGTACCGTGGCGATTGGTTAGAAGGCTTGCTATTTACCAGGTGCCAGCTAACGACAGACAGCGGCGAACGCCGTTCATCAAGAGATGCCCCGCGCCGAATATCAGTCGTGCTTCCAGAAGATTTCGGCGTCGGAGCGGCGTACGTAGTTTGCTTCGATGACGGCGGGGTCGAGCGCAAGTCCCGCATCCGCGCGGCGCAGCGCGATGCGGGCGATTGTGCCGGCCATGGCGCGAGGCGCACGCACCACGGGGTATTCAGCAAAACGCGTTCCGGCGAGCGCCGGAGCGATCAGTTCGAAGTCCGGCGAGATCCATTCGAACGCCTCATCGGACATGAGTGACTGGGGCAACAGCGAGAGGAACCGTTCAAACGGGATCACCGTCGCTTCAATTACCGTACCGCCGCCGGCCCGCACCAGCGCCGCGTAAACTTCGCCGCGCTGAGCATCGAGCACCGGACAGCGAAGCGAAGCGCTGCCCAGTTCGGCAAGCGCATCGAGATTCGACACCGCAACCACCGGGCGTCCGGTAACTTCGGCCAGTCCTTTGACGGCCGCCAGTCCGACGCGAACGCCGGTAAACGAACCGGGCCCCGATGCGCCGGCGAAAAGTTCGACGTCGGCGAGTTTGCAGCCGTGGCGCGCGAGCAGCGATTCAACGGCGCCAAAAATCACGTGACTAAATCCGCGCGGAGCATGCAGCGCGACTTCCTCGCGGAGACCGGAATCGTCCGCCAGCGCGATGCTGCCGTCAGCGGCAGCCGTATCGACAGCGAGGATCAGAGGCACGTATTGCCGGCCTCGCGGGAGTTCATTTGAAGATTCATTTCGTAATGGTGTAATTGCGGTCCACTGAGTAGACTTTACCGAGTGCGTTCATGCCAAAGACGCGCAGATGAAGCGCGGCGGGATAAGTGCCGGTAATATCCGCCGGGATATTCAGCGTGCCGCTTGCGCCCGTGCCGGCAACGCGGTAACTGCGGCCATCGGCCGTAACCTCGGCGGTCCACTCATAGAGCATGCGCTCCAGGGCTTTGGACTGGCGCTTCAGCTTGACTTCGAAGCGGGCCGGGCGGCTGAGCGAAAGTTCAGCTGCCGACGGTTCAACAACGTCGAACGGCACCTTTGCCGGATCGCTCTCAATCTGCTGGAGTTCAGCAGGTTGCTCCCGCGAATCGAATTTAACGCTCTTCAGCATGCCGGCCTTCGTGCCCTCGCGCGAAATGTGGAGAACCCAGTCGTGCGTCAGGTCGGGCGGCGTGCCGGTAAACGATTCGCCCTTTACATCTTTGATCTTCACCGTCTGCCCGGTGCCCGGGTTCCACCATTCGCCGTCGTAACTGTGCTTTTCGTAATTCACCGTAACCGGCCCGGGCTTGTCCAGGTAAATGATGTACTCGATACCTTCGAGCGCCAGTCCGCGGCCAACGGACGTATCGAAGAAAGGCTCCAGCTCCCAGTGGCGCGTGGACTGCATGAACTCGTACCACAGCTTCATGGCGGCAGCGGCCTGTTCGTTTGGAATCACCGGCGCCGGGTAGTTGCCGTTCACCGTCGCATTCCAGAGACGATGGCGGAAACTATCGGCGTCCATCGTGGCGGTGGCGAAGTTGTTCACGGACGGATACTGAAAGACCTGCTGCTCGATGGCCGTTACTGCGTCGTCGCCGGTTTCATAGGAGCGGTAGCGAAGCCAGCCGTCGTCGGCAAGCGGGCCGGTCGTTAGCGCCGTTCGTGTTGAACGCGGATGTTTATACGGATCGAGACTGGTCACCAGTTCGCCAATTTCCTTCATCAACTGGCGACCGTCATCGCCTGACTCCCATCGCTCTGCCCCCTGCCACGTCACATCGAATGCAGCCAGCCGTGAAACAGCCAGCAGGAGCCATTTTTCGCGATCGGCACGCGCGGGCAGCAGGCGGCGCATCAGCTGATTGCCGCTGAAGAACGCAATGTCCACAACGATGCCGGCAGCATTCGCGGCACGGATTTTCTCTTCCGCCGCACGAAAGAATTCTGGCGCTTGAAATCTTGCGGCCGACGATTCACCCCCGGCGGATTCATCCACCAGCGTCACGCCCAGATGATTGAAATGCTGCCGGGCGCGGGTTGCCACAAGTTGCTGCCACTGGCCGGCATCCATGGCGGCAAAGCCCGGAACCAGCGCGCCCATCCAGAGATGCGGCGAAATGGCGTTCCCTTCCACATCCGCAAAATGATGGAGATTCGCGGCGCGCAACCAGCCCGTCTTCTTCGCCGCCGCGGGCGTTACGGTGAGCTCGCCTTGCTTGCCGTTGAACTGCGCCACGCGACTGGTGACGCGCCACGCATAGGTCCCGATCTCTATCGGCGTGAAGCGGACGATCCAGCGGCGCGGCCCGTCTTCGAACGCATGCACCAGCGCCGTCTGCGCGCGCGGAGAGCGAAACTCGGCCCGGATATCCACATTGCCGGCGGCTTCCGGAAGTTCGAACACCAGATCGCAGGGTGTGAACTGCGGTATCGGCGCACAGGCCGTTTGGGCTGCGGAAAATGCCGCCGATATTGCCAGAGCGGCCAGGAGACGGCAAAACATGCTGTCCCCAGTTTAATGCTCCGCTGCCTGCTCCCTCGGCGCCGCTACATCTTCGCAATCTCGGCCAGCACGGTGGCGAGCGCACGCCGAAACTCCTCCGGCGTCGAAATGTCGAAGACCTGCGGATCGAGCGGCTTCAGCACGGCGGCCAGTTGATCCGGAACAACACTGTACCCGGTGGCCCGCATGGTCGTGTAAATTTCGTCGGTGGCGCGCCGCAAACCAGTGAGCCGTCCGGACACAGACGGCACAGCCTGTACCGTCCGGATCATGCCGNCCGGCTGGTAACGAAGGTAGAAGACCCGTGAGCCCGCAGGCAGCGCGGCTTCAACCGGCCGCAGATCCGCACCCTTCTCGAAGTTCACCGCGCTGGTCAGAACGATGACGGCACATGGCCCAGAAACGGAGCCCGGCGACGCCGGCGGGTCGAGGCGGCGCAGCACTTCGGAAGCAAAAAAACGGGCGCTGGAATGACGGTTTTCGAGAGCCTTGACATCGATGATCCCGGGCTGGTCGCCGTCGATCGCATCCAGAAGTCTGTCCGCATTCAGGCGCACGACGTTCTCCTGCCCGAACACCACCCGCTGGTGCTCGAGGTCGAACACGGCGGCATTCAGTACCGAGCCATCATGAGCCATCTGCGCCAGCACTTTAAAAGACGGAACGAGCGACGCGAGATTCCTGATTCGCAACCCGGTCGTGCGTTCGGATTCATCGCCGGGGCTGAGATTCAGCAACACTTCGATGCGGCCGGCGCGCGCCGACTGCGCCGCGATCCGGACGCGGCTCTCGACGGAGGGAAGGTACCAGCCTTCGGTGCCGTGCGCCACCGGCAGAAATTCCACCGCGGGAACGCTTTGCCACGCACCGGGCAGCGGGTCATTGCGAAGCGCCGCAACGTGAAGCCTCCGGCGGACAAAAAAATGCTTTTTCGAACTGGTGTCGTAAGCGGCAACGGCAATCTGGTAGTCGCCCGGCACCACGAAGAAACGCCGTTCGAAAACGAAGTCCTTGAATCGCGCCGCTTCCGGGAGGCGGGAAAGATCTACCTTCTCGGCGTCACGATAGCTCATTTTCTGCTGGTCGGTGATCTGCACCAGCAGCATGAATTCGCCTTCGCTGCGTCGCTTCGCCAGTTCGCTGCCGTCGATCGTAATGTCGATGCGCGAGACGAGCCGCTGGTGGCTGGAAAGCTGCGGCTCGGCGATCCGAATGTCCCACCGGAGTCCCTTTTGTTCCGGTTCGGCAAGCCATTGCTCGAAAGGCACCGAGCGAAACTCGCCCGGCGAGACGTTTTGCCCCGCCAGGCGCGCAACCGTCACGGCGGCAAGCAGCGCCGTCCGGATGAACCGGACCCCGGCCGGCCCGGAACCCGACCGCCGGATTCGTGGCGCCCGACGCTCCATTAACGGCACACCATGCAGCAAAGGTTAGCATCCGGGCGCCGTACGTGGCTATGCGCCACAAAGGCACAAATCCATGGCAAAATCACGAAACGCGCCGGCTTCCCGGTGCGTCCCGAATCTGGACCCGGTATTAAACTGTTGAATACGCGAAATCGCGGCGAGGCATTCCCGGCGACCGCTGACGCCACACACACTCTATTCCCATGAAACTGTCCTCTCGTTTGAATACAATTCCGGCTACCCGGACGCTCATTTCCGGCGCACGCATGATGTTTGCCCTCTGCGCCCTCGCCGCTGCCGCCCTGGCGGGGCAGGCGCCCGGCGGCACGATTCCGGTCGTTACTTCGATCACGCCCAGTTCGGGCCCGTCTACGGGCAACACTCCGGTCACCATTGTCGGCGCCAATTTCACGGGAGCGACAGACGTCTCGATCGGCGGCACCTCCGTGGGAACCGGCGGGTGGATCGTGGTGGACGCGAACACCATCACCACGGCAACGCCTCCCGGCAGCGTTGGCACCGCGAGTGTGGTGGTCACCACGGCAAGCGGTAAAAATGCCGATAACACTTTGTTCACGTATCTCGCCGCACCGCCATCGGTCGGAGGTGTCAGTCCCAATACCGGGCCAACAACAGGCGGAACAAACATTACGATCGTCGGCGTCGGCTTTACCGGCGCGACCGCGGTCACAGTCGGCGGAGTGCCGGCAACGAACGTTAAGGTCGCCAAGGACGGGCAGATGACGGCCACCACCGGTGCCGGAACGGCCGGAGCGGCAAGCGTGGTCGTCACGACGGCCAACGGCAGCAATCCCGCCAATCAACTCTTCACGTACATCACTCCCGGCTCCGTCCAGTACACCCAGATCCTTGGGCAACCAACCGATCACAACGCCACAGTGAACGTGCAATCCAGCGCGGCGATCGACATGTACTACCAGTACGGAACCTCGTCCGGCAACTACACGGCAACCACGCCGGTCGGCACCACAAAGGCGGATCCGTATACCAGCGGAGCTTTCGTTGCGCAAACCGTTTTCAACAATCTGCAGATCGATACCCAGTATTACTATCGAATTCAATACCGGCCGGCCGGCACAACGGCGCCCTATACCGCGGGAGCGGAGCGGTCCTTCCACACCCAGCGCAAGCCAGGCAGTTCGTTCGTATTCACGGTGCAGGGCGATTCCCATCCGGAACGCGTACTCAAGATGTTTCATTCGGATCTCTACAACCAGACGCTGTCCGGCGTGGCCGCGGCGAATCCGGATTTTCACATCACCAACGGCGACGATTTCAGCGTCGACACACTGGCGCCGCCTTACAATCAGGCGGGCGTGGTGGGCCGCTACACGCTGCAGTTGCCGTACTTCAATCTGCTCAGCAGCGGCGCCCTGTTCCTCGGCACCGGCAATCACGAAGAGACATCGCTTTACAACTACAATCTCCCGGTCGATTCGAGCAACAGCAGCCAGGTTGCCGTCTGGGCGCAAAACGCGCGCAATCTCTACTATCCGTCGCCTGGTCCGAACGACCCCGTCACCGGGACGTTCTATAGCGGCAACCAGACCCAGCTACCCAATATCAACGGCAATCTGCGCGATTACTATGCGTGGACCTGGGGCGATGCGCTGTTTATGGTCATCGACCCTTACTGGGGATCGCAAGCCATGGTTGACACTCCGCTCGGCGCCAACAACTCCGGTGTCAGCAAGACTTCCAACGAGTGGCTCAAGAGCCACGGCAACGAGCAGTACCAGTGGATGTCGCAGACGCTGAAGAACAGCACGGCGAAATGGAAGTTTATCTTCGCCCACCACGTCATGGGCACCGGACGCGGCGGCGTCGAAACCGCTGCATTCTATGAATGGGGCGGCGAAAACGCTACGGGATCAGCGGGCTTTGCGGCCAACCGCCAGCCCTGCACCGTATGCGATCCGCCCGGCACGACCCCGTATTTCTGGACCGAACCGATCCATCAACTGTTCGTGGATACCAACGTGACGGCCTTCTTCCAGGCTCACGATCATATTTATGTTCACCAGGTGAAAGACGGCGTGACCTACCAATCGGTCCCCAATCCCGCCGACAATACCTACACCGCATTCAACGCCGATGCTTACACGCAGCCGGGACAAACTCTGTACGGCAACGCGGGCTTCCTCAAAGTAACCGTGCAGCCGACCGGCGTGAACGTACAGTACGTTCGCGAGTGGCTCCCGGCCGACGCCGTGACCCGCGGCGTCTCCAGCACCATGATCCAGGACTCGTACAACATCGGCAACCCGACCGCAACAGGCCCGATGCCGACCGTCGCCTCGTCCGGCATCGTGCCGGTCTACAGCACGGTCCCGACCATTCAGCCCGGATCGTGGGTCTCCATTTACGGCACCAACCTTGCCAGCGGCACCGCGACCTGGACCGGCAACTTCCCCACGTCTCTCGCCGGCACCAGCGTGACCATCAACGGCAAGCCCGCGTATCTCTGGTACGTCAGCCCCACGCAGATCAATCTGCAGGCCCCGAATGACACCACCACCGGTCCGGTCCCGGTCGTCGTGACCACTCTCAACGGAACAGCATCGTCGACGGTGACGCTGGCCCCGGCCGCTCCTTCCTTCAGCCTGCTCGACAGCAAGCACGTGGCCGGCATCATTCTCCGCTCCAACGGCAAGGGCGCATTTGGCGGCGGCACCTATGACATCGTGGGGCCGACCGGCAGTTCGCTCGGCTACGCTACCGTTGCCGCCAGGGCGGGTGACAGCATCGAATTGTTCGCGGTCGGACTGGGACCGACGACGCCGGCGGTCCCCGCTGGCGCAGCGTTTTCGGGTTCCGCGCCGACCAGCAGTCCCGTCACGCTTCTCATCAACAATGTGAAGGTGACGCCAACCTACGCGGGCATGACCAGCGCCGGACTCTACCAGATCAATCTGACAGTTCCGCAGGGACTCGGCACCGGCGATGTTTCGATATCCGCATCGGTGGCCGGAACGCAAACGCCGGTGGCGACGATTTCGCTGCAGTAGTCGCACAACGCATAGTACGAATGAGACAAATGCGCCATCAGCTCAGCTGGTGGCGCATTTGTTTTTCCGCGTTACAGAGTGAGCAGTACCGGGTGCACGAGTAATCCGGCAGCATAACGTATTAGAATCGTGGAACAATAGAACCCGGCGCGGAATGCCCGCGGCAGCAAGCCGGCATCCGACTCTGTCCGCTAATCAAAACATATGTCCCTCCGCATGAGCAGCACGTCTTTCCCTCGCGTCTACTTTCCCTCCGCACGCATCGCAGTCATGCTGTGTGCCTTTTCCGCCGTTGGGCTGTTCGCCCAGAAAGGCGGCGGTGGTGGCGCAGGTGGCGGCGGTGGCACGGCTCCGGTCGTTACCTCAGTCTCGCCCGGTTCCGCTCCGGCAAATGTATTCACGCCGATCACCGTGACAGGAACCGGCCTCACCGGAACTTCCTCCATAACGATCGGCGGAACGAATCTCGGAACCGGCGACTGGGTCGTCATCAACGACACGACGCTGACCACGCAAGCCCCTCCCGGAGCAGCAGGACCGGCGAGTGTTCAGGTGACGACGTCGGGCGGCACCAGCGCCGCGAATAAGCTTTTCACCTATTTGCCCTCGCCGCCGGGCATCTCCGGCATCACGCCGAACACAGGTTCCACCGCCGGCGGAACGAAAGTCACCATCTCCGGCACCGGCTTCTCCGGAGCAACCGGCGTCACGATTGGCGGCGTCCCCGCCACCGGCCTCACGATCAAAGGCGACAGCTCGATCTCCGTCACCACCGGCAAAGGAACTGCCGGCACTGCCAGCGTCGCGGTCACCAACGCAGTTGGCACCAGCGCGCCCAACAGTCTGTTCACCTACATCGCGCCCGGCGCCATCACCTTCACCCAGATTCTCGGTCAGCCGACCGACCGCAACGCCACCGTCAACGTACAGGCCAGCGCTTCCATCGACATGTATTACCAGTACGGCACCACATCCGGAAACTACACGGGCACGACGCCGGTCATCACCACAACCGCCGATCCCTACACTCCCAACTCCTGGGTCTCGCAAACGGTGTTCAGCGGCCTGCAGATCGATACGCAGTATTACTACCGGATTCAGTACCGCGCCGCGGGCTCCGGCGGCCCCTACACAGCAGGCACCGAACGTTCCTTCCATACCCAGCGGAAGCCGGGAAGCAGCTTTGTATTTACCGTGCAGGGCGATTCCCATCCCGAACGCGTGGGCACCATGTTCCACTCGGATCTTTACAACCTGACCATGAACGGCGTGGCGGCGGCCCATCCCGATTTCCACATCACCAACGGCGACGACTTCAGCGTCCAGAGCGTGCAAAACCCTTACACACAGGCGGCCGTGGTTGCGCGCTACCCGATCCAGTTGCCCTATTTCGATCAGATCACCACCGG
>TBL_comb48_EPIDRAFT_1002417_pt1 | contig 12974 bp, 11 predicted proteins | sample TroBogEpilimnion_37_FD_10681 | JGI IMG/M metagenome (IMG submission 10681)
CCCATGGCGGCAGAACTGCGACCGGAATGGATGTGGTTACCTGGGCTACTGAGGTTGCTAAACGGGGTGCAGGCGAGATTCTTTTAACTAGCATGAACCGTGATGGCAGCAAAGATGGCTTTGATTTGGCGCTTACCGCTGCCGTGAGCGATGCCGTTTCAGTCCCAGTGATTGCCTCAGGTGGCGTGGGTAATTTGCAGCACTTAGTTGATGGCATCACCAAAGGACATGCTGACGCTGTATTAGCAGCCAGCATCTTCCACTATGGTGAATACACTGTGCAGCAGGCAAAAGAATATATGGCGGCCCAAGGAATTCCAGTTCGCATCTAAGCTGCACAGCAACTTTTTCAAAATTTCTAGGATTCGCTGTAAAGTTTAGGTATGAGCAAAGCCCAGAGCACATTTACCCCAATAGAGTCGATTCAAGCAGGCCCTTGGCTTGATGCAGTTTCTTGGAATGAGCAGGGCTTAGTTCCAGTCATTGCTCAAGAATTTGGTAGCCAGGACATCCTGATGATGGCTTGGATGAATCGTGATGCCTTATTGGCAACTTTACGTTTAGGTGAGGCGGTGTATTGGACTCGCTCGCGGCAAAAGCTTTGGCATAAGGGTGAAGAATCAGGTCATATCCAGAAGGTGAAAGAAATTCGTTTGGATTGCGATGGGGATACGATTTTGCTTATCGTCGAGCAAAAAGATGGGATTGCTTGCCACACTGGCGAACACAGCTGTTTTTTCCAGCAATGGGATTCAAGCAAGTCGACTTGGGTAGATGAGTCCTTGTCAAAGAAATAAAAGACATAAAATGATCCCATGAGTAACTCAGCAAATAAACCTTCTCATTTAGATTCTGGATTGGCCCATTTGGCTGATGTAGTGGATCAGCGTCGGGACGCCTTTAAAGCGGGCAATGCTGACCCAAAGACCTCCTATACCGCTTTGCTATTCTCTAAGGGTGATGATGGCATCTTGAAAAAGATTGGCGAAGAAGCAACTGAGGCCGTAATGGCAGCCAAAGATGTACGTAGCTCTAATTTAGCCCCTGAGCAAAAAAAGCTCTTGATTGGTGAGATGGCGGATCTTTGGTTTCACTGCTTGATTGCGCTCTCTCAATTCAATTTGCGGCCAGAAGATGTCATTGCGGAACTCGACCGTCGTTTGGGTACCTCGGGGATTGAAGAAAAAGCTGCCAGAAAAGCAGCCAATAAAGAATAAGTCTCAAAAAGTGATGTCACACGATCCTAATTGCTTGTTTTGTAAGATTTCTCAAGGTTTGATCCCATCCCAAAAGGTTTATGAGGATGAAGAAATCTACGCCTTTAANGANATCAATCCAGCTGCACCNGTGCATTTCTTGGTAATCCCAAAGAAGCACATTCCCATGCTGGAGTCAGCAGAAAGCGAAGATACGCCTTTGCTAGGTAGAATGATGGAATTGGCACCCCGTCTTGCCAAAGAGCAAGGCTGTCGTCCCGGAAGAGATGGTGGCTTTAGATTGATGGTAAACAACGGGGTAGATGGTGGGCAGGAGGTTTATCACTTGCACCTGCATGTGATGGGCGGTCCGCGCCCCTGGAAAAAATAATCCAAGGAGATTAGAGATGGGTTCATTTAGCATTTGGCATTGGTTAATTGTTTTGGTCATCGTGATGTTGGTATTCGGTACCAAGAAATTGCGTAATATTGGTGAGGACTTGGGCGGTGCTGTTAAGGGTTTTAAGGACGGCATGAAGGCTGCTGAAGCGCCAAAAGATCAAATTCCGCAAAGCTCTACTACTACAGACAAAACGGTCGATGTCCAGGCTAAAGACCTTAATAAATAATTTGTACAAGGCGCAATTGAAACTCGTGCGGTCCTCACTTAGTTCCCTGAGATGATTGATTTAGGGGTTTCAAAACTTGCGCTGATTGCAGTTGTTGCTTTGGTCGTAGTTGGTCCAGAGCGCTTGCCTAAAGTAGCCCGCATGGCTGGTAACTTATTTGGTCGTGCGCAGCGCTACATGGCTGACGTTAAATCTGAAGTCAATCGTCAAATGGAGATTGAGGAATTTAAAAAGTTCCGAGAAGAGAGTGTTTCCGCCCTCAAGGAGGTTGAAAACAGCATTCACTCTGTTGCCAGCGAAGCAAGTGCCAATCTAACTGATCAAGCGGATATTTTCGAAACGAGTTTTGAAAAGCCACCCCTTGATGAAAAAGAAGTGTTACGCAAGACTAAACGCCAGGGTCGAAATAGCTGGGGCGTCAGACGTGCTGCTAGACCAATTTGGTTTAAGCGTTCTTCTGGCCTACGTACTCGAGTGCAATCTGGTGCTGCCAGAATGAAACGTTTTCATCACAGCGCTCCTAAATAAAAATAGACTGGCATGACAGAAAATAACTCCACTGAAGATTCGGGACTACAAGAATCTTTTCTTTCTCATCTATTTGAGTTGCGTGATCGCATCATCAAGGCATCTCTGGCGATCATTATCGTCTTTGTAGGTTTGGTTTACTGGGCCCCAGATATTTTTCACCTCTTTGCGCAACCGCTACTCAGTGCCTTGCCTGCAGGTGGAAAAATGATTGTGACCGATGTCACAGGCTCCTTCTTTGTGCCGATGAAAGTCACCATGTTGGTTGCCTTCATCATCGCCCTTCCAGTAGTGATGTATCAGCTCTGGGCATTTATTGCTCCAGGACTCTATCTTCATGAGCGCAAGTTGATTCTGCCGCTGGTAGTGAGTAGCTATACCTTATTCATCATTGGTATGGCCTTTGCTTATTTCTTGGTTTTCCCAACAGTCTTTAAGTTCATGGCGAGCTATAACGCGCCATTGGGTGCAGAGATGTCCACTGACATTGATAACTACTTAAGCTTTGCAATGACTACCTTCTTGGCTTTCGGCATCACATTTGAAGTGCCAGTGGTCGTAGTTGTGCTGGTGCGCATGGGTATGGTTTCCTTGGCCAAGCTAAAAGAGATACGACCATATGTCATTGTGGGCGCCTTTGTTGTCTCTGCGGTTGTCACCCCACCAGACGTCTTATCTCAACTTCTTTTGGCTGTGCCAATGACTTTGCTATATGAGTTGGGGCTATTAGTAGCGCGACTTTATGTGCCAAAGTCATCCGAAGCCGAAGAGAGTGGCTCTACCACCTAAGCTGGTTCTGCATCGGCCTGGTTCAGGCTCTTCGAAAAAGTAGACATTAGCCAATGAGTCACTTGGTCAAAGCGATAGCGTCTTTGACGTAAATTTCCCTCAATCCCAATATCAGTGCCTGCGAAAACTTTTCCTGCCGCCAAAAGCGCTCGGCGTTGTTGAATAGTCTCTATCTGAATTAGTCTTGGCAAAATCTTCGGTAGCTCCCAACGAATATCCACTGCAACACAATGCTCATGTTGCAGTTGTCCGACTTCAGAAAGTAGTAACTCTGCTTTACTAAAGTTAAATTGATTTGCGATGATGATGCGATGACAAAGTAGTAGCCAGTCTTCATCTAATTTATGTTCGGCATGATGGTTAATAGCTTTGTCTGCGCTCTGGGCAAGCTCATACCATTCATTTTTCTTGGGATCAGGGCAGCTTGCCAATATTTTGCTGAGCAATTCAGTGGCCTCAGAAACGCCTTGCTGATGAGCCTGCCAAACCCAGTAGGATGCTTGCAGGCCACGCACTTTTTCTTCGATCTTTTCGCGCTTGCGCCAGAGATTTGCGCCTTTACGTAATTGCGCGTGGGCATGACCAAGATCAGCGGCGCGATCAAAACAACGATCACTTTCAGAGGCGCTATATCCAGAAAATTGTGGGCGACGGTAAATTTCACCCAGTGCATACCAAGCATCGCGATTACCATCTTTGGCGGCAAGCTCTAGCCAGTGAGCGGCTTTTTTGAGGGATGCATTGGATTTACTTTCTGCATTGCCGTCAAGCTGTGCCAAACGTAAACCTAATGTCAGCTTTGCAAGAGTGAGCCCTAATTCAGCAGCTTGAATAAGTGCCTCTTCATTTTGATCTGTGAGCCAAACATTCCAAAGCGACGAGAGCGCTTCATTTTTGGGTTGCAGCTTAATCAAAAGCTCTTTTGCTTGGTTGGCAAAGAGAGAGCTTCCATCCGCAAGATCCTGTAAATATTGCCGGGCAACTTTTTGCAAACCATTTAAATCCGTGGCGAATGTTTTTTCGCTTAAAGCTATTGATGGATTTTTCTTTAACCAATCTGTGAGCTTCGTTTGAGTTTCCAGGTTACTCGGATTGATCAGCAAATCTACCAACTGCCATTTAGCTGCAATAGTTGTGTCAGATTCTGTATTGGATTGAGCAAGTCGCCAAAAGGACTCCCAACCAAACTGAAAAGCAGGGGTATCTACAGTCTGAGCCAAGGGGATGTTTGCTAATTGACTCAAAATGCTGAAAATTTGAGGGCTATTCGAGGTTTCTTCTTCAGTCGACTGATTTTTAAGGGATAAATAGGATTTTTCTAGCCAAATCAATGCGTTAGAAGGTTGAATTGGGGTTTTGAAGGCTCCAGTAAGGTAGGCCTCCCCTAGCTTCTGTTGTGAAAATGCATCACCCAAACGGGCTGAACTAAGGATTTTTAAGAATTCGCGACTTGCCATCTGACAATTTTGGCATTCAAAGGGGTAAAAAGACAGAAAACAGCCTTCTTGTTGCCGAGATACAACGAAGAAAACCAAAAAACTACCTTTTGACAAGCAAAAAGAGGTCTTAGATAACCTGACCCTCAGTCTAGCAAGGCAAAGGACGGAAAATTCATAGGTCCCAGCTTTATTTGGGCATTACTTTCAATTTATGGAGATTTACAGAATGAAAAAATCGCTATTCGCAGTTGCAGCTTTGTCAGCTATTGCTGGCGCAGCTCAAGCTCAATCCAGCGTAACCGTATACGGTCTTTTGGACGTTGGTTACATTGGTTCTAACTTGCGTGGTACAACAGCTGGTACTAACGCCGCTGCTTCTACACAACAGTTGCAACAAACTAGCCAATTCGCCAATGGCGCAGAAAGCACCAGTCGTTTAGGTTTCAAGGGTAACGAAGATTTAGGCGGCGGTACTAGCGCGTTCTTTACTATTGAGACAGGTTTGACACCAACCGGTTCAACTATCTCTACATGGAACAACCGTCAATCATTCGTTGGTTTGAAGAAAAACGGTATTGGTCAATTCGCAATTGGTACACAGTACACACCAATGTTCAACAAGGTTTCTGAAACAGATCCTGGCCAATTGAACAACTTGATTGGTAACGTAATCTACGCAACTAATAGCTTTGGTAACAACATCAACGGTCAAGGTACTGTAGCTTCGCCATATGGCAATGCTTCTTCACCTAACGGCACAACAAACGATGCGTTCACAAGCCGTACATCCAATACTTTGTCTGTTCAATCAGATACATTTGCTGGCTTCAAGGCATCTGCAGTTATGGTACAAAACAACGTAAACCAAACTCAAACAGCAGCAACTAGTGGTGGCAACACTAACTGGAACGGCTGGGGCTTGAGCGCTGATTACACATGGAACAAATTGTATGTTGTTGGTGCTTACCAGGCATTCAAATCAATTCAACCAGGTACATTGGCAGCACCAGCACCTGCGATTGCTTCTACTAGCTTCGGTGGTACAAATACTCAAGATAACCAAGGTTACGTAGCTGCGACTTATGACTTCGGTATTTTGAAGGCATACGCTCAGTGGGCAACACGTAAAGCAACTGATACTTTGAACAACACTTACTATGCTAAGCGTCAAGCACAACAGTTGGGTGTACGTAGCTACATCACTCCAGTTGTTGAGGCATGGGCAAGCGTTGGTAACGGTCGTTTGACAACTTACGGTCAAAGCAACCCAACAGCTAACTTTGTTGCTTACCAAGTTGGTTCAAACTACTGGCTCAGCAAGCGCACTAACTTGTACGCTGCATTTGGTTCCGCACAAACATCCAGCACATCTACACAAGCTGGTGTTAACGGTAACAACTACGCAGTTGGCGTACGTCACACTTTCTAATTTAGCGCTAGCGTAAGCAAGCCTTTATTAAGTGTTACACCAAACCCACCGTGGAAACACGGTGGGGTTTTTTTTCCGTCTCAACCTAAATCCATGGGATCCAGATCGTTTAAGTCTCTTTCATACATTGCTAGGTAACAAGATTCTAGTGATTGTATAAATTGGAGCGTATCAAAAAGCTTAGCCTTTCCCTTATTGTCCTTTAGCTTACTTTTGAGTTCGCTCAAGAGGGCTCTATTTTGAGCAATCTCAATGGCGCGATGTTCAAATTGGGCAGGTGTATTGGTAATGAGTTCAGGCATGTCAATGGCGGTCAGCAGGCTTGCTGCCATTTTGCTAGAGAAGGTTTCCCCAGCCAGTGTTAAGACAGGTACACCCATCCAGAGCGCATCACTTGCAGTGGTGCCGGCATTGTAGGGGAAGGTATCTAAAAAGAGATCAGCAACCCGGTACCGAGCGAGGTACTCTGGTGTAGATAATCTTTGGCCAAAGATTAATCGCTCCTTAGCAACGCCATGCTCTAACGCAACCTTTTCTAGATTTGATTGCACCCATTGATTTTCAGCGTAAAGGAAGAGAACGCTGTCCGGAGTCTCTTTGAGGATGTGCATCCAGCTTTTAAATACGGCAGGAGTAATTTTGTAGTTGTTGTTAAAGCAGCAAAATACAAAGTGATTCTCAGGGATGCCATATTCAGAGCGGGTAAAGCTGCGTGTGGCAATTTCACGAGTCGAGACGTTTGCCTGATAACTGGGTAGATAGGCAATATTCTCAGCATAAAAAGGGCTTAATTGAGGGGGGATCAAGGTTTTATCAGCAATGATGTAGTCGATGCAGGGGGTGCCCATGGTACCAAGATAGCCTATGTAGCTTACTTGGATTGGAGCGACTCTGAGTTGAAAAATCTCTGATCTAGATCCAGCGGTATAGCCCCCAAGATCAATGGCGATATCAATTTCATATTTTCTAGAGAGGGCCACGATATCTGCATCAGAAAGATGTTGGACATCAATAAAGTGATCAAATGCCTTTTCCAGTCTTTGACGCATGGGATCATTTGTATTTGCACCCAATGAAAATGCAAACACCTCAAATTGAGAGCGATCATGCTTTTCAAATAGCTCAGCTAACAATAGTGATACGGGATGCTCTCTAAAATCAGCCGAATAATAGGCAATTCGAATCTTATCTTTTTTGGAGTACTTTGTGGCCCATGGGATTGGCTCTAGACCCTTAAATTTATCAGCCTGGTAAGCCGAGCTTAAATCTAATTGGTACTGCAAGGAGTTATAAATACTTAAGATCGGAAACGGCTCTGATGTTACTTGGCCAGACTTTATTTCTTGAGCCAACAGAGCAAGCTCATCGTCATAATTGCTCCAGTCACACATCATCATTTTAAGATGCAAAGCCATACCCCTGAGGAATTTAGCATTGGGATCTAAGGCGAGGGCCCATTGGTAATGGACAAGAGCTTGATCATACTGGCGAAGGGTTCTCAGGGTGTTGGCGCAGTTAATATGAGCCTCAATATTATTGTTATTCTGTTCAATAACTCTTAAATAATATTCAAGTGCACTTTTTGGATTTTCTAGAGCTTGCAAAGAGTTTGCAAGGTTAAATAATGCAATCTCATAACTTGGGTTGAGTTGTATTGCTTTTAAGTACTGGGGTGCAGCAGATTGATATTTTCTTTGCTTTTCAAGACATACCCCCCGTCCATTAAAGGCTTCTGCATTGCTTGGATCAAGTGCAATAGCCTGGTCATAGCTGCGAAGAGCCACTTCATATTGTTTTATCTCTTGCAGGGCATTACCCCTGTTGTAGTAAGCATTTGCATAGACCCATGCATTTCTAATGCATTTTGATAGCATCGTGCAGCATCTTCTAAGGCATTGAGTTGGTGAAACTCTAGCCCTTTGGAGAACAGCTCAATAGCGCGTTGGGGTGGGTTGGTGGCTGACATGGTGCCCTAGTGACATTAGGTATCTTAATTGCCTGGGCTGTTTAAAGATCTGCATTTAGCGGTGATAAATTCTTGAAAAGCAATGATGGGGGATTTATCCATGAAAAGAGCCCCTTTATTTTTGGCAATATGTTCTCTAGTTTGTAAATTGAAATCGGAATTGAACACAAGTTTTTGGACCATTTCAGCATACTGCTCCACATTTTTTGCAACCAATGAATCCAAGCCAATCCGTTTTAGAATTCCACTTGCGAGTCGACCCCTCATAAACTTACCCTCGATAGTCACAATTGGAAGATCTTGCTCAATGGCCTGAAGTGCGGTGTTAAAGCCTGAGAAGCCAATTGTGTCCAGATACACATCGGCTTTATTTAGAAGACCTCTAAAGTTTTTCGTATTCAATAAAGGCAGGATCTTCAGGTGATTGTTGAAATTTAGATCTGCTTTGCCAAAAATAATTTTGAGACGCTCTATTAGGGTGCCCGTTGTGTACTTAGAAAACTCAAAAAATACCAATTGACACTCTGGGATTTTTTTAACAATCTGAACAAAGAGATCATCATATTTCGGTTGATATTTAAATGGTGAGCCTGGACAAACTAGGATCGGCCGATTTGCATCTATTCCCAATAATGCAAGATTTGGCTCAATCACTGATCCGCTATATTGATGGCAGTAGACACCAAGATTTGGTAATTTGATGAGTTCTTCCGAGTAATAATCATCAGCGTTTTCACCTTCAAAAAGTTCGGCTGAGATGTAATAGTCAATGTTGCTCAAGCCACTAGTTTCAGGGTGACCCCAAGTCGCAATTTGGATGGGGGCTAACCTAAGGTTGGCTAGTTGAGCAGTCAGTTGGTTCATTCCAATTTCTGGAAAAACAATTACATCAAGTTCATGCTCGCTAACATGCTTGACCGCATCTTCGAGCGAATCAATTCCTCCAGTGAGGCTTGTAGAGAATTTCTTAGCTTGATTGGTTTCTTCATCCTCAAAATGACCAAGATAGAACAGGTGGATCTCAAAATTTTGAGAATCTATTTTTTCGACAATTCCTTTGGTTATTGCATCCCAGACTGAGTGCTGATGAATGTGGCTGCTAATAATTCCAATGCGGATTGGTGAATTTGATGGGGAAACTCGTTTTAAGTTGGTGGCAGATTCTTTTGAAGCAAACGTACTCATTAAATGCTGGGTTATCTGACCATATTTTTTCAAAAGCTCAACGTTATTTTCATCTTGATACGCCAAAAAATAGAGTTGATGTCTACCTACTGCGCTATAAGATTTCTCAGTGACATATGATTTCGCCCATGCTTGGAGGCCATCAAGCTCTTGGGATAGTTCCTTCCTTAGTTTTGTAATATTAAACTCTAAAGAGCAAACTTTTGGAACTCTAGATGCAGCCAAGCCCAGTCGAGCCTCTGCAAAATTAGGGTTAAGTTCAATAGCAAAACGATAGTTATCTTTTGCTTGATTAATTTCTCCAAGTTCATAAAAGCAGTCACCCCGTCCATTAAAGGCTTCTGCATTGCTTGGATCAAGTGCAATAGCCTGGTCATAGCTGCGAAGAGCCACTTCATATTGTTTTATCTCTTGCAGGGCATTACCCCTGTTGTAGTAAGCATTTGCATTACTTGGATCAAGTGCAATAGCCTGGTCATAGCTGCGAAGGGCCGCTTCATACTGCCTTAGATCTTGTAAGGCATTGCCTTGGTTGTTATAGATTTCTGCATTACTTGGATCAAGTGCAATAGCCTGGTCATAGCTGCGAAGGGCCGCTTCATATTGTTTTACCTCTTGCAGGGCATTACCCCTGTTGTAGTGACTTTGTGGATTCTTGGGATTTAGAGAAATAGCACTATCAAAATCCTTCAGAGCATTCTCATATTGCCCTAGCTGATGCAATGCCAAGCCTCGATTATTAAAAGCCCCTTCATCAGGCTTAATATCAAGTGCTTTGGTAATCAATGCAATAGCTAATTCAAGCTCGCCTTGTTGTGCAGCAATGACGCCTAAAAGATATTGGGGATCAAAAAAAGACCCATGCATTTCTAATGCATTTTGATAGCATCGTGCAGCATCTTCTAAGGCATTGAGTTGGTGAAACTCTAGCCCTTTGGAGAACAGCTCAATAGCGCGTTGGGGTGGGTTGGTGGCTGACATGCGTCTTACACTTAGGCAGGGACTATTGAGAATTTCTAAAATTTTTTGTTTATATGGCTAATTTGAGTGCATCCCTATATTAACTCGAAGTAGTGCTATTTGATTCCATGACTTAATGGCCGAAGTAGAGATGACCGAAGAAAGTAGCGCTTGCAATGTTGTATCTGAAAACAATTTATTAATTACGAGTATTTTCAGCTTGTTGAGTGAGAAATTGTTCCAATACTCTGAGCGGACTTAAATCTTCAGATAAACAAGCTTTTGCCCTGGAGATAGTTTCTTTGTATGAATTAACTAGTGTTGGGTTTTGAATCAAGTCAGTTACAAGCTTGATGTAGGCCTCTTTAGATTCGCATGCAAGCTCATGAAGTCCAAGTTTGTGAATTAGGGCGCTCGCTAATCTCCCTCGCATAAATTTCCCCTCTAGGGTAACGATGGGCAAATTACAGGCAATGGCTTGCATTGCCGTATTGAAGCCAGAGAATCCAATAGTGTCTAGATAGAGATCAGCTTTGTGTAGCAGACCATAAAATTCCTCCTGTTGTAGGAATGGAATAAAACGAATATATTCTCGTGCATTAAGTCCGGCATCTAAAAATACTTGCTGAAGACGTATTTGCAAAATTTCCGTAAGATTTTCTTCAAAGTTGAAGAAAATAAACTGACATTTCTTTAGATTCTTTGCAATTTCAATAAAGATATAGTCATTTTTTGGTGCGTACTTAGAGGGTGATCCAGCACATATCAAAATTGGTGCATTATTTTCGATCCCCAATTTAGCCAAGTCGGGCATAGTGATTAAGCCAGCTTTAAAAGCATAATTCGTACCTATGCCGGGTAAGCGGATTAAATTTTCACGGTAATATCTAGTTGCTTCATCAGTCTCAAAAAGCTCTGCAGACAGGAAAAAATCGATTGTAGGTAAGCCACTAGTTTCGGGATGCCCCCAACTAGCCACTTGAATAGGCGCTAAGCGTAGACAAGCCAATGCCTTGCTAGTAGCGTCCATGCCGATCTCCGGATAAAGCAGTACGTCTATATTCTGCCGCTTAATAAGTTGTGCTGTATCTGATAGCGATTTTTTGCAATTAATATAGCTTGCAACCTTTAATTTTGCCCAATTAGTTTCAATGTCCTCTACACCATTTGTATTGAAGAGATGTAATTCAAATATTTCGGGATTGAGTTTGTCAACCCACGCTTTTGTGATTGCATTCCAGACAGGGTGATTGGATAGGTAATTGCTGACAATGCCAATACGAAATTTTTTCGAAGATTGAGGTGATCTTAAGATCATATCAATTTCATTCTGGAGCTCCTTGGCCTGGCTGATGCATAGGTCGCCGTACTTTGAAAGTAGATCTCTATTGTTGTCTTCAAAATAAGCCAAATAAAATGGGTGACGAGCGAGGATTGATGCAGTTACCTCTGCATTTTGTTTGGAGACATAGCAGTGCTCTAGAGCTTGAAGTTCCTGTGCGAATGATTCTCGAGATTTTTCAGCATCAGAGATACTCACACTTACCTTTGGTATTTGTGCAATCAGTAATGCAAATTTTGATTCAACATCTAGCGGATCAAGCTCTAGACATTTCGCATAGTATGTTTTTGCTAGCGCGCTTTCGCCGATTTCATAATATATTTCCCCAAGTAAATAAAAGGTTTTGGCATTGCTAGAATTTAATTGAAGTGCATGTTGATAGCAGTCGATAGCCGCACTATATTGCTTAGATTTTTTTAGGCTATTACCAAAGTTTAGGCAGGCATCTAAGTATTTTGGATTAATTTGTAAGGCTCGCTCAAAACACTGAAAAGCATTTTCATATTCTTTTAATTGCGTAAGTGCGTTACCTAGATTGTTAAATGTAATCGAAGAATGAGGGTTGGCATCAATTGAACGCTCGAAAGAGTGAATCGCTTCTTGAATTTGACCTTGCTCTAAAAAAATGACTCCACAATTACTATGAGCTTCAGCATAGTTAGGGCGCAAACTAATGGCTTGTCTATAGGCATCAAGAGCCTCTCGATTCTTTTTTAATCCTTTTAATGCGTTGCCATAATTATTGTGAACCTCTGGAATGTTGGGATTGCTTGCGAGAGCAAGTCTATAAAAATGATTTGCTTCTTCAAATTGAAAAAGTTCAATGTATACGAGACCAAGATTATTTAGCGTTTGGGCCGAGTCTGGTGCAATCTGATTGGCTTGGTTTAAAAAATTGAGAGCATTTGCAAAATCTTTTCTCTCATAAGATCTTATCCCTAAAAAATTGAGTACCTCTGGATTTTCTGGATCTAGTTGAAGCGCATCCAGCAGAAACCCATCTGCTTTGTCGTGGTCACCCACGGTTAGGGCGGCACAGGCATCCTGAAACATGGCTTGCGCCAAACTTCTTTTTTCAGGACTCATTTTGTTTAAGGTCAAGTTATGTTACCCGGGAGCCTATTGAAATTACTTTTTGAGACTATCGCGAATCTCACGCAATAAGACAATATCTTCTGGGGTTGGTGGTGAGGGTGGGGCGTCTATGATGCGAATCTTGTTGACGATTTTCACCATTTGAAAAATCACAAAAGCTAGCAAGATAAAATTGATGGAGATGGTAATGAAGTTGCCATAAGCAAAAATGGGTACCCCAGCCTTTTTTAGGGCATCAAAAGTTCTCGGAACCCCCTCGGGTACATGACCCAGAACAATAAATAAGTTAGTGAAGTCGATATGACCCCCAAAAAGAGTCGAAATTACTGGCATCACAATGTCATTCACTAAGGAATCCACGATTTTTCCAAAAGCACCCCCAATAATCACGCCAACCGCTAGATCAATGACGTTGC
>TBL_comb48_EPIDRAFT_1002423_pt1 | contig 12960 bp, 8 predicted proteins | sample TroBogEpilimnion_37_FD_10681 | JGI IMG/M metagenome (IMG submission 10681)
CCTCGATCGCCTACTGGATATATAAACGACCCCTTGGCCTGTGAAGCAAGCCAATGTTTAGCATCCAATCCAACGGCTCCTCTGAGCAGACCCGCCGCAGCATCTGCAGCGAGCTTGGGCGCATGGCGCTGGCTGGCGCCCCTGTGACGTTCCACGAGCGGTGGCTGCACGACTCAGGCCCACCCCCGAGCACACCGCTGCTCCCATCGGGCAGCGTGTGGAACCTGATCAACAACGTCAAGGTCCTGCGCCAGTACATGGATCTGGTCTCTGAGGCTGCTGCCGGACACGGGCCCCACGCCCCTGCGCTGCACGGCGGGGAGGAGGCATGCGTAGGGGGGTTGGAGTGGATGGCTCCCCTGCTTGCGCCCGTGCCGCGGGCGGAGGAGTTGCATCCCGAGTACCAGCAGCACATCGACCTATGGCGCACGTCAAACCCCGGTCTGGTGTGCAACGCTGAGGCTGCCTACCACGTGCTCCAGAGCTACGTCGTGCCTGACAGGAACATGACTCGTATGGTCGTCTCGAGCCTGATGCCCCAAGCCAGGGAGTATGACGTCTCCATAGCCGAGCACATCCTCGGGTCCAGCCCTGGATCCTTCGACGAGTTCCAGGCCCAGCTGCTTGGCTGGCGTTCTCGGGGCGTCTACTACCCGCTCGGGCTTGCTGCATCCTTCATGCCGTGCGCCGAGCAGTGGGTCGGGGCAAGCGCCATGCATGAGGCAGATGACATACAAGAGCTGCTGGACGGCTTCAACACGTCGGGGTTTGTGACCACGGAACGGCTCAGGGATATCTGCGACCGCCTCTTGGACAGGACCCCCGCGCTGCGCCACGGCTTCTGCGGACTCCTCGACCGCGTGTGCGTGCTGATGCGCGTGAAGAGTAACGCGGTAAGTGACGAGCCGCTGGATGCCCTGCTGCCCGCGCTTTGCTGCGCCCCACCTTCGGTCCTGGCTTCGGATGGGGAAGATCAATCCCTCTACACCCGCACGCTGCTGCACTGTTTCGTGCTCAAGAGGGAACTGGAGACCGGGATCCCCCCCGCGCTGCTTTGCCCCTCGCTCTGCGGGCTGAACAGGGACGGCTGGGGCTTCCCCAGGATGGATCTCGGGGTTGATGGTGAGCGCCTGCTCATCTGCACAGGTCGGCTGAAGTGGATCAAGAAGGGCGAGTGTCCCCCGCAGCGGATGGAAACAGGGATTTCGAAGGGATTGCAGTCCGATCGCTTTCAGGACATCCTCCTCCGCATGGGGGAGTGCACCACGTCGCCGGAGATCTCCCACCTGGTGCTGGACTCCCGGTCCTTTGCTGAGTGCCTGGCAGGGCGCGTGGTTCCAGGGGACCAGGCGCTGTATGCTGATCGTGCCCGAGTGCTGGAGGCGATGGAGTCCGATGATTACGCACACGACAGCGCCTTCCCTCTTTGCATCCAAGGTCTCAAGGACTGTCTGCCCCCGGTATATCCCAGGACGTTTCCCGAGCCGCTTAGCATCATGGCCTGGCGGGTCGACTGCCCCCCGAGGGCCATTCTCTACACAGGGAGCTCTGGGAGCCTGGACCTGCAGAGGAACCCCCCGCACGTGCATCCGAAGTCCCTGCTGCCCGAGAAGATGCCCGAGAGGACGATTTCGGGCATAAGCATGCTGTCTGACACCGAGGACTCCCACGCCTCCCTGCGTGCATGCATTGCGCAGGGGATCCTGACCCAGCACGATGATTTTGCCAGTCACCCCTTCCACCGGGTGTGCGTTAAGGCACGCCCCGAGCAGTCCCAGCCCCGAGTCAAGTTCGATATGCGGTCCAGTGGCGACTCCAGACCAGCCCCTGAAAATGGGCTCCCTATCCGTTTCTCGTCGCGGTCCAAGTCTGCCATCAGGCACTCTGCACAGCATCAGCGCCCCAGGTCCGACGAAGCAAGGAGTGAGGTCTCTGTAGCCCCAGAGCCAACTGAAACAGTGGGTGATGGCAAGGATACTGAGTACACCACGACGACCCTGGCGGAAACCGTGTCTGTCTTCACAGGCCCAAGGCCAGACAGGCACAAGGAAGTCACGTTGCACGCTTCATCCCCATGGGAGTGCGACCACATCGACGAGCGGTACGCTGAGACCCAGCGCGCCGAAAACGGACTGCGGTTCAGGGACTGGGTTACTATCTACCGGCACTTCGATGATGTCCACCGCAGCCGTCTGGCGTCGCACCACTTGCTCATCACCATGCTGTTCCACACGCACTTCCCTATGTCCAGACCCGACGGGGGATACGCCTGGGTCTCAGTGGCGTCCACACTGCCAGCTGAGACGCGCGTCTTGCGTCACCTTGGAGGCAAGACACGACTGGAGGCACTGAAGCGCAGCGTGGAGAACCGGTTTGTGAACGACCCCAAGCTACTGCCTGTGTGGAGCCACGGGGATCGGATCGACCAGGCGGATATGGAAGTCTACACAGACAATGAGGCTGAGCAGATCGCCGTGGTGTATGCCCCGAACGCCCCTGACGGGACGCGGAAGAGGCTGGAGCTCATCTCGTTTCGGTATCACGCTTTGGATTCGTGATGAGTAGTAAAATACCACCTAAACCATGCCTTTATTTGCTCTTCCATGAAACCGAGAGTGCTCCGGTGGTAAAGCTCCACCCACCAATCGTGAGGAGAACAATCGCCAGCCAAAGAGGGGCGTTGAGTGGGTGAAAGAACGGACACATGCACGCGCTTAGGACAAGTATGACAAACAGGCATTCTTGACAGAACATGAAGCTGACTAGGCACAATATCAGCAGCAGCATTGTAAAGCACATTACCCCAAGCCCTCTCGACTGCTCCGACAGCCCTTGCATTCTTCGCGCGTGCACTACCCAGTTGTCGCGATCACAGGCAGTGGGGGGGCACTTGGTCAGTCTGTCCTTTGGGTTGGCATCCTCTTCACCCCCCTCCCCTCCACACTCACAGTCTTCGTCCCATCCGCACGGCTCACATGAATCGCAACCCAAGTCGCGCGCCATCACACCACACACCCCCGGATAGACGTCTTTAATATCTGGCACCGGCGGGGCCGGTGTTAAAGTTGCATCAGAGCCCATGCTTTGAAAAGCAGCAGGGGGGTCCGCTTGCATGGGATCAGAAAAGACGAGGGGCGGTGGTGCTGAGGTGTTGGATCTCCGCCCTTCCACCCAGCTTTGTGATAAGCTCCCACGGGTCCACCATGATCGTCTCACACGACGACCGCCCGTGTTTGGAGCACAGCAGTGTGAGGTAAACCTTTCCCTCCACTGGCTCCAGCACGTTGGGCGCGTTCAAGAACCCCCTGAGGGCATACGTGGACTTGGCCGTGTTGGATAGCGCAAATCCTATCCTTGAGAGCATGGGGCCTGCTGAATGTGACTCCATCCTGAGGTAGAGCTTGGCCCCTATCGGCATGAGGCAGCTCATAAGGTCCAACACCCGCACGGGCTCGTAGTGCCCCTCCCTGGTTTTTGCCTTGTATGAGAGTGTGACATCGCAGAAGTTATCAGGATGCTTGGCAGCCGAGTCGATCGGGACCAGAACGCCTACTACTGGAGCTGTCGGGCCGTTGAGTACCACGCACGCGCCCTGCCTTCTTATCATCGGCAGCAGGATGTACCCCAGGTCTGACAACGTAGTGTGCCAAGACAGCGGCAGCATGTCGTGAGCATTGCGTTCGACTGTGTCCTCTGGCTTCTCCTGCGTCTCAAACGAAATAATCTCCCCCTTAATCCTTAGCACCCCCAGACACCCTGTGCTCTGGTTATAGGCGCAGTAAGGTCTCCCCGAGTCCTCTACGCTGTAGCACACAGGGGCGGTAGTGGGGAAGCGCAGCACGTCGTCGCCCATATCAAGCAGCTCCAGCCAGCGAAACACTGGCCCCATGTGCAGTATATCCTCAGGAGCAAACCTGCCAAACGACCTGATCTCCGTCAGGTCGCCTGTCTTGGCGAACTGCTCCCCATCCGGGCGCATGAAGTGGTCGGGGCGCTTACGCCTCTGGCTAATAGTGATGGGCTTGAGCTCGCATGTGAAGGAATCGAAGCTGACCACCTCGATTGTGTCAGTGGGCGTCATTGCTTTCGGGGAGCGTATCATTACCTGCTCCACCAGGCTCTTTGCCATATCGTTGATGATCTGAGGGTGAATCACGTTTTTCATCGAATCGCCCATCAGCGACCCCAGCAGCAGCAGCTGAATGCAGTTCACTCCCAGCCCTGCACTGGCAGCCTCCTTGTCGTCATGCATCCACACCCCGCGGATGCCCAAGGGACTGACCCCGTTCTGCGGCGTGCCCACGGGGCTGAACTGCATGTGTTGGGAGATCCCGAAGAAGTCGAAGTGGCGCTGAGGGTTAGTCTCAACCCCGAAAAGCTTCCAGAAGTCCACGTAGAACCCGTTGAGCATATCGTTAATGCCCGGAATGAGCGCCTCCCTGGAGAGCGCGCATGAGTTCTGGAGGTCGGCGCGGTACGCGCCCCATACCTCGTCCGCTATGGCCTGTTGTACTGCCTGGCCGTTGAAGTCCGTCCATACGCCCGGGCGCTTCGTCGTCATGCGGAAGAGGCATGTGCGCTCGAGACTGCCATCAGGCAGCCCGTTGCTCGACACATACTCGCACAGCCCACCCCCCGCAGGGTTAGGGCAGAAGCGGGAGTACCGAAGGCAGTCCATGAGCCACTCGCGGATTTCCATGTACCACCTGTACAGCTCCTCGTTCTGTGGGCGCGGCGGGGTGGGCATGGATAGGAGTTCGATCAGGTCCTCTATCGGCACCACTGGCGCACCACTCTCGAGGACGAAGATCCTTGTAAGGAAGCAGGGCACCCACGATAGGCACCTGAAAATCATGGTGTATACGAGATTGCCGCAGTTGGTCAGTGCGATAGGGTCGCACATGAAGTCTGACATTGCCCGGTTGAGGACTTGAACGGAGTCTGGATTCTCCATCGAGTGCTGCAGGGTCTTGATTAAGCAAGTCAATCCCGACTCCCTGGACTCGTAGACCTTCTTCAGTCGAATGAACCGAGACTTCTGGCAGGTGGGCGCGAATAGCGACTCGTAGTAGCGCTGGATGTAGAGGAATAGGAAGTCTAACGAGGCGCGGATTGCAGGGTTCATCTCACACTTGGTGAATCCAGCGTCGTTTAATGGCCCCATAAAAGCAATCGTCATCACCTGCACCCCCGCAAGCATAGCCGAGTAGCGCTGCCAGGTCTCGTCCAATGGGAAGCTTTTGCCCTCAAACTTATTGCGCTGGAAGTCGTTGAATGACTTCCCGTCGCTGCCTGGCATCGACGGCGTGGAGCCTGGGGGTATCGCGTGGTTCACAGCCAGCAGCGTCATGTGCTGCTCGTTTGACTTTGGATTGAATTGGTTCGTGCAGTAGGCCACGAAGCGAACCCCTTGAATGTGCTCCCTCGTCACCATCTCGCGTGTGCCGTCCTTCTCTCTCGTGGACACGTTGCTCTTGGACACATTGCCTCCGCGTGGGAAGGCGTGCTTGATCAGTCCGTCTAGGTGGGTGCTGATATTTTCCCCTCGCATCTCGGTCAGGCAATGGAAGCTCATGGACAGGGAGGGGTCCATTACAGTCAGGATCTGACGGCTGAAGCGCCCCACCGCCCACTGGATGCTTGACGCCAGAATAAGGGCAGTCTCGGAGTAGTTGTCCATGATGTTGATGGTAAAGAGTGCCTTACCGTCCATTGCGAGCAGCTGCACTAGGTTCTGGTGGTCCTGATTGACCATGATGATGGAGAAATCCTTTCCTCCGCTGTTGGGACAGTTAGCCAGCACAACCTCCGTCTTCGTGGGTCCATTCTGGACATACTCACGCGCCGTGCCGCAGCACGGAATGATCTCCTGCCCCTGCCCTATCGGATCGATGGTGCTATTGATGCGCCCAGCACTGAAGGCGCACATCGAAGTCAGATGCGACACTTTGTTCTGCAGATTGATCGAGTTGAGCAGCTGTCCGTGGTCGTTGATCCCTACTATGCAGCGTAGAAGGAGATGCCGGGCGAAGTCGTACGGGTTGACGACGCACTTCACGTCGACGTGAGGCAGGATAAACGACTGGAACTGGTTGAGCGTGTCGAAGAGGAAGGGCTCCTTCTCCTTGGACTGCTCATACATTCGGCGCTCAATCTCGAGTGCCTGCTTCATCATATCACTGACGAAGTTGCCATTTTCAATCATAGCCTTCAGGGTCGATATGGACATCTCGATGTGCTTCAGTATAATCTTGACCGCACAGTGCGGTGTCATCTCGCCTGTCTTGAGGGTCTCCCGCACGTAGCGCAATATGTCTTCGTATGCCTTCGACTTACAGCCAGCGGTGACCAACTGCAGGTTGTTACGCTCGTTGCTGTCGTAAAAGTACTTCTTCAGCATGGCTGGGTCCCACTGAATGTCTTGGTCTTTGATGTTGATGCGGTCGAGTCGGTCCGAGTCCGCATTCTCGGAGTCAAAGAACAGAAACTTGCGAATCAGGCACGTCACCAGCTCAGGGAGTCCGCCGAAGCTGAGCTGGAAGCAGGCAAAGGTCTGATTCACGCTACCCGGCTGAAGGTCCCTCAGCTGCATTACGATGGGGCAGGTCGAATTAGCCCACTTGCAGTAGTACTTGAAGCTCTTCCCTCTAGGCCATCCGGGTATGATGCCTATGGAGTGGTCCACACTCCACGGGTCTATTTCCTCTGGGCCGTCCTCGCTGGCCTGGTCGTTCTGCCTGGATCCCGGGCTAGCTCTGTTGCCAGCCCCACCGCCCCGCTTCCGCTTCCCACTTGAACGCAGCGGGAGGCTTTTGCAGTACTCGCTGAGCCGCCCACTCCACTCCACCACCTGTGCTGAGTAGCACATCATGTACTTGAGGTAGTCGTTGAGGTCGCCTGGGGCGTCGGGGTTGCTCGTCCAGTCGATGTTCGGGTAGCCAATGATCCTGATCCTACGCGCATCCGCGTGCCGGTCGCGGATCATCTTGATCATCTTCAGGGGCTCACTGAAAGGGTTGCACAGCGTGTTCGCGCCCTGCACCCCGTTAGGGTTGTCGAAGAAGTCTCTGGGGCGCATATAGGTGCTGCTGTTGGTGAATTTGGAGTATTGGTCCATTAGAATGGACTCGAATATGTCCAGCAGTTCGTTGCGCTTGCGGTTGAGCTGCTCAAAGTTGGAGCAGCCAGCCTTGGGCGGCGCGAGGAACTTGTTCTGCGGCAGGCGCGAGTCAGAGGAAGGCTAAGGGCGGGTCAACTCGCGCTCGACTTACCACGATGAGGGCCAGGAAGTTCACGTTTAGCAGCCACCGCACGTGTAGCACGCTGAAGATATCCTTATGCTCCTCATCGTCTGATATGTAGGTGGCGCCCGTGATGCCCACGTCCATCTCAAGCAAGGGAAGCGTGCGGTCCACTAGACCACCCGAGGCGTAGTCCCCTAGATCCAGCAGCCGGCGCATGTCCACCCCGCTTGAGCCCCCCGAGAACTCCGTCTGCTCCTTGTCCACTGAGGACTTGCGTATCACTCCGACTATGCTCTTCTCCTTGCCGTCAGGGGCGAACTTGGGGTACAGATTGTCGTGCAGGTTATTGGTGGTGGTAACGAAGCCATTCCAGGTGTGGTGCTGGGACATCAGCTCTATCGTGTGAAAAAAGTATATGGCCTTGATCAGAGACTCGGGCAGCCCCATCCCTGAGTGGATGAATACCAGAGACCACGAGACCCCATACACCGGGTCCTTGGTCGTCTTCAGCGTGCACCCCAGCATCTTGCTCTGCGAGTATAGCTTCCGCACGACCTCCCGGTCAATCACCAAGTGGCCGTTCTCATCCCAGTACCGCGACGTGTATGGGAATGGGAAGGCCTCGCTGTCAAAGATAGTGCCCTCCCGGTGGTAGCACCCCGGGTTGACCTCAATCACCTCCTCCTGAGAGCAGAGGGGAGGGGGAAGCGACTCATCATCGCTCTGACTCTCCCTGCTTCCCATGCTCGTATCGCGACGAGGCGAGAACATCGAATTGCTCGAATCCTGAGAGCAGCGCACTGGTGCTGGGTCTGAGGGTCTAGCTTCAGTGGGCCGCAGCGCGTTGGGATATGAATCATGCTGGGAGTCTGTCTCCAGCATGTAATTGCTCTCGTTACACGACTCTGTATCAACAGCAGGATCGGCAACAGGATCGGCAGCAGGATCGGCAACAGAATTGACAACAGGATCAACAACAGGATCGATGGGCGCTGAGGGGGGCTGCCCTGCATCAGTGGCGGTGCCATTGTCCATTTCCCTCGGAAGTGGAGTGGCTACTTGCACGGGCTTTGACCAACACTACCTAATTGGAATTAATTTTTGATTCACTAATTCACTGACTAATTTTTTGGATGTCGCAATAAAATTTTATTCGTGACAATGCCATTTTATTCGCAACAACAATAAAATGGCACATCCGAACCAATATAATGGCCACCGAATATAATCGCCACCGAATAAAATGGCCACCGAATATAATCGCCACCGAATAAAATGGCCACCGAATAAAATTTTATTGCTTGGCCATTTTATTGTGGCACCTATATCCAAGGGGTCCGTGGAAGGCTGGCCCCTTACGCATGACATCGGCACGCAAGAACCTCACAAGCTACTACATGGAGAAGACCAAGGGGCTTCCCCTTTCTTTCCACTCCTCCAACAGCAACAGCACGGCGAAATCAGACATGGACGACCCCATCCTGACCCAGCTCTCCAAGAACGACTCGATGGTGAGCTCCAACGGGTCGCAGCTCCACCAGCCCAGTGGCAACGAGGCCTACTTTGACGCCAAGCATGGAGGCGCCCCCGCCAAGGATCCAGACGACGAGTACATCCGCTGCTCCCTGGGCCTCACGGACTTTGATTCGCTGAGTGATACAGACAACGAAGCCGGCAGTCCCATCCTGCGTTCGAAGAAGAGGAAGACCGATGGCTCCGACCTCCCTCCTCCTGTTTCCAAGCTCCTGAGGTTCGAGGGGAGCTTCAAGCCAATTGGGAGCGCCTCCCTGCAAAGGGACTCTTCGAGGCCTGCATCGGCGATGTCAGGGGCTTCGGCGCCTGCTCAGTCTAAGCTTTGCTCTCTCGCTACTTCCTCCTTGAAGCAGGGGTCTGCGTTGGGCGGGTCCTCCAAGGGTTTTGGATCCTCTAGGCCGTATGGACCGTCCAAGGTGGACATGGCGGGGCCGGGCTCTTCCAAGTCTACGTCCCTCAAGCACGGGCCTTTGAATGATTCGAGGCTCACTGCTGGCGGGGCGAAGTCCAAGACCATTGTGCTGTCCTCTATGGACAAGGAGGCGGACGAGGTCAAGAAGCTGGTCTCGGCGGACAAGAAGCTCAACGAGGCCCTCATCCTGCAGGATATCGACCACTCGACGAGCGAAATCAGCAAGGCCAAGCTTCGCGCTGAGAAGCTTGTGAAGACCCGGCTTGAGTGCACTTTGGACTTTTACAAGCAGACGGACGCTGTCGTCGAGTCGTCCAAGGAGCGGGTCGACTTGGCGCTGAAGCGCAAGGACGAGCTGATGGAAAACATGATCAAGGAGATCAGGACCAAGAAGCAGGAGATCCAGAATCTGATGCTGATGGGCCACGCCGAAATCTCGTCGCTGCGGGTGTTTATGGAGGAGCAGGTGGAGGCCGAGCTGAACCATTTGGACGACTTGCGCACAACCTACGAGCTGCACACGGAGCAGATTTCGGACGAGATCCGCGAGATCGAGAAGCGCGTGGCAGACTACAAGAGGCGCGTGGAGATGTCGAAGAGGGAGCTGCGCCGTTCCGACGCGCACATTGGGGAGTTTGTCGACACCTTTTTCAAGAAGGACTAGGTAATGGCTCTGCTAGATGGGCTGCCTGCTTTACTTGCCCTTCCCTGTGACTGCGTGAATTTGGCAATGATGGCGCGCGCCCTTTTTCACTACGCTGATTTCCTTTAGCGTCTTTTTGATTGCTGTCATGCCCTTTTCAGAGTTCTGGAGGTCTACGGAGTATCCAAGGGACAGTTCGTTGCAGATTCCGTTTCGCACGAACTCGCTCCCTATGGACCCTTCGAAGACGCTCTCGTCGAGCTCTAGGACGCACTGGAGCGTATCGCTATGCTCCCAGGCGGACACGACGTGTCCCACTGGCACACCCTTGTGCTCCAGGTGGACTGGAATTTTCTGGGCGCCTCTGTTGGCCTCTTCGACTTGCCGCACCATGCTTTTGATGTCGGACTTGTTGAGGAAGATGCCCTTATACTCGTTTTCCATTCCCTCTGGGTTTGCTGTGCCCCATAACAGCATTCGCGTCATTGCCTGGCGACGTCTTTCGGGATGCCAGGATGGCGGCTGTTTAAATACATTTTGCCTTGAGCGTGCGTGTCCTGCGCGTGGGTGGTGGGTTGGGAGTTGACTTGGTTGAAGGGTTAAGGGTTTAGGGGCGTTTCTAAACACTTGGTTTATTTAAGGCCGTCTACAAGGCGCAGCGGCCTTTCGACTCATGTATAGCAAGCCTAGGAAGCTTTCGGTGCCGCTTTGGAAGCACCTTGTTGGGTGCTCCCTGTACGCAGTGATCTTGGTGGGCTTGATGGGCATAGCCATTTCGTTCATGGCCGTTCAAGGGATGGACCTGCCCTCCACTTGGTTTCTGGGCGTGTTGTTTACAGTGCTCGCCCTCTCACCAGATAACCCGGACTGGGAGCTAGCCTTGGAGTAGAGTATCATTACGCCATGAAACTCTTCAGGCTTTGCAGCGAGTCCTTGAGCTCCGAGGGGATCTTCATGATTACAAAGATGGCCAGACCGAAGCGGAAAAGCCACTCCCATGCGAAGATGAACTCGAAAAACAAGAGGACTGTGGAGCTTCTGTACTGCTGAAAGCTCACCAACCCCGCCACGATTGCCCGCAGCAGCTCTGGTGCGATTCCGATGGTAATGATGAATGCAATGTCGTAACCGACAACATGGGAGTCGGAAAAGTTCATGTTGGTCAGGAAATTGTAGTTGCGCAGGAATGAATAGAGGGCATTAGCCAGGCAGAAGAGACTGGCGATGAGGGCCATGATGGCGGTCACCTGCACACCGTAGACTGCCCTATCGCCCTTGGTATGGATATTCGGGTTCAGGCCGTTCTGGATGAAGGCTTGGTTGAACAGGTACGCATACCCGAGCTGATACAGCCGGGCCAGGGTAACAAAGATGAAGACGTTGGTGACGTCCTCGGTGAGCACCGAGTTCTGCGGGGTGAGCATGCCCACAAAGAAGAGCCCATCCGCAAAGACCCAGCACCACGCGTACATCTGAATCATCAAGGGGGCCATCACGTTGTAGGGTCTGGTCTCGTCTGCGTTGGAGGAGATCACCTCGAACCCCAGGTACCGTCCTGAGATGCCGTTGAGCATAGGGGCGTAGCGGCGGTACCTGCTTGCTACGCCATATAATTCAGGGGTTGAGGTGGGGGGTTGCTCAACATAAACAAGCTCCCCAGATGCCTGCCCTGCATCATCCCCGACCCGCGTGCTCGCGTTCCACAGCAGGGGGACTCCAGCAATCATGGCCTGCGCAACGTAGTACCCCCAGAACATGACCACCGCCCAGAGGACGCCCGTCACCACAATGGTGGTCGAGGTTGTCAGCGGGAAGTTGAAGAAGGGATGAGAAGACGCGTCGGCCGTCGAAAAGGAGATGCCCACTGCAAATAAGAAGGCGATGAGGTTCCACAGGAAGGCGACAAGCATCAGGAAGTACGAGAAGGGCGTGAAAAAACCCTCAATGTGGTTGTTTCTGATCGTGAAGAGGTTGTATGTGAAGGTCCCGCCCCACGTTGCGACTATGAAGCTCGAGATGATGGTCATGGCGGTTAGAAGGAAGGCCACGTAGTTGTACGAGCCCAGGAATACGCCGCTGTCCGAAGTCTGGATGCTTTCGGAGGTGGAGATCATGGACGAGTCAAGGCAGTCCAGGAACTCGTTGCTTTGGGACACGGACACGTTGAAGCTGAGCTTGTAGTTATCCTGAAGGCAAGTCAGGAAGCTGTAGTCAATTGGCCACGCCACCTGCATCGCGGGCTGCACAGTGCAGTCGTACTTGGACTCAATGCAGGTCTGGAATCGGGAGACTGGACTGGACGGGCACACCTGCGTCCCGATGCCAGCGTCAATCATGCAGTAGTACAGGCGCGTGAAGATAGTCTCGTTTAGGGTCATGATGGGGTAGCTGTTGGCCTCCCATGGGTTGTGTGTCCTGTACCCTGTGTGCACCACGAACCTCGAGGTGAGGGCCTTGTCATCGTACATGATAGATATGAAAGAGAATGTGAGTGTGAGGACTACGACAATCAAAACTGGAACCAGGCCTAACAAGAAGCTAATTATAAAGTGTAGATCCTTTTCATGCTGGTTATGCTCCGCCCCTCTGGCTGGGTCTATACAGCCATACTGGGGAATAGCGGGCACTGGTACTTGGGGTTGATTGGGTTGTCCGTCTCTGGACGGTCGCGGAGTTAATTGCGGGTTTTGTGTTTGCATCATTTTACGGCCCCCACGCTCCCTGCGGTCCAACCCCCACCTAAATAGTGCTACCGCTTTGCTATTTTGCTCATGGGTCCAATGGGCGGGCCACCCTCACATGCCTTTACTCTTTTTCCTCGGCGTTTGCCTGAGCGTTTCAAAAAATCCGCGATAGTTCATCCCACCGTGGGTCCCTTGCCTGTGCCGCTGCCCCAGCGCGGTGGCAGTGGGGACAGATGGCGCGGGCACCCCCGCGTATGGCTTCACGAAGGCTTCATTGACAAACACCACGGCGCTCAGCAGCAGGGAGAGCCCTGCAAATACTGCTAGGGGCACGGATAAGGCAGAGAACAGCTGAATGGACAGCATGTTGGTTCCCGCCCCTACTAGCGCTATCGAGATCAGCTCCAGTGCCTCCTGCCATATCCTGTCGTCCCTCTTGCTGTG
>TBL_comb48_EPIDRAFT_1002424_pt1 | contig 12959 bp, 6 predicted proteins | sample TroBogEpilimnion_37_FD_10681 | JGI IMG/M metagenome (IMG submission 10681)
TATTTCAAATACAACTTTTTATATGTTTGTAAATGGAGTATTATTTCCAGTAAACACTGCAACACTGAGCGGAACACCTACAACAATTAGTTCAGGTGTATTAACATTCGGTCAATACAACAACACAAACTCTATGAATTGTTTTATATCTAATGTGCGTGTGGTTAAAGGAGCGGCGTTATATACAAACACCTTTACAGTTACATCAGCAATATTAAATCCGAATATTTCATCTGGCACATTAATCAATGACAGGAGCGGTAGCAGGGGCGGCGGCAGCGACATTACCACGGTCTAAGTCAATATTTCAAGGAATTAAACAGGAAACGGGTATAGAATTAAGTAATGTTAAAGTTGAAAAATAAATTGTGTAAATCGAAAGTATTATAATATTACTGTTAGATAAAGACAAAAGACAATGCCATTAATTCAAGGTTTAATCGGTACGTCTACGTTTAGAACACAACTTCAAGTTGCTCCTGTTAGACAAGGATTTACTGTCACTAATTCAAATCAATCTGTATTTACTACAAATTCATTATTAAGTGGACGTTTTACTGCATATGGAAGCAATGTTGAAATATTTCAGAATGGTATTAAACTTGGATATCAGAATTCAAATGTTAAAGATTATGATATTATTCCATATTATAATGGAACAAACACAGGTTTCCAAGTAACTTTGACAAATAGTGCATATTTCGGTGATTATATTGATGTAATTGTATTTCCTGTTTATTTAAATGATACAAATCTTAAGAATCAAACAGGATATGTATATCAAACTTTTTATGATTATTGGACATCTAGTAATAATAATCTAAGTTGGAGCTACGGTAATGTAGGTGTAGGAACTATAAATTCTTCTAATACTCTCGATATATCTGGTTCAGGAGCATTTGGTTCCTATGCTGGTACAAATACTGCTCCGGCCAACTCTATTATTGTATCTGGTAATATCGGTGTTGGTACTGTAGCGCCACAACAACAATTACACGTAGCCGGTAATACACTTATAGGAGGTAATTTAACTGCAAGTAATTTATATATTCTGGGTGGTATTACAACAATAAATGCATTTGATTTTGAATCATCTAATTTATTTGTTAATAATGCCGGTACTGGGCCAGCATTCCAAGTTACACAGCAACAAAATATAGTGGGCGCACAACCTGTGGCAAACTTTTTGGCAGGAACCACCCAGGCTTTATACATTTCTAGCAGCGGAAATGTAGCTATAGGTACTACAGCTTCTATTCGAACTTTAAATGTCCAAGGTGATATTAATTTTACTGGGTCACTTTATCAAAATAATAATACTTTTACTACTTGGGGATCTTGCAATGGAAGTTTATATACCATCGGTTCGTCAAATGTCGGTATTGGTATGACAAATCCGGCATATTCTTTAGATGTTATTGGTACTATTCGAGCATCTGGTGACATTTTTGCATATTCAGATAGAAAACTAAAAATAAATGTTATGCCTATTACAAATGCATTAAATACTATAGATATTTTACATGGTGTCACATATAATCGTATCGATTTAAATGGTAGAAAAGGACTCGGACTTATCGCCCAAGAAGTTAATGAAGTATTGCCCGAAGTTGTAAATTATGAAGAGAAAGCTGATGTTATGTCTGTCGCATATGGTAATTTAGTTGGTCTTTTAATAGAAGGTATTAAAGAACTCCGCATAATTGTTCGCAATCAAGAAAATAGAATTAAAAATCTCGAACAACAAGTTTATCAATCAATAAACTAATATTTTTATATTTTATATATCGCAATTTTTCGCTGCAAAATAACTTGAGTCGATATGGATGAATTACGTATCTCCTCTGTATATTTATATTATCATATATAAAGAGCGCAGTTACGTACATTTCTGTTTCATCTCCTGATGGTATTTTCTTGAGTTCACCAATAGGTGGATACAATTTATCATATTCATCAGTTATTATTTCAATTCTATTACGCAACTCAATATTCAAAACCATAACGCGGGGAAACACACCTTAGTTTGACTAGTTTCACTTTAATTTCACGTTGCTTTATTCTTAGTATAGTAATTTAAATTACTTAAATCACTTAAATCATTTTTTCCCAAAATTATAACAAAATTCTAAAATTTGAAATTCTCTTTTATTGTTTTATTGTTTTATTATAAATATAATCACGAATAATCAAATATGGCTGCATCCACATACGATGCTTCAATTACCGTTCAGCTTCCTCTCAATTCTGTATTGAACCTCAATACATTCGGGAATCTCGAAGTTGAGAAGAAACAGAAAGATGCGACTATCAAAACAATTACACTCTATACATCTTATAAAACACCTGGGTGCGCAACAGTGCGTGTTCATGCAATCGACGGAAAAAATTGCACTTTCACAAAGAATTATGAAATGACCTATACTATTCAAATTCTTGATGAACGCGAAGGTATCATCTATGCACAAATGAACTTCAAGAAAAACAAAGAAGTTAAAACACAATCATGGTATAATCTTGACGAAAATCTAGTGCGATATATTATGAGGTCTCCCAAAGACAAGGCAACAGCAGCAGTGGCATCACTGGCAGCAGTGGCATCACTGGCAGCAGTGGCATCAGTGGCATCACTGCCGACATAAAAAAAGTAGCTATAATTGTGTATGTGTATGTGTAAATTATAAAATATATATTTTTGTGTATATTTATTATTATGTATATTTATTATCTATTTATTTTTGGTATTGTATATACAAATAGAATATATAAAGAGAATAAAGAGATAATTTACAAGTAAAAATATCTTTATAGCAGATAATGGTACTGCAGTCACTTGGAACAATATCGGAAGGTCAGGTAGTGGTCGATACTTCCCAAAATACATTTTCACTATTAGTTGATACAAGTGGTAATGTTCAAAATGTTAATTCATATATAACAGGTACTATTAAAACTGTGCCTATTGCCGGTACATCTCTCAATACTGGAAACATACCACCACCAGGTGAATATGGTATCCAATTTTCATCAAGTACTTATCCAAATAATTATATTTCATTTACGTCCGCTATCACTTCATTAAATAATATATCATGGGCAACTACATCCTTTTATACCGCAGAATGTTGGGTCTATCCTATATCATATAATACTAATGGTTCCATTATATTCGGAAAATGTGCACCAACCGGTACAGGACTCGATTGGCAATTAAATATATCATCGACAGGGTATTTAACTCTTATTTATAATACGACAGCAAATGGAACGCAAACCGTCACTTCAACTTTAAAAATAGCTACAAATTCATGGAACCATGTGGCATTATCTTTTACACCTACGAGTCCCACAAATACATTTTTCTTATGTGCTAATGGAAATGTCTATACATCTACATTAGTCGGTACAATGACAACCACCGGGTCTACTACAAATATTCTAACACTTGGACAATATAATAGTACTACAACTTTAATAGGCTATCTATCTTCTTTACGTGTTCTATCTGGCGCAGGTTCATCGAATGCATTATATGCATCTACAACTACACCATCGTCTTCATATACTATACCTGTATATCCTCTTACACAAATTGGTTCAGGTTCTACTGCTGCTGTTATTTTACGAACAAATCCTAAATTCCTTGTCGACACAAGTGGCATTATAACAAATATGTATAATTCATCTGTTATAACTGGCAATGGCGCTGTATCATATATAAGTACTCCGCAATCACCAATTTATGGATCTTTTTCATCTACATCATGGAGTGTAATAACCGGTAGTTCTATTGTCGGAGGGGCGGCGTCAGGGTCTTCGGCGTCGTCATTTATATCTTCTGCACCGCCTCTTCCAGATGGTGCAATCTATTTAAATGGTACAGTTACAGGGTCGTATATTACAAATACAAATGCCGCATATGCTTTTAATTGGTGGCAAAATGGTGGTATGACTATAGAATTCTGGGCCAATTTTATTTCATTTCCATCAGGTGTATCCGGAACGGGAACAGGAGCGCAACCTACACTTATAGGAAACTTTTCAGCGACATCAACAACAACACCATGGTGGTCATTTGGACCAAATGCAACTGGCAATCTTGTCTTTTGGTATACAGCATCACCTTCTAATGTATTTATTACGAGCACAAATAGTCTCGTTACAAATACATGGTATCATATTGCTTTTACATATAATATTTCAAATACAACTTTTTATATGTTTGTAAATGGAGTATTATTTCCAGTAAACACTGCAACACTGAGCGGAACACCTACAACAATTAGTTCAGGTGTCTTAACATTCGGTCAATACAATAACACAAACTCTATGAATTGTTTTATATCTAATATGCGTGTGGTTAAAGGAGCGGCGTTATATACAAACACCTTTACAGTTACATCCGCAATATTAAATCCGAATATTTCATCTGGCACATTAATTGCATTGTTACGTGCCGCTCCTTTTATTATTGATATTTCTAAAAACTCAAATACAGTAAATATAGCTACAAACGCAAGTAATATAATTATAGGAGGTGTAAATGCACAACAACTTGGCAGTGGCAGCGTTGGCGTATTACCTCCTAGTGGTGATGGTATTATTTATATACCAAATATTGGTGGTATTGTAGGTAACTTCATTTATAATACAGCAAGTAGTGTTTATTTTAACTGGTGGACAACTGGAATAACATGTGAATTTTGGGTAAATTATCAGAGTTTCCCTACTGGTAGTATACCATCTACAATTGGCATTATGTATCCAACGAATGGTATAAACTACTGGTCGTTTGGTGCTATTTCAACAGGTGCAGTAACTTTTTATTATTATAATGGTTCTGCGCAATATATTAACACTACACAAACACTCTCATTAAATACTTGGTATCATTTAGCATTTTCCTATGCAGGAAGTGGTAACTTTTATATATTTATTAATGGTTTTATTATTCCTGCAAATACGAATACTATTTCGGGAACACCACAGATGGGTAGTTCCGCAACACCATGCGGTTTAACTATAGGTCAATGTAATACAACTGTTACTACAAATGCATATATATCAAATATTAGACTCGTAAATGGTGGGTCGGGATCTGCACTTTATACTTCTGCTTTTGCAGTTCCGACGCAACCTCTTGGTCTTGCGCAAAATGGTACAACTGTAGCGCTTTATCGCGTGCCACCTTCAGAAATTCCACTATCTCAAACAAGTCTTGTAAAATCGTATGTTGGTAGATATCGTCCAAATGTTAATATTAATCAAGGACCAATTCCTGGTGCAATAGTACTTGTAAACACATCTGGTATAAATATAGGATATACAAATACAAATACCGCTACACTACCAATTATTGATAAACAGGTTACAAATTCAATATTATTTAATGGAAGCACAAATTATTTTAGTTTACCCACTATAACATTTTCGCCATTTATTGGTTTTACATTTGTAGCCACAATTTCTTTATCGTCATCGATTAATATAGGTTCAACACTTTTTATTATTGGAGATACAACCAGTTTGGCAAATTATATTAGTATTAAATATAGTGCATTAAATACATTATCATTTAATATATGTGCAAATAATTCTGTTACGAGTAATAACGCCACAGTTTCATTAAATACATTTTATAGTATTGTTTATACATATACAATTGGAACTATTAATATTTATATTAATAACTCTTTATTGACTACGACTTCTATTAATTTACTATCATTACCGCAAGTATCTTCATATAGCGCAAATTATATAGGATGCAGCGTCGGCAGCGGCGGGAGCAGCGGCAGCATCGGCGGGTTCGCTGCATTTTCTTGTTATAATTTTGCAGTATATAATAGGAATTTTATAACTGCAGATGTTTTATCATATTATAGCATTGCAGCAACAGATATTGCATCTTTACCTACAATTCCACAATTACCGATGGGTCCCATTATTGATTTATCATATCCTATGAATGAAATTATTGTTATAAATCCCTCGTCTATTCAATTTTCAAGTGTAACAAGCACAGGATTAAATATTACTTATACTGGTACATTTTCAACATCTACACTTTATTATTATGGTACTGATGGAAAAACACAAACATTTTCATCACTCGCATCTGGTAGTTCAACATCAGTAAGTTCTCTAAATCCGAATACACAATATAGATTTGTTATTATACCTTATAATAGTGCAGGTATCAGTAGTAGTTATGGAACTGTAACTACTACTTGTATAACACTTGCAACTTTATCTGGATTATATACTACAATAATTAATTTAAATAGTTGTCAAGTATCTTGGGCATTAAATGGGTATGGGTCATCATATTCATATTTAATTATTACAATGTCTCCTACAGTATCTAATTCAGGATTACCTATTACAATAACTGCTAGTACTCAATTATCATCAACTGTAGTAAATAATTTATCTAAATATACATCCTATACATTTACAGTAACCCCATATAATAACGCAGGAGTCGCAGGTACACCAGTTATAACAACAACAATTACAGGGTTTATTTATACTTTTACAAATATGAATGGAACTGGTTACACTGGTCCATCAAGCATAACATATACATCAAACCCGCCGAGTGCACTGACTTTAACATCTGGTATACAATATTGGACAGTGCCTGCTGCCGGAATATATAATATAATAGTTGCAGGTGCAGCTGGTGGAAATTCTTCACTAAGTGGTATATACTTCGAAGGAGGATATGGTGTTATTCTTTCAAATAATTTTACATTTACAACTGGACAAATAATTAGTATACTTGTTGGACAAAAAGGAAGCAGTACTTCTACTGGTGGTGTTGCAAGTATACCTGGTGCTGGTGGAGGAGGCACATATGTTGCATATAATTCTTCGAGCACACCTGTTTTAATTGCAGGCGGGGGTGGAGGCGGTGGTAATGCAGGAAGTAATAATATGAGAGCAGTAGTTACAACAAGTGGTGTTCAGCCAAGTAATTCAGGGTCGAACGGAGGTGCAGGTGGAACTTCCGGAAATGCAGGAGGTGCAGGTTCAGCAAATGGTTTAGGTAATTCTGGTGGTCAAGGTGGTGGCGGTTTTAACACAGGTAGTAGTGGTAATTGTGTAACTGATAGAACGACGTATTCTTTCTTAAATGGAGGTGTTGGATCCACTACTATCTATTCAACAGGAGGTTTTGGTGGTGGTGGTGCTTCTGGGTCAGGCAATAATATTTTTGCAGGCGGCGGAGGAGGCTACTCTGGAGGAGGAGGAGGAACAGTTTCTACAAATGGAGTAAATCCACTTTCAGGCGGCGGAGGTGGTTCTTATGATTCTGCGAATTCAGGAGGAAGTTACGCAGGCACTTTACTAACATCATATGGTTTGAATGGATATAATACAGGCGATGGATATGTTATAATTTCACAATTATCATCTATTTCAACATATACTACAATGCCATCTTTTAATGCAGCTACTGGTATACAGTTAACTCAGTTTACAGTGAACTGGAATTTGCCTGTGCCAACACCGTCTTCTACTGCAACGCAGACAATAGTTATATTCCCTACAGGAGGTTCAATACCAACATTAACATATACATCAACATCCGCAACTATAACAGGATTAACAGCTGGTAATAGATATTCTGTGACTCTTATAATTTCAAATAATAGCGCTGGTTACGCTGATGTGCAAATAAATCAAGTAGTATCTACATTGCCACAATTAGGCACATTAAGTGTAAGTGGTAGAGGAACAAATTATATTACAATTGCTTCAAGCACAGCTACATTTGCATATGTAGTAATAACGTGGAATGGTGGTAGTTCAGGTAGTTCAGTCCCTCCTGGAACAATAAGTTTACCAGGAACACCATCGACTTCTTTAGCTACAAATACAGCTTATACATTTTCAGTTACACCTTATAATGCTATTGGCACATCAGGGACTACTGTTAATATTGGTCCAGTTTATACTGCAGCTTATCTAACAGGATATGCTGTGACTTTTAGTGGAAATGCTTATATTACTGTTTCATGGACAGCAAATGGATCAGGTTCAAACTATTCGAGATTGGATATATCATGGTCGCCAGCTACTGCTGGAAGTCCAGCAACAAATGTATCAGGCTCATCTTATTCAACACCTTCAAATCTTTCATACGTGCAGTATACATTTACATTTACAGTTTATAACGGTGATAATACAACATCAACATACACTACAACAGGTTATCCTGCAAATCCAATTCCAACAATTACAAATTTTAGAATTTCATCTACTACCCCAACATCAGTTGCTTTCTCATGGGCATCTACAAACGTAGATCATTCTATTATTACATGGTCTTCAAATGGTAGTGGAAATAATGGCACTGGTAACTGGACTTCTAATAATATTACCACACAAGGCTCGTATACTGCATCATCTGGTATTTGTGGCAACCCTTCAGTTACATTTACGATTACACCTTATAATTCTGGAAATACAGCATATACATCTTCATCAACTACTGTATATTATGATGGTTCTACAGCAAATCTCGCAGGTATTAGTGCAACTAATATTATGACGGCATATACTCGAGCCAGTCTAACTGCAAGTGATGGTGTTTATTGGATATATCTTTCACAAGCGCCTACACCAACAAGCGTGCTAACATATTGTATTATGAATACAAATGTAGCAGGCGGCGGATGGATGATGGTAATGAAAGCAACTCAATCAACTACTTTCCAGTATCTTTCAACATACTGGACGGATTCAACTACTCTATTAAATACATCAGATACTACAAGAAATAACGCAGATGCCAAATTTAATACATTCAATTACCTTTCACCAACAGATTTAATGGCAATTTGGCCAGATTTTACAGGATCAACTGGCGGAGGTTTAGGAACCAGTGCACCTGGTAATCCATATGGATGTTGGACATGGTTACAGCAAGGCATTTCAAGAGGAACTTATTATTCTTCTTTAACAAATTTCTTTAATTCAGTAAATTTATTATATTTTCAAGATGCAAAAACATTTAGTGGATGGGCTAGTGGTGTATTCTCTAGTCAAGTAGATATTCGATTTTATGGATTTAATTTTGTTGGTTACAATAATGCAGGAAGAACTAGATGGGGATTTGGTTGGAATGAAAATGGCGAAGGACTTTATTATGGACCTGCGACTTTATCAGGAGGAGGTGGTCCTGGTACAGATGATGTATTTGGTGGGATAGGTATGGATCGTAATAGTTATTCTGCTGGAGATAATATATCTTGTTGTAATGATACATCAGGGTATAATCGATCTGCGCGTGTAGAAATGTATATGAGATCAAATGCAACATACCTAGATGGTTCAACATCTGCATTAGCTGCCCCAAGTGCACTCGCGATTATACAATCTTATGTAGCTGCTGGTAGAGGATTACCAGCAGATGGTGTATATTGGATAAATTTACCAACTGTAGGCGCTACACAAATATATTGTATAATGAATACAAATGTAAGTGGCGGTGGATGGATGATGGCAATGAAAGCAACCAGAGGAACTACATTTAATTATAACTCTTCTCACTGGACAAGTGTAACAACTCTAAATACAGGTGATAATACTAGAAATGATGGTGATGCAAAATTTAATACAATGAATTATTATGTAGGATCCGAAATGCTTGCATTATGGCCTGATATTACTACAACTGGGGGAAGTTTAGGAACAAGCACAACATCGAATCCATTTGGTTGTTGGTCATGGCAACAAATTTATTCACAATATTATGGTGGTTCTTACTCTGTTAATAATCCATCGACAATGATTGCTCTTTTTAATTCTGCATATAATATTACTTTTCCAGGGGTGTCTTATAGTCAATTTTCTGGATGGGGTAGTTATTGGTCAGTTGAAGGTGGTAATAATTTCTATGGATTTAATTTCAATTCTTTTGGAAATCAATCAGTTCGTTGGGGTGTTGCTTTTAATAATGAAACTGATTGGGGCTCAAATGATGTCGGCGGCGGTATTGGGACTATTACTGCTGGAAACTATTATTCTGCAGGAGATTATAATGGATGCTGTGCAACACAAAATGGTATAAATCGCTCTGCACGTGTTGAAATTTATGTACGTTAAATATAAATGAGCACCAACACTTATACTAATTTACGACCAAAATCGCATTGGGGTATTCATCTGTGGGGATTTATACATACAATAACTATAATTGATTATGAAAATAATGAAATATATGTATCAAAGACTATTGAAAATTTAAAAGCACTCACAAATGCGATACCTTGTCATAAATGTATCGCATTATATAAAGAATATCTTGAAAAACTTGATAATATAGATAAAACAGAATCTATGGTATTATTTAAATGGTCAGTAGATCTTCATAATGCTGTTAATAAAAAACATAACAAAATGGAATTTACTTATGAACAAGCTATTGCAGAATGGACCACGCATTTATAAAAGAAAATAAAACAAAAATAAATAGTAATGAGTAGTTTACCAACTTTTGATAGTGTTAATAACACAAAGATATTTAATGGAACATCGCAGTATATGCAAATTGCACCAACAAATATAAATTTAGCTAACGGTTTTGCTATTACTACTACATTTACGCCAACTGCCGCAACTCCTCCTACAAGTGGCGAAACACTTTGTTCATTCTTCCAAGGAACCGGTGCATCAAATGCTATTACTATTGCCAGATCGAATGTTACTTCTCAATTTAATTTGAATTTTATAAATTCGATTGGAAGTAATCAAGGCATAAATATCGGTAATCTCGTCAGTGGTAATACATACCAACTTGCAATTCAATCTTATTTGAATAATACAAATTTCAATATTAACGCTGTAATATATTTAAATAATGTAACCGCTTCATCGCAGCCTCAAAATATTCCCCCTGCAAATTTGGCAGTATATACAACCAGTATATTACCTGCGAATTATTCAGTGTCTACTACATATTATAATAATTCAATTGGTTCATATTACGTCAATGGTTCGCCATCGTTATATATTGCAGCACTTGTATATAATTTTTCAGTTTATAACAGAGTTCTAACATATTCAGAATTATCAAATTACTTTAAATTTTCAAATAATTTGATAACATACTCATCCACATTTTATAATCCATTGCCTATTAAATTATCGAGTTTTTATCAAACTGTTGCAGACTATCCGCCATATCTCTATTTCGACGCGGATTCGCTTAATCAACAACAAGGATACTACGCCGGTTCATCGGTCGCTTTTTGGAATAATTTAGGAACTGATGGTATTGGTGCAGGGACTCCAGTAAATGCTAAAGGTGCTTTTATTGGCACTGGTGCAGGTGCCTGTCTTCCTATATTACAACAAACCGGAACTGCGAATAATAATAGATATTATGTAAAAATAACAGGGACAGGCACATCATCAACAGGAACCGGAAACTTTTTTACGCTTCCTTCCATGACATTTAATTTCCAGAATGCGTCTTCAGTGCCGATTGCTGGAATGACAATAATAGCAGTTGTGAACTTTACAGCAACTGCAGCGAATGCGGCATATGAACGGCTTATTGATTTTGGAACAGGATCAGCTAATAATAATATTTGTGTAAGTCGCAGAAGCACTACACAACAGCTTGAATTTTGGGCTACAAATGGAACAACAGGATATCCTGGCGCTGGTCAAATATATTCAACATCTACTATTCTTGATGCTACATGGAGGGTATATGTAATACGTTACGATACATCCAATACATCGCTTATGTGGTATAATAGCGGAAGTGGAGGCGGCACAGTAATTAATTCTGTCACTTCAAGTTCACTTGCAACGCTTACAAATCGTGTGCTCACTGGCGCACATTATACAAGTTCAGCAAATGCAAATGGTAATTATATAGGTCGCTCTAATTTTGGGGATAATCTGGCAAATATGAATATAGGAGAATTACTCGTATATCGCCAGTCTCTTACAGAATCTGCTATAAATGGCATAATATCTGTTATAGAAAAACGTTGGAATATTGACACAAGTCGCACGAGTTTAGAATTCGAAATGAGTCAGAATTTACCTACACTTCCTGCTACAGATAATATTGGTAAAGCGATGACATCTACAGTTACGCCTAAAATGTATAAAGACCCCCTTCGTGGATATGTCATGTCTTTAAATGGTTCTACACAATATTTGAATATTAGCGGAAGCTATAATATTGCGTCGACATCACCATATTCATATACAAAGATGTTTTGGATATACATGAATTCGCTTACAGGAACAACTTCACATATCATGAGTTCTACAAACAGTTCTGCGAACGGAATACACTATATCATGTTTAATAATGGAACTGCCAATATGGCAGCAGGACACAGTGCTGGATCAACTACAATAATACAATATGTAGCTGATCCTCAACCGATGGTATCAGGAATATGGGCGCACTATGCACTTGCTTATGAAGGAGGTGCATCGGCATCATCTGGTTACGCACAATATACAATGACACTTTATAGAAATGGACAGAATGTATCACAGGTTACCAATTCTTCGATGGTGTGGACAGGTGGAAGTGCAAATACGGGTGTAACTATTGGTGGTTACGGCGGAACAGTAACAGGTTTTAATGGTTATTTAGATAAAATAAGAATATACTCAAGGGCATTAAATCAAAATGATATACAATTGATATATAATGCAGAAAAATTAAGTATACCAATGCAAATTTATACATCGTATCTTTATGTGCCACCACCTTCAGCGAGTGCAAGCGGAGGAACTATAACACAAGTTGGATCTTATACTATTCATACATTCTTAAGCTCTGGAACTTTTACAGTCTTAAGTTCTGCATTAGCTTGTGATATATTGGTTGTTGCTGGCGGGGGTGGGGGTGGGGGTGCTGTATCTGCGGGTGGTGGTGGAGGTGGAGTTCAATATTTTGTGAATCAGAATCTAGC
>TBL_comb48_EPIDRAFT_1002425_pt1 | contig 12959 bp, 9 predicted proteins | sample TroBogEpilimnion_37_FD_10681 | JGI IMG/M metagenome (IMG submission 10681)
CGTCTTCACCACGAATCAGTGACCGGTAGAGATGGATACTCTGACTTTTATAAGAAAGATGTTACTTTGGATATAGTAGGACCAGTGGGAGATATTGTAAGTGAATGGATCGTAAAGGGCGCATTTATCAAGACTTTCTCAGCTGGCAACTACGACTGGTCTACATCTGATCCTACAGAGTTGACATTGACACTCGGTTGTGATTTTTGTATACTCAACTACTGATTCTTAATTATTAGAATATTTTTATTCTAAACTATTAGGCAATACCAACAATAGATAAAAAAAGAAGCTCCACTCAAAAGGAGCTTTTTTCTTTTTAGATAAATTTCATTATATTCTATAGAGGGGAAAACTTAGAACCTCAATATATATAATAAACACAGTTACACATGGCAGAACAAAAGTTTGCGATCCCTACCGAAATGGTAGACCTACCTAGCAAAGGGCTGGTATACTCACCAGAAAGCCCACTCTCTAAAGGGAAGATAGAGATGCGTTACATGACAGCAAAGGATGAAGACATCCTAACAAACATCAACAATCTCAGAGCAGGCACCGCTATAGAGAAGACCTTGAGAGCTCTCATAGCCTCAGACGTTGTGTACGAAGATCTCATACTGGGAGACCGTAACGGACTTCTCATAGCTGCAAGGATCTTGGGTTATGGCAAAGACTACCAGTTCAAGTATCCTCACCCAAGGACAGGAGAAGAAGAGGTCGTTACAGTAGACCTCCAGTCTATGGAGTACAAGAAGATAGACGAAAGCATATTCAAAGGAAAGAACGAGTTCGACTTTGAGCTTCCATTCTCCAAGAACAAAGTGACTTTCAAGCTGATGACTCTTGCAGACGAAAAGAAAGTAGACGAAGAATCTAAAGGCCTTAAGAAGGCTCTTGGGCAAGATTCAGGCGCTAGCCTTAGACTGAAGTATCAGATAACGTCTGTCAATGGAGACTACTCAACAAAGACCATAAGAGACTTTGTAGACCAAGCATTGATGGCAAAAGATGCAAACGCCCTAAGACAGTACATGGCCCAGATAACGCCAGACATAGACACAAAGGTGAAGGTCACTTTCAGCGATGGGGAGGAGGCAACCCTAGATCTCCCGATAACTGGAGATTTCTTTTTTCCCGGGAGCGGAATATAGAGTCGTCTTCATGACTGAGGTGTTCGAACTGACCTACCACGGTGGAGGAGGATTCACGTATTCAGAAGTCTGGAACATGCCTGTGCCGCATCGTAAGTTCAGCTTAAAGAAGATAGAGGAGTTCTTGAACAAAGTAGAAGAGAAGCGTAATGAATCCAAGCAGGTAGTCACTGAGAACACGAACATGAGCAAGTTCCAGATGCCAGATGCTGTAAAAAAAGCGATGGAAAAAGGACCTACTTTTGTTTCTAAAGCAAAGAGCAAAAACTAACTTTGCTTGATATTTATTTCATATGGCAGATGCACAAGGCTTAGATCCCAAAAAACTCAGAGAAGCATACGACCTCTACAAAGACATAGTACAGTTCTCAGGAGATCTTACTACTAACACCAAAAGGACTATTGATGAACTCAAGAAGGTAGCCAATTTCATTGAAGACATCAATGCAAAGTATGAAGCGATATCAGATACTCAGATAAACTCCAAGAAGCTTGAAGCTGATATAGAGAGGGCGTTGGGAAGAAGAGCTGTTGCACAAAATAGGCTTGCTACAATAAATGAAGCTATACAGAAGTCTGCTGATGAGAAACTGAAGAAAGAAGATGATCTACTGCAAAAGATAGAGAAAAAAGAAAGCCAAATTGCTAAAAATGCCACTGCCACAAGATTAAAAAAATTAGCGGACCTCACAGCAGAGCTTGATTTTCACAGGAGAAGTGTTACTGCACAAGAAGCAGAGTACATTGCGTCTAAGAAGGTTACAGACAATATGAACGAGCAGGCTGCTGTGTTGCAAGGTCTTTTGAAGACTGAGAACATGGTCGTAAAGCAGATGGGTGTCTCAGGAAATCTTGTAGGAATACTTGCTAAGAAGCTTGGAGTCGGAGATGAAGCTTATGGTAAGATGGTCCAAAAGTCTCGTGATCTCGTAAAGAACCAAAACGAAGTCACGAATCCTGGTAAATGGAAAGTAGCATTAGTTGGTCTTAGATCTATAGGAAGCGAGTTCTTAAAGAGCTTTGGAGACCCCGCAGTTTGGGCAGTCGGACTTGCTAAGCTGTTCTCTGCTGTAAAGAAGACAGGGTCAGCGATAGCATCTGAGCTTAAGAATGGAATGAAAGCACTGACTCCAGAAGGAGGAAGCCCCATATCAGACCTAACGTCTGGTTTCTCTAACGTTCTGAAGACTATACCACTCATCGGTGGAGTTCTGGGTGGCCTTGTTGACACTTTCTCCATGTTCCTTGACATAGTAGTCAACTCAGTAAGCCAAGTCCAGAAGATGGGCAGAGAGATGGGTCTGAGCGCAGATGAAGCATTAAAGCTCAACAAGTACTACTCTGATTTTGCAACCAACAGCAACAACGTCTTTGTCACAAGCAGAAAGATGTTTGAGACTCAGATAGAGCTCGGAAAGCAGCTTGGGGTGATGAACGGTCTTTCAAATGACAGACTCGAAACAGACATAATGCTGAAGAACGTCGCAGGGCTTGAACTCACAGAGAGGACAGGGCTTGTAGAGGCGTCAGTGCTACAGAACAGGAATCAGAAAGAGATAATCAAAGGCGTATTCACCCAAGTCGCAGCGCTTCGCTTGGCAAAGGGAATACAGCTTGACCAGAAAGGAGTGCTCAAAGAAGCTTCTACGTACGGAGGCTATCTCGGGCTTTCGTTTGCAAAGTACCCAGAGAAGCTCACAAAAGCGCTTGTAACAGCAAAGTCTCTAGGCACCAGCCTCAAAGAGATGGATAGCATCGCAGACTCTTTCTTGGATTTTGAATCTAGCATCTCTAGCCAGTTTGAGGCGCAGCTTCTTACAGGCAGAGATCTAAACCTTGAGACTGCAAGAAACCTCTTTTTGAACAATGATCTTGCTGGTGCAGCCCAAGAGATAAACAAGCAGGTCGGATCTTCTACAGACTTCATGAAGCTCAACAGGATACAGGCAGAGTCTATATCCAAAGCGTTCGGCATGACAAGAGACCAAATGGCAGACATGCTGAAGAAGCAGGAGTACATGAGGATCATAGGAGCAAAGCAGACAGACGACTACAGAGAGCAGTACAACCTTGCAATAAAGAAGTATAAGACTCAAGAAGCCATGGCAGCAGCTATGGGAGATGAGGCGGCGAACGCAGTGATCTCTGGAGCAGCCAACGAAAAGATAGCCGCGTTCATAGACAAGATAAAGCAGAGCTTTGCAGACTTGGTATCCAGCTCAGGAGTTGGAGCTTTCATAGATAAAGCGATAAACTTCTTATCACAGCCAGACAGCCTCAAAAAGATAGTAGGAGGAATACAAGACTTCTTTGTTAAGGTGCTTGACGTGACAGGAGCTATACTTGGAGGCATCATGAGGTTTTTGAACTACTTCCCAGGGATAAACATAGACGAGGGGATGATAAATATGGTAGAAGGAGCAGGAGCTCAGCTCAAAGGAGTTTCTCTTGGAGGACTGTCTACTCCAACATCTGGAATATCATCGATGAGCGCAGCTAACGCAGCAGGATCAACAGCTATGACAACATCTCCATCAGCTGCAGCTTCAGCAGGAGGACCTGTAGTAGTACAGAATGAGTTGACCATAATACAGAAGCAAGAAGACGGAGCTACAACAAGAAGCACGATAAGAGGGCTGAGTGACCAACAGTCAGCAGACAACATCAACACTAGCAGGTACTCAAGAACACTAACAACAGGATAGAATGGCACTAGTAAACCTAACAACACAATACGCTACTTTAAAGTGGGACCCTGCTACAGACGGCGGAGTTCCGCACACTGACTATTCTGCGAACAACACGCCAGAATCAGCGCAAGCAAAATTCAACCTGATACCATCGTCCAACCAGTACCAGTTCTATAACAACAACCTTAAGAACAAAGGCTTAGATCAGATAGAGTCTGTAAAGATAGTCGATGGAAAGCAAGGAAGCGGGCTCGGGTATCTAAAGACCAGCATGCTAGATCTTTCTTTTGGCAAACCACCGTTCATAACGTCTGACGCATCCGGAAGCACAAATTCTGACACGGGAGACTTCTTCCCATCGCCAAACAACCCTGGACTAGAAGGAGACTACCGCAGAAGAGTAGATGAGTCTAGGATACTGTCTTTCATGAACACTACAGCAGGAGTAAACTTTGTCCAAAAGCAAAAGCTGCTGGGGCTTACGAATCCAAGGATGGAGACAGGAAAAAGCAACTTGTCTGGAGTAATCTTGGAAAACACGAGAGCGTACTCAAAGAATAACACAGTGAGGCAAGCAGGAATGCAAGGCACAGGAGCTCATCTATCCAGACTGGGAGACGCAGCATACTCGACCACAGACATGTTCTACGCAGAGACAGTGGGGCTGCAAAACGTGTACAACAACGCGTCAACAAACAGGCTTCTTCTTCTGAACAGGTTGAAGATGAGAGGTGGAGTGCTTGGCAACATGTTCTCTAACGGGGTCAACGGGTTTATAAACGGATCCATAGACGTTTCTTTTGCAAAGAGCCTTGGAGTGTCTTTAGACCCGAATTTGATATTCAACTACTCAGGAGGGCCTAACTCTCTTGGAGACCGTGGAGACACCATAGTAGGAAGGTACACAGACACCACGTACGTCTACTCTCCTATGGTGATGAACTACAACGAGATCGCAAAGCAGACTTCTATAAAGGGAGCTCCTATAAATGCTACGAACATACAGGACTTCAGAGCAAACACACAAGCAGTTCAACCTGCTTGGGACTATGCAAATAACAGCCTAGAATACAGGATAGGCACAGGCAACTTTGGTCAGCAGAACAAACCGCTGAACTACACTGTCAAAATACCAGGCGCCACTGACGCTTTGAATGCCATGTATCCTGTGGTTTTTAATAATTTAGGAGGAGACCCTTACGAAAATAATGACATGCTTGCTAAGTTAGGAGGAGTAAAAGCCACAGACATCATAAAGTTCGGATTTGAGTGCATGAGCAACGATCAAAACGTGTCTACTGCGCTTTTCTTCAGAGCCTTTTTAACAAACGGATTCACAGACAGCAATGCAGCAAACCTGACCGCCTTCAAGTACATGGGACGTGGAGAGGACTTCTTTACATATCAGGGGTTTTCAAGGACGATAGGATTCAGCTTCAAGATCGCAGCTTTTTCAAGAAGCGAATTGAGGCCGTTGTACAACAAGCTAAACAACCTGATATCACAAGTGTACCCAGATTATTCTGATGGAGGCATCATGAGAGCTCCATTAGTGAAGGTGACCATAGGAGACTATTTGTACCGTGTACCTGGATTCTTGGAAAGCGTGAATGTGACAGCAGACAACGCAACTCCATGGGAGATAAATCTTGAAGGAGATCCTGGAACAGATGTATTGCAGCTTCCACATGTAGTAGAGGTATCAGTATCATTTAAGCCGATACACTCTATACTGCCAAAGAGACAGACGGAAAAGCAAGACAATGCCGCATCAGGCAGCGTTCCTGTTTTAGTAGGCAGAAGCGGATTTATAGATCCAGTAAAAACTCTAAAAGTAGACCCATTGAGTCTAGCTCCGCTAAATACTTTTGCAACACCAATACCAACGTCGCCAAATCCTTATCAGCCTGGAAATGGATTAGACATTACAGGGACTTCTTTAGACTTTACAAAGAGCGCACCAGGAACAGTTCCAGGAAAATAAACAAAGATGAACAGATACCAGAACATACCTACTACAAAGAATTCTCCAAGAGGGATACCATTCTATGTGAATGCTGTGTATCCTGACATACCACTCTCAGACTCTGATAGCTATTTGATATCTACAAGAGGAGACAGGATGGACATCATGGCGCAGAAGTTCTATGGAGATGTAGACCTCTGGTGGATAATAGCATCTGCAAACTCTTTGACAGGAGACAGCCTATTCCCCCCTATAGGGATGCAGCTGAGGATACCTGCTAACATACAGTCGATCATAAATGATTACAACCAGATAAATACCATAAGATAGTTATGCTCACGAACAACGAATTCGACAAGATATGTAACATTGCCGGTTACCCCATGTATCGATGGACAGCGGCTCAGATACAAAAGAGAAGTGAGATATTGCAGAACGAGTCAAGAAGCGACAGCGACTTGCTCTACCTCGCAAACCGTGGATCTTGGTTCAGAGCAGTTTCGTCTATAGACCTTTTTCCTTTGGACTCTTCTAAAGGAGTGTTATACGCGCAACCGTCTCAGATAATAAGAGACTTCCAGCAGATAACACCAGAGAACGTGATGATAAAGAGCATGAGTGACCTTGCAAAGAACTACATACTCTTTGGTGGAGTTTCTGCATATGCTCAGCCAGGCGGAGGGCTCAGGTCAGGCATAGACCCAAATGGAGCTTACGGCATGCTAGGATCGTCAGAGGTTCACACGTATGGGTATAAGCCAATGCCCGGTATAACGTCAGCTACAGTAGAGACTACCGGAAAGATGGGATCTCTTCGACAGGCTACGATAAACTTTAAGGTCTGGAACAAACAGCAGCTTGATATAATAGACGCTTTGTACTTCAGACCAGGATACTCTATCTTGCTTGAGTGGGGACACACAAAGTATTACACGAACAGCGGAAATCTAGAATCGTCAGAGCAGTTCATGATAGATCCTTTTACGAAGAAGATGACCAAAGAAGAGATAGCTATCAGGATAAACTCTGGCGCTCAAAAGTCTCATGGAAACTACGGAGGGATGCTTGGATTGATAACTCAGTTCAACTTTACGATGACGCAAGACGGAGGGTTCGACTGCACAGTGAAAGCGCTTGCCATGGGAGCTGTGATGGGAGACCTCAAGCTCAACCACCCCACAAAGATGGCAAGAGCGTATGAGCAGGAGCTTAAAGTTTACTTTAACAGGAAATATAAAGAGCTGCAAGATGTGGCGTTAAAGACTTTGGGAGCTGCAGACGCACAAGCTCAAGCAGAACTTGACAAGAAAGACTCTTCTGCCTTCTTTTCTAAATTGAAGATAGATGATCCGTTCACTACTCTGCTTTACAACACAGGTAACATAAGCATAGATCCAATTAACCAAGCTGTTGGAGACACGATAGGCGCGAAAGAAAAGCTGATGCAGGCAGCATCAAACTACAAAGACACTAAAGCTGACATATCGTACATGCAGTACGTAGAGACTGGATCTACTATGCAAAGTAACGACAAGTTCTACAATGCATCTTTTACCACTACTGCGCCTGTTACAGGATATGCAAACGGTGTACTGTGGTTCGATAACGTAAAAGAGTACATAAACCACGGTCAGGACATGCTTGTGACTTTAAACTTTGCAAAGCTTGAGAATGATTTTTACGACAAGTTTGGAAAATTACCGAACGATCCTACAGCAAAGAAGAGCGTCAGCGATTATTTTTTTACTACGCAAGTTGACAACCCAGGTAAATTCATCACCTACGGATCAAAGAACAGCTCTGTAACTGATCTGATCTCAGGAAGCGCTGGTGTTGTAGAAGAAGCGTATTTTTCAGTCAGAACAACGTTTCTAGTAGATGCTTCTAAAAAAAGCGCAACTTCAGAAGCAATAAGCGCTTTTGAAGATCCAGCTACAAAATATAAAGTTGAGATTTTACAAGTAGACCCTGTTAAAGATTCTCGCTATGGAGTCTATGTGAAGCTGAGTTCTACTACAAAGTCAAATGATAAGATCTATATAGAGCTTGGACTGGCACCAGGTGAAGATTCTGACGTGGGGAACGGAGGTTCAGATAAAGCAGCAGCAGGTCTTGATTACGAAGGTAGGTATTACCTCCCAGATCTGTCTCTGATAACAAGCATAGATGTGAATAGCACAAAGCCACCCCTAGTCCCAGATGAAAAAAACCTGACGAAGGACAAGCTCACAGTAGAGTACAATGCGCAAGTACAACAGGCGAAAGATCAATATAACAATGCTATAAACAACGCATCACAAACTTACGACTTCGACCAGTTCAAAGCCTCATTGGATTCAGAGTCTGCGTTGGAGATGATGCTGAAGTCTATGATAATATACGCAGATAATCACACTGCAGCTCTTGGAAGAGTAAACCCGAACGTAAGCATAGATTTTTTCAAGAACCTGTTTCAAGACGGAGCATACAGCAAAGCGCTGGCAAACATACTTGACCAGTCTTTAAAGCCTGTAGATCTCAGCGGATACTACAAAAGCTACTATGACGGATCTTTGGACGCTGCAAAAAGGCTAGAGATAAACTTGAGATACGGTAACAACTCCTACATCATGTCTGGAGAGAACCTTGGAGATGATAACATATTTCAGTCTTCAAAGATCCCGCAAGTTGACTTTGAAAAGCTGTTCACTCCTCGTACATTCAGTTTTGGAAATAGCATGACGGTGATAGAAGACAGCTCACACCAGATCGCAGTGAAAGAGTTCGTCTACATACCGCTTGGTCTGTTCATGATGATGCTCAACCACACTGCTATACTGTACAACTCACAAGACAACCCGAGCGCAGACAATCCGAATGCAACGCTGTCTCCAATGGCATACATAGACTTCAACCAGTCTACCAACTTCTACCAGAGCAGTGTGAACCAGATATCTCTTGATCCTAACAAATTCTTGGTCGCTTACAAAGGAAGGAAGACAGACTACAAAAAGCTGTTCGATTCCAGCTTGATAAAAGGAGACTACCTCCAGTACCAAGCGCCTGCAGACAAAGGAAGCTCAACAAACCCTGTACACAACAAAAGCACTGCAGTCTCTAGCTCTCTTTGGAACCCAGAAGACGGAGAGAAGAACGGTCTATCAAGCCTGCTTCCAAACCCACATGCAGACGTACAAGGAAAGTCTAATCCATACATCGGAAGAACTATGGAGATCATGGTGAATGTGCAGTATCTCCTAAAGATTATAAAGGACCTGTCAAGGCAGAGTGACACCTACGAGACGTACTTTCAAGGGATCATGAAGACTATAGTCCAAGACATCAACAAGTGCATGGGTGGATACAACGCATTGAGGGTCGCCTACAACGATAATGCAAACTGCTACTCCATAGTCGATGACCAACTGATACCAGCAGATCCTAACACAGCCAAAAGCAGTACTATAGGAACATCGTGTGAGATACCAGTGTTCGGTAAAGGGTCAGTAGCGAGAGCTTTTGACATAAGAACTGACATAAGCAGCAGGGTGTCTAGCATGCTTGCGATATCTGCAAACCCTGGAGGAACTCAAAACCAAGTGGGGATGAGCAGAGACAACTCTGACTTTGGGATATACAACTACAACTTCATAGACAGATACAAGCCGTATACTGTAGACAACTCTGGCACTGGAAAAGACAAATTTATAGCTGCTGACAACAACTCCATGTTCAGCATAGCTGCTAACTTTGATTCTGTCATGCAGAGGATAAACGGATACTACAGTGGAGAGGTGACACCTAAAATTGAAGCTTTGAGCGAAGACAGCATCAACAGGGCGATAAACTACTACATAGAAAGGATGTCTTACGTCAGAAACATCAGCAAAGGATCAGTGCATTCTGCTATAATACCTCTGAAGTCAAGCGTGACCATGGATGGCATATCGAGCCTGTACCCGTTCCAGCTCTACACTCTTTCAGAACAAGTGCTTCCGTACAGGTACAACCAGAAGAATCTCAATGACCGCAAAGTAGCATTCTCCATATCCAAGCTGGTGCATAGCTTCGAGAACAACCAGTGGACGACTGCAGTAGACGGGTTCATGACTCTGCTTAAGAACCAAGAAGACTACGAAGATCAAAGTGTATTCAACGCACCACCACCCGCTGTAAAGACTTTGAATGCTACAGCTAACCCAGGCCCGGTCAATGGAGACACTACTGGCTTTGATAAGGCAAAGATACAAAAAGCTATAACTTTCTTTAAAGGCAGAGGCTATGGAAAAGTAGGCACCGCTGTGGTAGTAGGCAATCTTCTCCAAGAGTCTGGGTTGATCACCACTGTATCGAACAAACGGGGCAGTGGCGCATATGGGATAGCCCAATGGCTTGGATCAAGATTAGCTCAGCTAAAAACTAAGCATGACTACAACAGTATTGATGTGCAACTTGCGTTCATAGACATTGAGATGTCTAATACTCCATTTGTAGAAGAGTGTAAAATTCTAAAGACTACAACTGACCTCATGACAGCTATCAATGCCATGGGATTCTATGAATTTCAAAACTCGTCTGTACAAGATCCAGAAATAAGGCTTGCATACTCTAAAGACATTTTGAACAGGATAGATAAAGGAGAATTCGGAAAATTTTAACCCATGCTGAGATACTACCCATCTTCTAGGATACAGACAAACCAGAACACAGCTGGAGGAGACTTCACGCTGAATGGCGCTCCTTATGTAGGAAAGTACTATGTGGCGTATGATGGCACTGCTTTCACAGGACCAGATCCGCTACAAGGTCCAAGTGAGCCGTTGAAACCCGTTCTAGACACCAAGGCATCTTCTGTGCTTTCTAACCCAGCGCTTCCACAATCTCTGCAACAGGCGTTGATAGCAGCAACTCTAGACAGGAGTTCTGTGTCTTCAAAGAAATCAACTCAGCAGCAAAACAGTCCCATCAACTTGGGAGGAGGACCTGTGCCCTACTACCCGTCTCCTATATCAGACGACTACGGCAGAGGATACCTGATAAGATACTTTGCAAAGAAGACGAACGACAGAGGGTACGTGATAGAGATATCTCCAGAAGAATACACGAACATACAGAACGGAACTGCTCCGTATGACATATCTATGTATATGACAGGGCAGATGATGTGGAAGTTGACAGGTTCACTAAACGCCGTGAGGATATCCCAATACGATACTCGAGCTGGAATAATCGACACCAACAAACGGCTGACTGAAGAGCTCAACAAGACTATGATAGGGATGACAGACTTCATAGGAGGACAATACAGCAAATGGGCAAGACCTACGACTTAAAACATAGACTACAAAAGTTCCAAAAGATAACTTACATTCCTACTAATCAGGTTTTGACAAATGTACTTTATCATAGAAACATCAGAGCAGCTCTCAAAGCTCTCTCCAAGCGAATCGTGCTTCATTCAAGTAGTATCATCTTCAGACAGGTATCATCCTAGGCTATCCAGATGCTCACTGGTCTACTATAATGATGGAGCCAAAGGTTACATATTCCCCGTAAACCATAGCGAAGGATTCAGCCTAGAAATAGCCCAGATTCAATCTTTCATAAACTCGCACAAGAAAGTCTACTTGCTCGATAGGAAGTTCCACTCGTACTTTCTCCAGATCGATAACGCAGTAGATCTGAACTTCACGAGGATGGACCAGGGTATAGACGGATCAAAGCTAGAGTGCGATACGATGATACACAGCGACTTCTACATGAGGATGGGCGCTCTTCCAAACCTAAACGAGATCCTGCCGATAACGAAGCACTACGAGAGGTGCCAGTGTCTCTATAACAAAGTCCAGTCCCTGTTTGACCTTGAGAATGATCACAGTATATTAGACAGAGCCTGTGAGGCATACGGATGGGTAGAGAGGCAGGGCGTCGCCATAGATGAAGAGGCACTAGACGACACGTACGCAGTGCAGTCAAAAAGGAGCTTCGTAAAAGGTGGGCTGGTATACTCGTACTACAACATGTACAACACCACAGGCAGACCTACCAACTCTTTCAACGGCATAAACTTCGTAGCAGTACCAAAGACCAGAGAGTTCAGACGGTGTTTCGTTCCAAGACATGATTATTTGGTTGAGTTCGATTTTGACTCGTATCATTTGAGACTCATAGCACGGCAGATAGGACACGAGTTTGAAGATCAAGACCAGTCGATACACATGCAGCTAGGCAAGATATACTTTGGCAAGGAAGAGCTGACAGAAGAGGAGTATCATAAATCAAAGGAGATCACATTTAAGCAGTTGTACGGAGGGATAGATGACCAGTACAAGGAGTTCCCCTTCTTCTCAAAGCTTGGAGACTTCATAGACGAGATCTGGAAGAGGTACAAGAGAGACGGTTCATTGATACTTCCAACAGGGACATTGCTCAGAAAGAATCCAGAGATGAACAAGCTCAAGCTATTTAACTATTGGGTGCAGAATCTAGAGACCAAAAACAATGTACAGAAGATAGAGAGGCTTAGGGAGTACATGTCAGGAAAGACAAGCCAGCTGGTGCTGATAACCTACGACGCCTTCCTGTTTGACTATTCTATAGATGATGGCAAAGAGTTCTTGATCAGAGTCAAGCAGATTCTCGAGGATAGAGGATTCAAAGTCAAGCACAAACATTCAAAGGACTACTTTTTCAAATAAACCCAATATTTATTAATATCATGATAAAATTAATTTCTTTTTTAAAAGAGGACAACAAGATATTAGTCCCAAGACGTTCTCCTGAAGAACGCCAAAAGAACTATGCTATAGCTCTCCAAAAGAAAATTCAACAATATATCAAAGATGGTGGAGTGGGAGATTTAAACTTAAGTGACACTCCAATAACCTCTCTGCCTGATAACCTAGAAGTCGGTGGAAGTTTATACTTAAGAGATACTAAAATAACCTCTCTGCCTGATAACCTAGAAGTCGGTGGAAGTTTATACTTAAGAGATACTAAAATATCTAAAAAATACTCAAAAGAAGAAATAAAAAAGATGATTGAAGATAGAGGAGGAAATATTAAATTACAAATTTATATATAAAAAATTATCAACAAATAGTATATATTTATAAAAACAAGCAGGTTATGACAACGATCACGTTAACGCAAGACTCATTAATGAATAGG
>TBL_comb48_EPIDRAFT_1002427_pt1 | contig 12956 bp, 10 predicted proteins | sample TroBogEpilimnion_37_FD_10681 | JGI IMG/M metagenome (IMG submission 10681)
AAGTAGCTCAGTAACCGCAAATTCTGCTGCAACCATGTCGCGAATGGTGACCGTAGGAAAACGAGATCCCCATCTCTTGCCATCTGGGGAAATAGATGATGGCCCAGTACTTCCTTGGCATCCGCCGATCACATTCGGGCAGATGATGAAATATTTATCACTATCTAGTGGCAGGCCTGGGCCGACCATCGAAGGCCACCATCCTGGAACATCTGACCAACCAGTAAGTGCGTGGTTCACCAAAATTGCATTATCTTTATTTGCGTTGAGTGTGCCCCACGTTTGATATGCGATGGTGACATCAGGAAGTACTTCTCCTGACTCAAGTGGCAAATCGCCAATCTTTATGAAAAGGCGAGAACCGGGGTCATGGCTTTCTAGCCACGCCCCGGTTACTAGACATTCGCTGTCTGACATTAATTTAAGCCCGAGCTTTATCTTTCTCTGTTGTTGTTTCACCGCTGAGGAGTTTTGCAGCAGCAAAACCACCATCAAGATCGGCCTTAATGTCATTGATATTTTCAATGCCAACTGAGAGACGGACAAGTCCCGGATGCACTCCAGCGCTTGCTTGCTCTTCAGGGCTGAGCTGAGAGTGTGTAGTTGATGCTGGGTGAATCACAAGTGAGCGAACATCACCGATGTTTGCAACGTGTGAGTGAAGCTTCAAACCTTCGACAAAGAGCTTTCCAGCTTCAAGCCCACCCTTGATTTCAAAGGAGAGTACGGCGCCTGATCCCTNNGGCGCATACTTANTCGCCAACTTATTCCATGGNGATGACTTCAAGCTCGCGTAGTTCACCTTTTCTACCTGTGGATGAGCTTCCAGGTAAGCAGCCACGGCTTGAGCATTTTGAACATGGCGTTCGATGCGAAGTGAGAGAGTCTCAAGTCCTTGAGCCAACAACCATGCATTAAATGGGCTAACCGCCGCTCCCGTATCACGAAGCAGAGTTAAGCGGATTTTGAAGATGTAAGAAAGGTTTGCGCCGAATGCTGAACCAACACCGAGTGCCTTGGAATAAACGAGACCATGGTAACTAGGGTCTGGTTGATTAAAGCCAGGGAACTTTGCTTCGTGCTTTGCGTAATCAAACTTTCCTGAATCGATGATGGCCCCAACTACTGAATTTCCATGGCCTGAAAGGAACTTGGTTGCAGAATGCACAACGACGTCAGCGCCGTGTTCAATTGGGCGGATAAGGAAAGGTGTTGCAACGGTGTTATCTACGATCAGTGGAACCCCGTTTTCGTGGGCAATCTTTGCAACGGTTTCAATATCCAACAAGTCGTTCTTTGGATTTGAAATGGTCTCACCGAAGAATGCCTTGGTATTTGGACGAACTGCCTTGCGCCATGACTCTGGGTCATCTGGGTTATCCACGAAGGTAACTTCGATGCCAAACTTTGGAAGTGTGTAATGGAAAAGGTTATATGTGCCGCCATACAGACTTGGTGAAGAGACGATGTGATCGCCTGCCTCGGCGACGTTGAGAACTGCATATGTTGTTGCAGCAGATCCTGAGGCAACAAGAAGAGAAGCGACTCCACCTTCAAGTGCTGCAAGGCGTTGCTCAACCGCATCTTGAGTTGGGTTCATGAGGCGGGTGTAGATGTTTCCAAGTTCTGCTAAACCAAAGAGATCAGCAGCATGCTTGGTGTCGCGAAATACATACGCAGTTGTTTGGAAAAGTGGCAGAGCGCGAGCGCCAGTAGTTGGATCTGGAACTTGGCCTGCATGCACTTGACGAGTTTCAAAAGCTGCATTTTCAGATGAAAATGACATATCTATACCTCCCAGAAAATAAGGGGGTGCATCTCTAGATGACCCACGCTTGACGATTGCACCGTGCAATCGACCTGGTCTTCACCCGGAGCACCCCACCGTGGTGGAGGGTTGCCGTCCAGTAAGCCGGGGCTAAAACCTGGAACTCGTGACCTGGGTAAAGCATAGAGGCAGGCCTCTTTGAAAGACAAATGTTTCGAATGTTTAGAGAGTGCTCTCACGCCAACTGGAAGTAATAGGTAAGCGCCGATCTTTACCGAAGGCTCTTCGCGAGATCTTTGTTCCAGGCGGATACTGCCTGCGCTTGTACTCAGCTTTATCAACCAATTGGATCACTCTTGTTGCAAGCTCTTCGCTAAAGCCGGCAGCAAGCAAGCCCTGCAGGCCTCCATCGTTTTCAATATATATAGTCAAGATCTGATCGAGCACCGCATAATCAGGAAGAGAGTCGCTGTCCTTTTGATCTGGACGTAGCTCGGCGCTTGGCTCTTTGGTTATGGAACTCTCTGGGATCGGGGCTACTTGGTTTGATTCTTGAGCAAGTGCGTTGCGCCAACGGGCAACCGCCCAAACCTCTGATTTAAATAAATCCTTAATGGGAGCGTATCCCCCAACGGCATCTCCATAGAGTGTGGAGTAACCAACAGCGAGCTCTGATTTATTTCCGGTGGCAAGCACAAGGTGTCCCTCTTGATTAGATAAGCCCATCAGCGTTGTTCCTCGAACTCTGGCCTGCACGTTTTCTTCAGCCAACCCAGTCAGACCCAAGTTATTTAAAAACCCATCGACCATGGGCTGAATTGGAATGACTCGGTAGTTCAAACCAATGCGCTTTGCGCTATCTGCCGCATCATCTAAAGAATGCGCCGATGAGTACTGGCTAGGCATCGCAATTCCGTAGACATTTTGCGCCCCGATGGCATCTGCCGCGATTGCTGCAGTTACTGCTGAATCGATGCCGCCAGAAAGGCCAAGCAATACTGATTTAAATCCGTTCTTCTTTACGTAGTCGCGAAGCCCCACAACTAGCGCCTGCCAAATCTCTGCCTCAGTTTCTAACCTCGCAGCTGCTCCATGGTTGAGTTTGAGATAGCCCGAGATCACTTCCTCTGAGATCACGACATCGGGCTGACTTGTTGCTCTCTTCACGTCAAGATCGACAACCATGAGTCCATCGATAAATTGAGGAGCTCTGGCAATTAAATCTCCATTGGCTGAGACAACAATGCTGTCGCCATCAAAGACCAAATCATCTTGCCCTCCGGTCATATTCACATAGACAAGGGGCGCTGCGATCTCACGGGCACGGCGTTTAACAAGAGCCGCCCTCAGATCATCTTTATTGCGTTCAAAGGGGCTTCCATTGGGAACAAGCACTAGACCTGGAGTGCGGGCTGCAAGCTCTGAAACAGGACCTTGCTCGCGCCAGATATCTTCACAGATCGCAATGCCCACATCGACGCCATGGATGCGCACAACCAAGGATTGATCTCCGGGGGTGAAATTACGGAACTCATCAAAGACGCCGTAGTTGGGAAGATGATGCTTAATATATTTAGCCAAGATTTGGCCCTTGTAAATAATGGCCACTGCGTTTTGAGGACGGCGCTGAGCGCTTTCATCTAAATACCCCACAACGATCGCCATGTCCCCGTAATCACGTAGATCTTCTGCAAGCTTTGCAAGAGCCGCCTTTGAAGCATCGCGAAATGTTTGGCGAAGAGCTAAATCTTCAACGGGGTAACCGGTGAGAACCATCTCGGGGAAAACTAAAATATGCGCACCGGCGCTCGCTGCTTTGCCGGCATATTCCAAGATCAAATCAGCGTTGGTAGAAAGTGCGCCGACCGTGGGATTGATTTGGGCAAGACCTACCCGAAGCTGTCCCATCGTCGCCTTGCTCATAACCCAACTCTATCGGGGCTCTATAAATGGGATAAACTAATTTTCACCAGATTCACTGCTTTGGCAGATGAATAAGCCGCGGACCATTTGGCCGCGAGCGCAAAGGAGTCGTCTATGTCTAACCACGCAAGCAATACGCCTGCCGCAAAAAAGCGCCGCACCACAATCTCAGATTTAGCAGAGATGAAAAAGCGCGGGCAGAAGTGGTCAATGATCACCTGCTATGAGCAGATGACTGCGAGCATCTTTGATGAGGCTGGCGTGCCAGTCCTGTTGGTCGGCGATAGCGCAGGTAATAACTTTTTAGGTCAAGAGAACACAATCCCGGTTACCTTGGATGAGATGCTGATGCTCTCCAAAGCAGTAGTACGCGGCTCTAGCCACGCTCTAGTTGTTGCAGACTTCCCCTTTGGCTCCTATGAAAAATCTCCCAAAAAAGCACTTGAAACGGGCATTCGTTTTTTTAAAGAGGCAAAGGTCGGGGCAGTAAAGCTTGAAGGTGGCAAAAAGATTGCCCCTCACATCAAAAAGCTAGTAGCTGCCGGTATCCCAGTAATGGGCCACCTAGGTCTTACGCCGCAATCGGTTCATGCTCTCGGCGGTTTTAAAGTCCAAGGTCGCGGGGATGATGGTGCGCGCATTATGAAAGATGCACGCGCTCTCCAAGATGCTGGTGTCTTCGCGCTAGTCCTTGAGTTAGTCCCAGCCGAACTTGCGACGGCAATAGCGGCAGAACTTGAAATTCCAGTTATTGGAATTGGCGCTGGTAATGGCACTGACGCCCAGGTTATTGTCTGGACAGATCTGATGGGCATGACAGAGAACCCTCCTAAGTTTGCTAAGGCTTATAAGGATCTTCGCGGTCAAATGACCCAAGGGATCACAGAGTGGATGAAGGATGTTTCAACCGGCCACTTTCCTGGCGCTGATCAGACTTTCCATTAATACAAGCACTGGGTGAAATAGGCTCTACCCGTGGCTAAATTTGCGGTGGACCTCTCCCCCTTAAGAAAGTATCCCGATCTTCGGGCGATATTTTTCTCTGGTCTAGTCACTCGCTTTGGCTCAGCCCTCACCCTTGTCGCAATGCCCTTTCAAATCAAAGAGCTCACCCATTCCTATATTGATGTCGGACTCATGGGAGCGATTGAAATTATCCCGCTGATTATTTTTGCTCTCTACGGCGGAGTCCTTGCAGATTCTGTGGACCGCAAGAAAATAATCTGGATGTGCGAGGCTGCGGCTCTATTTATCTCGCTAGCTCTTTTTGGTAACTCTGTGATGAGCCATCCAAGTCTTCTTATTCTCTATATTGCTGCTGCGCTTTTTTCTGCCGTCGATGGGCTCCAAAGTCCAAGCCTGGGTGCGATATTGCCCCGGATCGTCTCCCACGATGACCTGCCTGCCGCCAACTCTTTGATGCAACTTCGCTGGCAAGTAAGCGCCGTTATTGGACCTTCACTTGCCGGGTTGATTATTGCCACGACAGGAGTGAAAACGGCATACATCATTGATGTGGTTACCTACCTTGCATCACTTATTTTCATCCTTCGAATTAAACCCATTCCCCCAAGTGATAAAACAAATGAAGCCAATATCTCCAGCATGATTGCTGGCCTGAAATATGCCGCCTCCCGCAAAGATTTGATGGGTACATACCTGGTTGATTTATCTGCGATGTTCTTCGCTATGCCAAATGCCCTCTTTCCATTCTGGGCAGATGAGGTTCACTCCAGATGGGCGCTGGGGCTTTTCTATTCCGCCGGAATGCTCGGCTCCATAACCATCACCGCGACCAGTGGCTGGATGAAAACATTTACCCGCCATGGTTGGGCAATTACCTTGGCAGCAATGGGTTGGGGAATCAGTATTGCTCTGGCTGGAAGTACCAATTCCTTATGGGTCATCCTCTTCTTTTTGGCCATGGCAGGTGCATCTGACCAAGTGAGTGCGTTATGTCGGGGCGCAATCTGGAATCAATCCATTGCAGATGAATATCGGGGCAGATTGGCCGGTTTGGAACTACTTTCTTACTCAGTTGGACCACTTGGAGGGCAATTACGGGCAGGATCGGTGGCTGCAGTGACAACTTTGCGCACTTCTGTGGTCAGTGGAGGGCTCTTATGCGTCGGATTTATCGGTTTTTTTGCCGCAAAATTGCCAGAATTTCGTAAATACGATTCCAAAACTAATTACTTCGCAGTAATGCAACGAGAAAAAAAGCAAAACAGCACAAATAATTAAAAAAATAATGTTGCGACACGCACCCACTTTTTTGCCATAAATAGTGGAATATTTCTGTATTTACTGACACGCTTCTCCTTGAACAGGTTCGGTGACGGATCGAACCATTCTGATAGGAGAAGTAAATGGCTGCAGCTAAGAAAACTGCTCCAAAGCGTCGCCGTAAGAAGGCAGCTGCTAAGACAGCAGCTCCAAAGCGTCGTCGTAAGAAGGCTGCTACAGCAGCTCCAAAGAAGCGTCGCAAGAAGGCAGCTGCTAAGAAGGCAGCTCCAAAGCGTCGTCGTAAGAAGGCAGCTGCTAAGAAGGCAGCTCCAAAGCGTCGTCGTAAGAAGGCAGCTGCTAAGAAGGCAGCTCCAAAGCGTCGTCGTAAGAAGGCAGCTGCTAAGACAGCAGCTCCAAAGCGCCGCCGTCGTAAGAAGGCAGCAGCGAAGTAACTCATCCCCATTAAAGGGCCCCGCTGCTGAAAAGTGGCGGGGCTTTTTACTTGCTACTTTTAGTTACAAAGAGCGTAAATTTAAATATCTTTTTCTGAAGCAAATTGCTCGCGCATCTTGGCGCTGACTCTTTCAAATATTCTTGCTAAATCCTCTTGGTCCTTAACTGTCAGGTGGTCAACAAAACGGGCGCGGATACTCTCCACATGATCAGGGGCCGCCTTCACAATTGCCTTCCAACCCTTCTCAGTCATGATGGCAAAAGAGCCTCGCTTATCAACCTTACAAACCTCTCGGCGAACCCACCCTGCCTTCTCCATCACTTTCATTCGATGAGAAAGCCTGGACTTAGAAATCATTGCGCACTCCGCTAATTCGCTCATGCGAATTTGGCGATCTGGAGCTTCACTTAAATGCACCAAGATTTCATAGTCCGACATAGATAAATCATGGGGCGACAAGTCCCCCTCCATTGCATCCCACAATCGACGTGATGCAACGATGTATGAACGCCAAGCTTTGAGCTCCCTGGGGCTTAGCCATCGGGGCGCTTTTTTCTTGGTCGTTTTGGTGGCCATAGGTAAAGCCTAAGCCCATCTAGGAATAGTTGAAAGTTGAAATTCTTCCCCTTGCGTTAGGCTTATCGCATATGAAAAACAAGAGCGGTATAGACCTAAGCCATGTCCTCAGCGCAACCCGAGTGCAAGACGATCTTTATCGCCATGTGAACGGGGCATGGATCCAAAGCGCCACAATCCCCGATGACCGCGCCGCCGATGGTGCCTTTTATGCGCTGCGTGATCAGAGTGAGGCGCAGGTTCGCGCGATAATCGAAGAGCTTGCTCAAGGGCAGGTAAAACCCGGAAGCAATGAGCAGAAGATTGGCGATCTCTACAAGTGCTTCATGGATGAGGCTCGCGCTGAAGAACTTGGCATCTCCCCTATCGAAGATGACCTGAAGAAAGCGCAATCCATCGCAACCGCCCAAGAACTTCTTGCCACCATGGGAGAGTTTGAATACAGAGGCAACGGCGGAATGTTCTATACNTACATAAATACCGATGACCATGACAGCGCCTCATACATCGCCTACATTGGCCAATCTGGTTTGAGTCTTCCTGATGAGGCCTACTACCGCGAAGATGAATATGCCTCGATCCGCGATGCACTTCTCGTTCATATCGAAAAAATGTTTGATCTTGCAAAAATTCCTGATGGAAAAAACCATGCGCATCGCATCCTTGAATTAGAGAGCGAACTTGCATCTCATCACTGGGACCAGGTGCGCGATCGAGATGCAGAGCTGACCTATAACAAACTTTCTCTGGCCGAGCTGAAGAAGATTTCATCTGGCTTTGATTGGGAACTGTGGATGGGGGCTAGTAAGACCCCTGCCAAGATTCTTGAAAACTCAATTGTTCGCCAGCCTTCATTTTTTACAGGCCTTGGCCAAATGCTCACGAACTTTGAGGCAGATAAGTGGCGCTCTTGGCTCACCTGGCACACCCTGTCTGGCGCGGCTCCATATTTAAATTCTGCGATCGTCAATCAAAATTTTTCGTTTTATGGAACGACTCTTTCTGGCACACCACAATTGCGCGAGCGCTGGAAGCGCGGAGTTGGTTTAGTTGAAGGGGCGCTCGGCGAGGCGGTGGGTGAGGTCTATGTATCTCGCCATTTCCCACCGGCTGCAAAAGCACGGATGGTGGAGTTGGTAAGTAATCTGATTGAGGCATACCGCGTTGATATCGCAGCCCTTGATTGGATGAGCGAGGAGACGAAGAAAAAGGCCTTCATCAAGCTGGATAAATTCACTCCCAAAATTGGCTATCCAGATAAGTGGCGCGACTACAGCAAACTTGAAATCACCCCAGATGATTTGATTGGCAATCTGGGCAACATTGCGATCTTTAGCCAGGAATACGAATTTGCAAAGATCGGCTCCCCGATCGACCGCCTTGAGTGGCATATGACCCCGCAAACCGTCAACGCTTATTACAACCCAGGTATGAATGAGATCGTCTTTCCTGCAGCAATCTTGCAGCCACCGTTCTTTGATTTAGAAGCAGATGACGCCGCTAACTACGGAGGCATTGGCGCAGTCATAGGCCATGAGATCGGCCACGGCTTTGATGATCAAGGATCCAAATATGACGGTGATGGAAACCTTGAAAACTGGTGGACAGATAGTGATCGCAACGAGTTTGAAAAACGCACTAAAAAACTCATCGATCAGTACGAACAATTACACCCATCTGGCGCCCCTGAGGTTCACGTTAACGGGGCTTTAACTATTGGGGAAAACATAGGTGACCTAGGAGGCCTAACAATCGCTCATAAGGCCTATCAGCTCTCTTTAAAGGGCCAAGATGCGCCAGTTATTGATGGACTGAGCGGTTATCAACGCTTGTTTTATGGTTGGGCGCAGGTATGGCGCGGAAAGATGCGTCCGGAGGAAGTAAGAAGGCGCGTTGCAACAGATCCACACTCCCCTGATGAATTTAGATGTAACCAGGTAGTCAAAAACCTTGTGGAGTTCTACGACGCTTTTGGAGTGAAAGAAGGCGATCAGCTCTACTTGGCAGAAAATGATCGCGTTCGTATCTGGTAACTATTCAGGGAAGTGACAGGCAACCTGACTGGCGCCCACCTGAAGTAGCTCTGGGGCAACGCTTCTGCACTTGTCTTGGGCCTTCCAACAGCGAGTATTAAAGACGCAGCCACTTGGTGGGTTTGCTGGGCTTGGTAGATCTCCGGTCATGACTATGCGCTCGCGCTTTCGTTCAATCTCTGGATCTGGAATGGGCACAGCAGATAAAAGCGCCTTCGTGTAAGGATGATGAGGGCTTGCAAAGAGGGCCTCTGTTTGTGCGATCTCCATAATCTTGCCCAAATACATCACGATTACCCGATCAGAAATATGTTGAACGACTGATAAGTCATGGGCAATAAAGAGATATGACAAACCAAGCTCATCTTGTAGATCATCGAGAAGATTTACTACCTGGGCTTGGATAGAAACATCTAGGGCAGAGACCGGCTCATCGGCGATGATCAATTTAGGGCGCAGGGCAAGTGCTCGGGCAATACCGATGCGCTGGCGCTGACCACCAGAGAACTCATGGGGAAAACGATTGATGTGTTCTGGGTTTAACCCAACGCGAGCAAGGAGATCCTGCACTTCTGCTTTCACACCTTTGGCAGGAGTAATGCCGTGAATTTCAAAGGGGGCGGCGATAATCTTTCCCACCGTGTGCTTTGGATTTAAAGATGCATACGGATCCTGAAAGATCATTTGAATCTGGGAACGAAGATTCTTGAGTTCTTTGGAATCTGCCTTTGCTACATCTTCACCTTCGTAAATAATTTGGCCCTCTGTTGGGTCATAGAGACGAACGATTGTGCGCCCAGCAGTTGTCTTGCCGCAGCCAGATTCCCCCACCAAGCCAACGGTTTCCCCGTGAGCAATTTCAAAATCAATTCCATCGACGGCTTTCACCGTAAATTTATTGCGCCCCATAATTCCACCAGAACTTGTGAAATGTTTCTTCAAACCCATGACCTTCAAGATCGGCTCAGACATCAGCCCACCTTCTTACTGGAAGAGATCTGTTGAACTTGAGCTGCCCCCAGATGACACCTTGCAAAATGATCCGGCATTTTCTCTTGAGTCTCCGGCCGGGTTGTTGCACATAAATTGCCGGGAACATGGCTGGCAAATTCACATCGGCTAGCAAAAGCGCACCCTGCAGGAAGGCCGATTAAAGATGGTGGTTGTCCATTAATAGTTTTAAGCCGGCTTCCGTGCTTCTCATCCACGCGCGGGATAGAGCCAAGTAAGCCCACAGTATATGGATGTGCTGGGCGATAGAAGATCTCATCGACAGCGCCTTGCTCAACTAAACGTCCTGCATACATCACGTTAATACGATCAGCCACCTCGGCAACGACGCCCATATCGTGGGTAATCAAAATGACTGCCGTATTAAATTCTCTCTGCATCTTTTGAATAAGAGCCAAGATCTCTGATTGAACGGTCACATCAAGTGCTGTAGTCGGTTCATCAGCAATGAGTAGCTTGGGGTTATTCACGAGTGACATGGCGATCATCACGCGCTGTCTCATACCCCCAGAAAATTGGTGAGGATATTCATCGATGCGCTTATGAGGATCAGGGATACCAACCAAATCCAACATCTCAAGAGAGCGTTTGCGGGCATCTGCTTTAGATCCCTTGTTATGTAAAAGCCATGCTTCAGAGATCTGGTTATTGATTGTGTAATAAGGATGAAGAGATGACATGGGATCTTGAAAGACCATTGCCATAGATTTCCCACGCATCTTGCGCACAGTCTCTTCATCAGAGGAGATCACATCAACCGGGCCAGATTCAAGATTGAAAACTACTTCACCGGAAATAACTGTCCTCTTAGGATTATGAAGGCCCATAATTGCCATACTCGAAACAGATTTACCAGAGCCAGATTCACCAACAATCGCAAGAGTCTGACCTAGGTCAACGCTGAAGGAAACATCATCAGTTGCCTGAACAAGTCCATCTTCAGTGGGAAATGCCACCGAAAGGTTTTTTACCTCAAGAAAAGGCTTCATCCGATTCGCACCCGTGGATCAAGGTAGGCATAAGCAATATCGACGATCAGGTTAAATACGATAATAAATGTTGCCGCAAACAAGGTGGTGCCGACTATGAGAGGCAGGTCAAAGTTTTGTAATACCGCCTTCAGTGAGATCTCTCCTAAACCAGGCAATTGATAAATCGTCTCGGTAATAATTGCTCCACCAAGAAGCCCTCCAAAATCAATACCTGCGTTTGTAAGAAGAGGAGCCAGTGACGTACGAAGGTTGTGCTTAACCAGCACCCGGCGGGGACTCACACCTTTAGCGCGAGCGGTACGAATGAAATCTTCACTTGATGTCTCAATGACATTGCTTCGAGTAAGACGCGTATAAACAGCGCTGAAAGTTAAAGCGAGGGTAATCCAAGGAAATATAAAGTTCTTAAAGAACCCAAATGGATCATTCCATGGCGAGACCCATTGACCTTGAGAAATCGGATCAATCCAATGCATCAGTAATGCGCCGATATAGACCAGAAGTCCTAATACGAAGATGGGCATTGAGCTGCCGATCAGAACGAATGCAGTCGCACCCTTATCAATCCATGTGCCCCGAAAGCGTGCGGCTAATACGCCCAGGCTCACACCCGAAACAAACCAGAGAATGAAGGCACCGATTGCAAGACTCAGCGTGAAGGGGAAAGCGTGAGCCATAACCGTTGTGACGCACTCATTGTTTGGAAATGAATAACCGAGTGAAGGTGCTGGGCATGTGAATCTTGCAGCCCCATCGCCATATGTGCGTCCGACAAATATGCCGAGAAAAAATCTCCACCACTGCTCATAGAGCGGCACATCTAACCCAAGCCGGTGTCTATTGCCATTGACCACCGCAGGGTTGCAGTGAATGCCGCAAGAGATGCGAGCCGGGTCAACTGGGAGCAATCCAAAGATGAGATAAACAACAATTGTCAGTAAGAACAAAAGGAGAAGGGTGTAAGCAATGCGCCGTGAAATGTACTTGAGCATGCTCTTCCCTTCTTAGATGGGTTCGTTGTAATACAGGGTGTGAGAGTACATGTAACAACTCTTTCAAAAAGGGGCGACTCGTATGAGCCACCCCTTTTTAAACGAAGCTAACTACGTAGGTGTTACTTCTTTACGTAGAGATTTGGGTATAGGAAAGATCCTTGAGGTAGCCAGTAATCGACTCCCCCGACCTTTGAACCCCATTGGAATTGCTGTACTTCAAAGACGATACCGAAGTTCCAGTATTGATCCATGGAGTATTGGGCAAGTGATTTCCACATCGCTGCCTGCTTTGCTCGGTTTGTCTCACCTTGCGCTGCAACGATCTTGGCCTTGTACGCAGCGTAACCTGGATCCGTGTAGTTCTGATTCAAGTTAAACCCGCCATCCTTCAAGAAGAAGTCAGGGATGTCAGTTGAAGCATTTGGCCAGTCAGCAGCCCAACCTGAACGAACAATGTCGTCTTCCTTTGCTGGATTCTGCGCATAAGACCAGTAACTACCTGTCGGAATGAAGTTGAATGTGATTTGAATACCAGCAGCATTAAGCGCTGACTTCAAAAGAACTGCATCTCTCTTATAAGCAGCGGTATCACCAAAGTCCATAACGATGCCGTTTTGAGTCACACGCTTATAGGTTGCAGGACAGCTTGTTGCTGCCTTCTGCATCAAAGAGTGGGCGTAGAAGAGGTTGCCTTCTGGCAAGAAGTTTGGATCGTGAATGTTGCCTGTAGTGGGTGCATAGTCAAGAGCCAAAAGTGGATCGATGACGTTATCGCCAAGCACTCCATAGAACTTCTCTCCGCCTCGTGCCTGAATGATTGCCGTCTCATTTGTAGCAAAGAAAATTGCTTTACGAATATCCAAACAATCAAGATGCCCGGGGGCAACATTCATTGAATAAACACGGGTATAAGGAGATGTCACATTCATTCCACGATTTTTAGTGGTTGCACCACTAAAAAATGTTGGGAGGTTCTGT
>TBL_comb48_EPIDRAFT_1002428_pt1 | contig 12954 bp, 19 predicted proteins | sample TroBogEpilimnion_37_FD_10681 | JGI IMG/M metagenome (IMG submission 10681)
ACCTCTCCAGGGTCGGTTAACCATACCGGGATGGGTATACTCCGTCACGTTTTAAAAAAATATTTAAAAAAAAGATTTAAAAATAGTTGAATAAAAGTTTTACCGTATCAGAAAAAAGGTTTATATTACATTATAATTAAAAACATCCACATTATGACAAATCAAATTTTCAACTCAGAAAACATCAACCAAGTAGATTTTATCCAAAATCGTAATGGAGAGTACAGAGCAATAGTTAAAGTTAAAGCTGGTTTTATGACCGTAGTAGGAGATCTAGGTATAGAATCTAAATGGAAATCTGGTCCCCGTTGGAAATCAGCAATGGACGTATTTAGATCATTTAAAAAGGTTCCTTACAGACGATCGAATTTAAGGCTGAAGGTACTGAAGTTTGGTTAACTGTATTTGCTCGTTCAGGTAACAAAGTTAAGTTGATGGACGAACAGATGTTCTTAACCATGACTATTGGAGATATTAATCAAGCATGGTACAACACCAATCTGTACAGTCAAACCAACTATGCATTAGCTGGAGCTAAGACTTGGGCAGATAAAGCCTTTACAACTAACGAAGTTAAGGTTGCAGTATCAGCCTAAACTTTTTTTAAACTTTTTTCAATAAAAGTTTTACCGTGTCAGAAAAAATGTTTATATTTACTATATAATTAAAAACAACAACATTATGACAACTCTTATTAAAAGCGCGAAAGAATCAGAAATCAAAACTCCAATTGAAATTGGATCTAAAGTAACATTTATTGGAGATCTTCCTGGAGGATATTATGATAATTATTCAGGTTGGTCTAATAGAGGATCTGTTTATGGTACAGTAATAAAAAAGAAACTATTTATTGCTACAGTGATGAAGAGCGGAGATTCCTACAAGGTTGCTATCAAGGATATAACAAATATAGAAGATTTATTTTAAAGTTATTCAAAACTTTTTTCAATAAAAGTTTTACCGTGTCAGCGAAAAGGTTTATATTTACCATATAATTAAAAACAACAATAACATGCCTAATTCAACCACAATCTCTAAGACTCCCGAATACCAAGCAGCGTTAAAACAATATAAGACCAACCTTAAGAAATACCAACCCGGTCCGAAATGGTATTTTGGTTCTTTTGAATCTGGTACCCGTTTTGATGGTACTGAAATTACAGTAGCGGATATGCAAAAATGTGCAGCATTGGTTTCTCCTATCGGACCTGCGGTTTCAGTAGATGAGGTTGAAAGCATCACACCTTCATATGATTTTTTCATAGAGCTATGCGGTCCTAACATGGACTATAGCCAATATGAAAAATGGGTCGATGACCAAAAAGATGCATTCTTTTATGGTCGCGAAAAATGCAGTTTCTATACAGGCGAAGCATACAGGATAGCTGCTTCGCTTGGTTACAAAAAAGTTATCTTGGAGAACTACTCGTAGTTGAAACAAATAAATAAATTCACGTATAAATTAAACAACATATACCATGTCAAACATCATTACACTTAACAGCGGATTAATCGAAAGAAAAAAGGTTGAAACTCTTAACGCTCAATCTCTCCGCAAAACAATACCTTTTTCAGAAATCAATTTAGTGAATGACACTACACAATTGAATTTAAGGATGCCCGCTTACAAATAACAAAAGACTCATTTAAACAATTGTTACGCCTAATTGGAATGAGCCAGTCGTTTGCGAATAGCTTCGAACAACTATTCTCTAATGAAACCAAGACTAACTTTATCAACCGTGTTAAAGACGCAATGTCCTCTAACTCTGGTAAGTTGAATGAAGTTACCTTAATCGTAAATCCTGCAACCAAGATGGTCGTAGGAATCACTAAGGCTTCAAACGAATTGATCTCTAACGAACGTTTCTTGAACGTGGTTGATAGGATCATTGATCAAAACAGTTTAGATGTAACCGATTGGTCCGTAGATCCAACCAAGGGTATCGTAAACATCAACGCCTTTAATAATAAGGCTGAATTTAGTGTCTCTGGCTTAAGCGATGAAGTTTTCAAAGGAGGTATCACATTCAGAAACTCTCCGAATGGAGGTTTCCAAGTTATGCCTTACGTAAATCGTCTATGGTGTACAAATGGTATGACTTCCCCAATGGCTCAAGAGACCATAACTCTTAACTCTTTGGATAGTTCTACAATGGAGAAGTTCTTCGAACAGTTAAATGATTTACGTCAACGTAACTTTGCTCCACAAGGTTTTGCAGACATCGTTCGATCTGCTGCAAACACCAGAGCATCTCTTAATGAAATGCGTCAAGCATACAACCAGATCTCTTCTCATATCGGAGAAAAGGCAGAACACTGGGTACCATTCCAAGAGAATCTAAATGCATACGCAAAAAGAGGTCTAGAAGGAATGACTATCGATCAAATGAGAGGTGCTAAATCAAATCAGTCGATTTGGTCAGTAGTAAATGGTCTAACCCACTTCGCAACTCACGGTACCGATTTGATCACTTCAAACGTACAAGATTATCAAAATGCAAACATGATGGTTGCAGCTGGTCGAATCCTAGGAAATGGTCAATATGACCATTCAAACCACATGCCAGACGCATTCAATGAAAACGTCTTAGATACCATGCCTCAGTTAGGTGTTATCTTAAACTAACAACCCCCTTCCATGCCCTTCAGAGCTGGACTTCGGTCCAGCTTTGTTGTATTCGGCGGTCGGCCAGCCCGAACTCTAACTAGAGTGCCTAATATAAAAGTAATTAAAATATTCCACCCGGTAAAATAAAGTTATTAACATCTCCGCCCCCAAAAAGATTTAAAAATATTTCAAAATAAATTTTACCGTGTGAATAAAAAGGTTTAATTTTAACTATCATCAAACAAACAATATCATGATCACCATCGCAGAATTCATCTCCATCACCGTTCTATCAGCCGTAGTAATTTTAGCCTATGTTGTGCTTAAAACCGTGATCGACGTCTATGTAAAAAACAGAAAATAAATTTTACCGCGTCGAACAAATTGTTTATATTTACATATAATTAATAACATCCACATGAAATATCTAATTACGACACTCTCTGACACCCAGTTCGAACTCATCTCGGTGGAAGACTACAGCACTCGATTCATCGTCGATCAGCAGCATCCCAAGTTCGAATCCGTTAAATCTAATATCGGCCGTATCGCAAACCTAACTGGTACCCGCTTTAATTTCTGTAAGGACTATGGAAACGATTACGCCAAGTTCAACGGTACCTCCTCTACCCCAACCCCAATTAATACTATTAAGAAACCGGTACAGGTGAACCTGGTACAACTGGATGATTTAGACATCGATCCAGATCAGTTCTCACCGTTACTGACCGGTACCATATTCGACAAGTTCGTTTCACAAGACGGAGGATTCCTACCCGGTGCCAATATCATGGCAGCAGGTGCTCCCGGAGTCGGTAAGACCACGGTCTTATTAGATCTGTTAGCCAATCTTCAAGCCGCTGGCCGTAAGGTACTCTTCATCTCTGCGGAGATGAACCAGGTGGACATGGCCCGCTACCTCAAACGCTTTCCAAACTGGGGTAAGGTTCCGATCCTGTTCCTTGCGGACTACGTCGACCAAAACCCAGCCGCGGTAATCGAACAAACGCTGAAGTCAGGTTGGGACCTGGTACTTACTGACTCCTACACCGAGGTAAACGATACCGTAAAGGAAGAATGTAACATGAGCCGTGGTAAGACCGAAAAATGGTTCCTCGACCTGATGTCCGACCATAATAAAGGTCTAAACGACTCCAAGACCTACACCACCTTCGTCACCATCCTGCAGCTTTCCAAAGGCGGTAACTTCGTCGGTTCGAATAAGCTGAAGCACTGCACCACCGCAATGATGCATCTGGACTGGGACGGCCAAGAGAACACCGGACGTCGCTACATGCAGTTCTCTAAGAACCGACTTGGCCAAGTCGGTAAGAAACTCTACTACTCCTTGGATAACGGTGTCCAGTTCGACGAAGCCCGCTATGCACGAGACCTCTTCAACGACCTCCTGGTAAACGAGGAGCGCACACGACTTGCCACCGAAGATAATGCCTTCGATAAATTATTCGGCTTCAAGACCACAGACACCGACGTCGCAGAAGAACTAATTAACGAACTGGCCACTATAGAATCCTCAGAATACTATGCCGTAGAGGACTAAACGCCCTGTTTGTAACCGGCAGAGTGATGATCTGCCCCTGGAGACCGTTCGTGGATGTTCGGTCTCCTTTTTTTGTGTCCTGGTGGTGCCGCCGAATTGTAAACTGGCCAGTTTGGGCGCGGAGGGTGCGCTCAATGCGGCGCCGAAAGTTCACCGTGCACCTCCGTGACGCGGGATCACTACTTTTCCCGTGTCCCCCAACTCAAAATGAAAATTTCCAATTACCGGTGTTGCCGGTGGCCCTTGTATCCGATCCCATCGGTCGCCGAGGTGTGGTATCTATTGGTTCGGGGTTCAATGGATCCTATAGGGGTTGGGCAGGATGTAAAAAGAGGTGAGGGCGCATTGAGGGTCGGGCGGCAGGATGTAAAAAGAGGTGAGGGCGCATTGAGGGTCGGGCGGCAGGGTAGCCTGTGTGGCATCGCAGATTGGGGTTTAAGGCTCCCTCCGCTGGAGACCAAACCCTTTGAACCCTTTGAGCCGTGTCCATCGAGGGTCCCTACGTGCGCGTGCGTGTAGGGATTGAGATGTTGTATGGGATCCCTATCATCTGAAGGTACCAGATTCTATCGGATTCCTTCGGTACGGGGAGGTGAGCAGGTGGGCAGGGGTACAGGTGGTTGGAGGAGATGGAGGTGGTTTATACTTATAGATCTGGGTAGGTTTCTTTTCTAGGGTACTATTCTTTATCTTTATAGATTATTTAGAAGATTTCGATTATTTTTTATTGGGTGGGGGCCGAGGTGGGCGGCGATGGGGGCTGGGCACACAAAAACGGAGGATCCTTTTTGGGATCCTCCGTTAGAGATGGATGGGTTGATTGATTAGTCTTTTGGCCACAGCNNCTNCACCTTCGCGGTTGGATCTTCGATCATCGCTAACACGTCGGATGGCAGGTCTCCCTGTACCTTCTTCAGGTTATCCATACATGCCAGTTGTACCTTCTCTGAAGGGTCCTNGATGTACTGGATCGCGGTTGGATCCGCGGTTACCGCTGCAAGTTGTACCTTCTCTGAAGGGTNCTCGATGTTCTGGATCGCATAACCGAATTTGGTTACCGCGGCAAGTTGTACCTTCTCTGAAGGGTCTTTAATCCATTGGATCGCATTATCGTAGTTTCCAGCCGGTGAGTAACCACGTTTAAATAGTTTGTGGGAATCCTGCGTTACGGCTAGCAGTTGTACCTTCTCTGAAGGGTCCTTGATGTACTGTAGCTCTTGTGGATTCTTCTTTACTGCGGCGATCTGTACGGTTTCTGATGGGTCCTCGATCTTGTCCAATGCGGTACCGTATGCCGAATTTCTTTTGATGTAGGCCAATTGGTCAGCCTCTGAGGCTGAGCTTAGGTTCTGCTCGTCTGCCTCGTTAATGAATTGTTCGAATAGTTTGATGTGTTTCATGTGCTCCGTTTTTTTTATATGTTTTATATATCTGATACCGAATTTGTTTAACGTGGGTATAAAATAAAATGGATTTTTATTGGGTGGTGCCGCGGGAGGAGGTTCAATGACGATACATAGCCTAAATGCTTCTTTATGAGTTTTGGACCCCATAGCGACGGGAAGCCGAATGTGCTCGTCGTACTACAAAATGCCTACATCTCAGAACTGCGTCACCTCGACCATCAGGGTGCGATCGCGAAGTTTAGGGAACCAGTATATGGAGTGGAATGGGTGAACCCGAAGAATGCCACCTACAGTCGGATCCTGCCCTATCTGGGACCTGTATCGAATCTATGGTTTACGGAGAGTACTCCACTGATCGCTACGGATCCAAAAACAAAATTTGGGACCGATCTGGAATGGGTACGTTCGGCACTGGAGTGGACAAATTGGCACTGGATCATCGGTTGTGGTAAGCAGGCCGAAGGTGCGCTAAGGGATTTGGGTGCAGACGCGGTATTTCTACCCCATCCTGTCTCGTTTGCATGGAGAAAGTCGATCATTGTGGATCTACGGGATACTATTAGTGCTTGGCAAGGTGAGTCTTGATCTTGATTCCCATCTCATCTGAGAGTTCGTCGATCAGTTTAATATTGTTCCTATCGTCATCGAAGAAGGAGATGTCGGTAAATCCCTGTTCGATAAACCATCTCATCGCCTGCTTTTTACGTTCTGCGATCGAACCCGAGAGTCCTCGACTTGGATCATTGATGCACCATATTAATTCATGAGAGACGTGGAATCCCACATGGTCTTTTAACCAGGTGTAGATCATGTTCTCGTCGTCTCTGGCAGAGATGATTCCAATGGCATTACCTGCCTTGTAGTTTTTGGAAAGTATATCCAGATATTTTTGGATCAGTTTACCGGCCTTCATGATGTCAAGGGACTTGAAGTCATCAAAGTTTAGGATCTGCTTTGGATGCTTTTGATAGGTATTGAACTGCTCGGGAGTCAGTTCGAAGCATTTGTTGGTAGAGGTATCGCATACCTTGATCTTGGCTGCGGTTACGACTAAACAATCATCTAAATCGAATATCAGGATCTTCTCCTTTGAAAATGGTCCTTTAAGTGCTTCTTGTATCATGTGTTATTTATTCCTTTCAGATTTATATCTTTGTATCTCTCCACCCACGAGTACGACAACAATGGTGATGCCTATGTACCATTTGATGAATTCAATTAAATATTCGTAATCGTGAAGCATATTATCAGTATTTATATCTAAAAGTCTTGTATTGTTTCACGGTTAAATATTAGTCAATACTGGCCAATATTAGTTGTGGAAGATAATAGTTTATGTTGGTCGGGTTGAAAGTGTAGCCAGATCGATCCCGTTTATGCGCCAGATCCTGTAGATCCAACTGCTGCGCTGGAACCAGATGCGGTTGCGGCAGCACCATTTGATGCAGGGACTCCAGCATTTCCAGTCACGTTACCCTGTGCCACTGTATTATATGCAGATGCAAAATTATCGGGATCCACTTCATAGTGATTTGCGATATCTTGGATTGCAGGATGATCCAATGCTCCTGCACCATTACGGTTCTCATGGGGTTCTCCAGTGATGGGACCATAATTATCATAACAATATTGAGCCAAACCCCATAGACCTGGATTCTGACCTAGGATCTGATAGTGTTTTTTATGTTGGTGAAATTCTTCGTATAGTTTGATTGCCTTCATCGTCTTAACAGAATTTTGTCTTTATTATTTGTTCAGTCATTCTTAAAACCTCATCTCTGATGTGCGCTGGTGGTCTGGCACACCAAATCACTGGTACATGTGGATGTCCATTGTCCTTTGCATACTTTAACGTATCATGACCCCATAGAATCTCATGTGATTCAGGTATTACCAACATTGGTATTGGCAGGTTTCTGGGATTTGTTTCGTCAATCTGCTTGGAGTCTGCTACTTGATATGTGGTAACTACACCCAATGGATTTCCAATGGCTCTAGTTGATCCAGATGGACCGCCTTGAATAAACGAGTTTCCTGCAGTTTGAGGAGGCATGCCTGAATCAAAACGATTCAATGCAACGTTCTCAACAACTTCAAAGTTGATGTTCTTCATAATGAAGTTAAGTGGAGAGGCGTAATAGTCCTCAAATAACATGATGCGTTTCATACTCTATGTATCTAGTGTCTAATTTTCTTTATGATTAATTGAAGCTGCCTTTCGATTTGGGCCCCATTGTGCTGCAACATCGACATTTCTCTCTCATCCAGGGATTCGTTCTTTTGAATCTTATAACACAACAATAAAACTCTTGAATCACTGATATTTCCAGTGTCTACGAATTCATTCCATTCCTCATCACGTATTGACATGCTCTATAATTATTTTTATTATGTATTTAAAAATCCACCATGGAATGGTACATAAAAATCCAAATGATAGTTTAATTCTTTTGCAGCAGCTAATGCTTTTTGTTGTCCTTGCCAGAATATCTTCCAATTAGATTCATTACATAAGTGTTGATCACCTAATTCAAATGTTGGAGAACCATTAAATGTTAAAGTAAATTCTGTTCTGTCTGCTCCAACGCCATGCGACCATCTAACCATCTGTTCCATTTCATGAACGTTCATCGTGTTTATATTATATGTTGTGAACGCATGAAAATATCTCTCTTCATTTTGTAAAGATTTTATCTTTGTGAAATATCTTCTTACGTTTCTTTCCACAGTGTCAAAAAAATCTAAACGTCTTAATTTTTTATAGGTTTCTGGTGTTGCAGCGTCTATTGAAAATCCTATATTGCATCTTGTAACTCTATCGATAAATTCATCTTGTATCTTTTCACCAAAAACTGTTCCATTTGAAAAACTCCAAAACAAGATATGATCTTTATGCGAGTCCCAGTCTAATTTATCGAATATTTCTAGAACTTTTCCTTTCCAAAAAGGTTCAGCTATTCCTTGAATGTTTAATACACTCAATTCAGACATATAAGGTTTGATCTTTTCAACAATTTTATCAGTTTGATCTTCCTTTGGTTCCCATTTCATAAATTCAGCAGATGCTCGTGGACACATGATACACGCAGTATCTTTTGTTGGATTTGTACCACCTATATTACAGTGAGTTGAATGTAAAGAAATTTCAACATCAATTGGCCGTTTCGGATTATATTCAACTTCAGATGTACTAATTTCATCAAGTTGATCGATCTTTGTAAAGAATGGACATGTACTGTTAGCACATATTGGATGCAATTTACCATTCATTGCAGCTCTTTGTACTTCCAATAGCAATGGATTATTAAAAGCATCTTCTATAGTTACGTTTTCTTTGATAATATTACCATACATTGCTGTCTGGTGACAGCATGATTGATAATCTCCGCTTGAAGTAAATTTTAATCTTTCAAATGGTAAGTTACAGTATGTTTTCATGCTAATTATTTAAAAAGTAATTGTATTGTCTTTGAAATTGATGATGAATCCATAACGCTTAATGATGTTGCAACCAATAATACCATTGATTGTTAATCCTTCGTTTTGACTAATAACTTCAACGATTGGACTAAGATCTTGTGCATTATATTCAGCGTTGAACGTAACTCCACCAACATTTATTTCTGCACCATTTACCTTTTGAAAATTTGCTTGTCCACCATATCCTACTGCTTCATCATCAGTCTCCATCGTGCCAAAATTAAAAGTATTAACTGCATTAATGTCCAACACACTAAATGTCGCGCCACAGTCTACGATAAAATATGCATCTTTGTTGTTTAATTTACCTTTAATAATAGGTAACTTATTGAATGAAGATAATTTGATGGTTGTCATAGGTCAATGTCTATTATTTTTTCGTCGCTCTTCTTTGATTTAGACTTTGCCTTTCTTGAAAAGACAAAATACAAGATAAAGAATGATATTGAAATGCCATAAAAAATAAGGTCTGCTGCTAGAAACGATCCCGTTAATCGCATTGTTAGTGCGAATAGAGCGTCGAATCCAAAAGGATTGAAAAACATGGCTAACATTAAAAATGCGTCTGCTAAGTTTCTGTGAATGTTGATTCTCCAGGTTGTCATTGGTTCTACTGTGGGCGTCCATTATGTCGGATATTTTTAAAACTTAGGCAGGCCACCGATATGTTTGGATCTATTTCTCCAAACCTCTAAGATCTCCTGTCTCTCCTCTTCTACAAGTTCTAATCGGTCTAAGTATTCGTTTATCACATCAATGAAAGTTCTACGTTGTTTCCTGCATCTAAATGCCATACCCTGTAAATTTGCATCTACCTCTTTTGGAAGTAACAGATAGCGATATGGTTTCAGTAGACCAGCTTCAATTAGGTTTCGTTGTGCGGCATCTGATTCTATATATTTAAAATCTTTCTCATTCCAACCATTCTGTGTCATGTGTTCCATTTCATGTCTTACCACATCACATAGATCAAAATAGATTTCAGACCAATAATCATTAAGCCATTCTGGATCGATCGTAAATAGAACAAGCATGTGCGCCATTTCATTTTCAGTTCCTTCACACGTATATCCATCAACACTATATCTTCCATAACCCTTTTTGAAATTGATCTCAGCAAGCATTCCAAATTCAATAAAACTCGATTCATACGAGAATTTACAGGTAGACTTACGTTTACCTGCAATGAATGCCTTCTTCCAGTGTTTGATGATTCTATCTACACAAAAATTGGCAGCATACTTATATCGACCTTTGCCTTTCATAAGTATTATACTGCCAATTTCAATAAAGTTTTAAACTATTTGTTTAAATTCTCTATAATGCTATTGATCTGCTGTTGTTGAGCTTCAATTAATTGCTGTTGTTCTTTAATTGCTTCAATCAACAACGGAACGATCTTTTCATATTGAACCGTTATGTAATTTTGTCCAGATATTGAATTACCATCTGCATCCATATCGAATGGTGCACCCTTGATAATTTCTGGAAGTACTGCCTGTATTTCTTGTGCAATTACACCAACCTGTTGAGATTTACTGGTATATCCAAATTCTGCTGCTAAACTATTAGCTGTGTAATATACTCCATTGATAGATTTTAATTTTTCAATAGCGTTATCGATATTACCAAGATTGTTTTTCAATCTGGCATCAGAATAGTATGCAATAATATCTCCAGTTGCAGTGATATCACCGTTAACCGCGATGGATCCAGTGAAAGTACCTCCTCCGAATGGGTTACCAGTTGCTCCTGTTGCACCTTGCGCTCCAGTAGGACCAGTAGGACCTGTAGGACCTGTAGGACCTGCTGCACCTTGGAAACCTTGAGGACCTGCGGGACCAGTTCCACCAGCAGGACCTGTACCACCAGGACCAGTTGCACCTTGCGCTCCTGTAGGACCTGTACTACCTGTAGGACCAGTTGCACCTTGAGCACCTGTAGGACCTGTAGGACCTGTAGGACCTGCTGCACCTTGGAAACCTTGAGGACCTGTAGGACCTGTAGGACCGTAAGGACCGGTTATCGATGCACCTGAAGAACCACTTGTACCTGAAGTACCTGCGGCGCCTTGAGCTCCTGTTGCACCTTGCGCTCCAGTAGGACCAGTTATCGATGAACCTGAAGAACCGCTCGTACCTGAAGTACCAGCAGCACCTTGGAAACCTTGAGGACCAGTAGCACCCTGAGCTCCTTGTGCTCCTGTTATTGATGAACCACTTGTACCTGAAGTACCTGATGCACCTTGTGCACCATTAACTCCTGAAGTACCGCTTGTACCTGATGTTCCAGCAGCGCCTTGAGCTCCTGTTGCACCTTGTGCTCCTGTTGCACCATTAATTCCTGAAGTTCCGGAAGTTCCGGATGTACCGCTTGAACCTGATGATCCGCTAGATCCATTAGTTCCTGATGAACCTGAGGTACCAGTTGTACCAGAAGTACCGCTTGTACCTGATGTTCCAGCAGCACCTTGAGCTCCTGTTGCACCATTAATTCCTGAAGTTCCTGAAGTACCACTTGTACCGCTTGAACCCGATGAACCATTGGAACCCGACGTACCTGAAGTACCAGTTGTACCTGAAGTACCACTTGTACCCGATGTGCCTGATGAACCATTGGAACCTGACGTACCGGTCGTTCCAGAAGATCCATTGGTTCCTGAAGTACCACTTGTACCCGATGTGCCTGATGAACCATTGGAACCTGACGTACCTGAAGTACCGGTTGTTCCCGATGTGCCTGATGAACCATTGGAACCTGACGTACCGGTCGTTCCAGAAGATCCATTGGTTCCTGAAGTACCACTTGTACCGCTTGAACCTGATGAACCATTGGAACCCGACGTACCTGAAGTACCACTTGTACCCGATGCGCCTGATGAACCATTGGAACCTGACGTACCTGAAGTACCGGTTGTTCCCGATGTGCCTGATGAACCATTGGAACCTGACGTACCGGTCGTTCCAGAAGAACCTGAAGTTCCTGAAGAACCAGAGGTACCAGTTGTACCCGAAGTACCGCTTGATCCGTCGGTTCCTGAAGTACCACTTGAACCACTTGAACCATCGGTTCCGTTAATTCCTGAAGATCCGTCGGTTCCTGAAGTACCATCTGTTCCGTTAATTCCTGAAGTACCATCTGTTCCGCTTGTTCCTGAAGATCCATCGGTTCCTGAAGTACCACTTGTACCGCTTGAACCATCGGTTCCTGAAGATCCTGAAGTACCAGAACTACCATTGGTTCCTGAAGTACCGTCTGTTCCAGAACTACCGTCGGTTCCTGAGGTACCTGATGTTCCGTCGGTTCCTGAAGTACCATCAATACCACTTAATCCAGAAGTACCATCGGTTCCTGACGTTCCGTCGGTTCCTGAGGTACCAGAAGTACCGTCGGTTCCTGAGGTACCAGAAGTACCGTCGGTTCCTGAAGTACCAGAAGTACCATCGGTTCCTGAGGTGCCTGAAGTACCATCGGTTCCTGAAGTACCATTTATTCCGCTCGTGCCTGAAGTACCATTTATTCCGCTCGTGCCTGAAGTACCATTTATTCCGCTTGTTCCGCTTGTTCCTGATGTACCATTGCTTCCATTGGTTCCTGATGTACCATTGATTCCTGAAGTACCGTCTGTTCCGCTTGTTCCTGAAGAACCATTAGCTCCAGTGGTACCTGAAGAACCTGAAGTTCCAGTTGTTCCTGAACTTCCTGAGATACCGCTGGTTCCAGAAGTACCGTCCGTACCAGAACTTCCATTATTTCCTTGTGCTCCTGTAGAACCTTGTGCTCCAGATCCAGTTGCACCTTGTGCTCCTTGTGGACCATTTGCGCCTTGTGCTCCTACAGAACCTTGTGCTCCTTGTGCTCCAGCTCCAGTTGCACCTTGCGCTCCTTGTGGACCA
>TBL_comb48_EPIDRAFT_1002429_pt1 | contig 12953 bp, 14 predicted proteins | sample TroBogEpilimnion_37_FD_10681 | JGI IMG/M metagenome (IMG submission 10681)
TGGAATAAAGAGGCCCGAACTCTCGAGACTGAAGAGCAGATCTTCAGTACTGACGTTGACGGCGCCTTGGCTCTTTTGGCCCAACCTCGCCCTAAGGGTCGTCGCGCCGCGGCAGGACCACTCAAGGAATTGGGCGAAGACCCAGTAACCAAGCGCAATGTAGTTGTGCGAAATGGCAAGTTCGGCATGTATGTCACCGATGGTGAAGTCAACGCGACGATGCGTATTGGAGACACGGTTGAGCTAATCACCCTGGAGCGAGCCTGCGAACTCCTCGCTGAGCGCAGAAACATCGACCCATCGACCATTCGCCCCCGCAAAGCCGTAGCGAAGAAGACCACCAAAAAAGCTGCGAAGAAGCCAGCCAAGAAAGCCGCTAAGAAAACCACCAAGCGAGTTGTCGCGAAAGGCTCAGCCGCTGAAAAGCGTGCGGCGGTAGCTGAAGGCGCCAAGGCTAATGCCGCCATCACGGCGCTCGCCATGAATGAGGCACTATGAGTCGCGGAGTCTTTGTTGCTTTTGAAGGTATTGACGCGAGTGGCAAGAGCACGGTCGCCAAGATCATTGCCGAACGCTACGGCGCTCGCTTCACCTTTGAACCAGGTGATACCCCAGTAGGGGTAGACCTGCGTAAATGGTTGCTGGATGCAGGAACACCAATGAAGCCAGAGAGCGAGGCACTTCTCATGCTGGCCGACCGTTCGCATCATGTTTTCTCAGTAATAGAGCCAACTTTGAAATCTGGAAATCACATCGTGGCTGACCGTTACTACGCCTCGACCTTGGCCTATCAGGGATACGGTCGAGGACTTGATTTAGGTGAGCTTCGGGCAGCCACGGACTTGGCAATTGGCTCGAAATTGCCAGATGTCACCATTTTGATTGACGTCACTATTGAAGTCGCAAATGAGCGTCGGGCTCGAGACTCTAAGGATCGCTTTGAGTCTGCGGATGAGAATTTTCACGAGCGGGTTCGCAATGGCTACTTGGAAATTGCGGCAACTGCTTCGGAAAAGTGGGTCGTTATCGATGGCTCACCCTCCCTCGATGAGGTTGTAGGCAAAGTCGAGGAAGCGCTGACTCAATTACCTTGGAATCATGCCTGACATCTTCGACCAGCTCGTTGGTCAAGAACAAATCGTCAAATCACTTCGCTCCTATGCCAAACGACCAGTTCACGCCTTTTTGCTAGTTGGTGCTGATCCAGCCGTTTCGGAGGAAGTCGCCCTGACCTTCGCCGCAGCGCTTCAATGCGAGTCCAATGGATGCGGGAATTGTGAGGTTTGCCGCTTAGTAGTTGAGGGTAAACACCCAGATGTCGACTTTCACCGTTCAGATGGTGGCAATTGGAAAATCGACGACATTCGCGCCATTGGAACCGAGTCAATGCTGCGCCCTAGGCAAGGCGAATGGCACGTTGAAATTATTGACCATATTGAACGAACAGTCGATGGCTCATCTTCTTTTGTAGCGCTACTGAAGTCAGTTGAAGAACCAGCAGAAAAGACAATTTTTATTCTGAACGCCACCTCACTGCCTGAAGAACTCGTCACCATTGAATCTCGTTGCGTAAAGGTCCAAGTTCGGTCCTTGTTTAAGGGTGAGATTGAACAGAAACTTGTTCTGGAAGGTGCTGACCCAGCAATGGCTAAGGCGGCGTCTGAAGCATCTGCGGGTTCACTTCGTCGAGCAAGGGTATTGGTTCGTGACTCTGCGGTAGGTGAGCGATTAGAACGCTGGAAAGCAATCCCGTCTCAGATAGATGGCGATATTTCTACGTCAGTTGATTTAGTAACTGATATTCGTGCTCAAGTCGACGATGCGATTTCTCCATTAAAGGAACTCCATGCAGAGGAGCTTGAAATATGGCGGAGAAATCGTGACGAGTTGAAAATCCGCACTGAATCCAAAGATGAAATTGATAGTCGCCAACGTCGGGAGCTTCGCTTATTTCGTACTGAAGAACTCGGCTTTTTCCTGCAGGTCCTCGCTGACACGTACCGCGAAAGAATTGCAGAACTCGTCGAAAAACCGCGCACCAATGAAAATGACGCGAGAACGCGTTCATCGATTTTGGCATTAGAGCTACTGGCCAAGGCTGGTGAACGATTGATGGGGACCAATATGGAAGAGGGGCTTCTCCTTACTGATCTCCTTGTATCCCTAGCCCGAGGTTAGAGTTTCATGGATTTGGAGTATTCTTTTTTCTTGCGCCTGGGTAGCTCAGTTGGTAGAGCAACGCATTCGTAATGCGTAGGTCAGGGGTTCGAATCCCCTCTCAGGCTCCAAGAAGAACTGACGTGGAATGTGCATTTGAGTGATTCGAAAAGAGTTATGAAACAGCAAGGAACGGCAGAGTCGAATTTCTTAAAAGACATCAAGTCTCTAGTGCTGGCTTTTCTGGCTCTTCTCGTCGTGGCTTTTGGAGTACTGGCTCTAGAGCCAGTGCAAAAGAATCTCGCGAAATCCTCACTCAATCGGTCAACTCCGAACAGCGTCTCAACGTCGAAAGTATCTACAACCTCAACCACCATGATTCGGCGTGCTTCAAACGGACACGCAACGCGTCTCTGTACTTTGCCACTAAAAAATTACACCGACTATTCATATTGCTACTGGACTACCGCAGAGTCGGTGTTTTTAGGTAGCAACGGGCTCAAACTACCTTCGTGGAATGAAATTGAAAAAGGACTCAACAAGCCAATCATTGGCTCTAACTTTACATACGCAGATTTGAGCTTTAATATTTCGACTACGGACCCTTCAGGCATGTACGCAGTGTCTGAGAGCGTCGCAGTAACCAGCAGACCTATGCACGATTGCATCCTTGCAAACACCCAGTTCGCAATCGATTTACAAAAAATGGATGCTTTGAATGGTCAACCGTTGGACTTTGAAGATTTCAGTGGCTCTGTGATCAGTGGCGATACTTTTGAGTGGCTATCTGGAAGAGGTGTGAATTTAAGCGGTGCTAATTTAAGCAATGCCCTTCTAAATGGCTCAAGCCTGACCGGGGTCATTGGAAAACCAAAGTCTTTACCTCCTGGCTGGTTTCTCACGGTAACAGGTGACTTAGTCCAAGGCATGCGGTAACAAACTCACACGCTACTTTCGGAGCGAAGTTCTACATGCTCCTAGCAAGCAAAAATGCGAAACCAGGGCTTTCGCATTGGATTCAGTTTCTAGACCTTTAGAAGTTTTCATTGGAGAATTACTCGCGGAGATGCACTCTGGTCGTGCAACGAAGCCTTAGTTTTAGAAAGTTTCACGAGGAGCGGTACAAGGTCTATAAGAGTAAAATAAATAGCAAATAGAATCTAAGGCCACACCAGAATATGAAGGACTCAAATGAGAAGAAGCCCTACACATGTCAGGCCATTTCCGCCGGACCCTGAGCTAGTCGCTCGGATTTTCTTCACAAAGGTCATCCTTTTGTTGCTCGTAATTGTCACATCGCTGGGCCTGCTTTTAACTAGGTCCTGGCTATCGATAATTGCTCCCCTGGAACTTCTGGCCGTCTTCATAGCATTTTGGTATTCGGATCAAATATCAATGTTTACTTGGGGCGCAAGCGAAGTTTCTGCAGCTCAAGCACCGGAGATTCACGGCTTCGTGGACAGGCTTGTCGAAAGCGCGGGAATACCAAAACCCAAAATTGCGATCTCTGATAGGAGTATCCCAAACGCGTTCGCTTCCGGGCGAAATCTTGAGCATTCCGTGGTCTGCGTAACGCGGGGACTCCAGAATTGCATTAGCCCTGCAGAAATGGAAGCGATACTTTCCCACGAAGTGGCTCACCTCATGCATCGTGACGTGGCTGTAACAGCATTCGCCTCTGTCGCTTCGGTGCTTTCCGGGCTGTTCTTGCAATCCAGTATTTTCTCGGCTCTTGGCTACCACCCCAATGACACCAAGGAATCTAGAAAGGCGCGAGAGTCGCTGGTCTTCCTCGCAATGACGGTTTACATAACAACGCTTCTGGCCGTAAGGGCGCTGTCTCGATACAGAGAATTGGCGGCCGATCGAGGGGGCGCGCTTCTGACTCGGAAACCTAGTCACCTGATTTCCGCATTAACAAAGATGGAAATTGCAAGCGCTGCTGGGTCAAAGAGAGAGGTCCTGGCCGGGCAAATGTCGAACTCTCTTTTGATTGTGCCACTTCTACCAAAGAAGGTAAATCGAATTCAGCATCTTCTTTCCACCCACCCCCCACTTGAAGAGAGAGTACAGAATTTAAGATCTTTGGAGGCCCAAATACTTGCAGGAGAAGTCTAAGGATTGTCTATCTATTTGTAGGAGATTTCATTCCAGATGGAGCATTGTTCATCCCAAGCGAGGACGAAGTATCCATCACCTGCAGCCTTTGCTAAAAATTGTATGTTTTCTGGTCCGTCTTCCTTAGGTCTGGCAAAGAAAGCGTTCTCATTACTGACTTCGACTTTCTCTGTTGCATTCAAGGAAAGTTCCCTAGGGAATTCCAGCGATCCTTTGCACCAGATTCGAAACATCACGAAAGTAACTCGATAACTACTCGCCGGTTCACTTGTGCAGCGCCTTGAATGAGATTGCCATTGGAGTCACGGTCTTGAACGACTGGCTCACTAAATCCCACACCGATTGATTTAATTTGATTTTTTGCAAAGCCATGCGCTCTCAACCATTTTTCGACCACCCTGGCACGCTTTAAAGAAAGCCAGTCGTTGTAGGCCTTCGTTCCCTGACTGTCTGTGTGACCAATGATGAGCATTCTGGCGTGAGGATCAAGACGGAGAATCAAACTCGCTTCGCCTTGAAGAGTGTGGATTGCAGAAGCGGTTAATTCAGATGAATTACTTTTAAAAAAGGCTTTACTTGGCAAAGTTTGTAGGGAAATAGGAGCCACAAATGAATCTTCGGGCCATGTGGTGGCGCCAGGGAAGGATGTATTCGCTTTTCTTGAACTCTCCGGAGCTTTTGATTGAACGGCGCTAACGGGCGTCACATTTTTTGAGGCGTCCGCCTTTGACGTTGAGCCTATGACGCTTCCGGCAGAACCTAGAACTGCGAAAGTAAGCGTCAGCACGCCGAGGCTAACCTTTTTAGCGCTCAGAAAATTGAATCGAAAAATGTTAGTTTTCATGGTTCTGCTGACTCTTCGTTTCTGTTTTCTTGCGAGAAGGCTTAGTCTGACTACTCGTTTCCGGTTTTGGGGATGCAAAAGGGTCTTCATAGGGGCGGAACCCTTTGCTTGCCAAGAACTTATTCAAGTCTTCCCGTGCGAAGCGCTCGGCATCATCGACAACACCAAGCAGCTCAGGCTGCACTTCTGCGGTCATTGAAATGTCTCTTAGGACGGGGCTCGGCGCCACATTAATGAAAGTCTCAAATTCTGGACGAGCCTTTACCATCGCAGATCTTCCGCTGCTTATGGCGCGCTCATAGTTTGTCACAATTAGCTGGTCTTGTTTTTTGAAAGATGCATAAACATGCCATAGAGCCAAGTTTCTCGCAACGAATCTCATTTCGTCTTCTAGGTATTTACCGAGTGCCTCTTTTCTGCCCTCGATGGACTTATTGAGCTCTCGCTTGGCTTTCAAAGCGTTAGAAGACAACAAGCCATAAAACATCCACTCGAGCCAGAAAAATACGAGAGCAATTATGACTTGGACCAGGAAGATTAACGTGAGCCACCAAAATGCATAGATTCCAGACGCATGTGAAGTGTCTCCTAAAATTAGGCTTCTAAATCTTTCGACTGTTAATGGAACTATCAAGATGATGAGAAGGCAACCAATTGTTACTGACATCCACTTGAGAGCCTTGTTGGCGTTCACTAAGCTCCGGACCCACGCCTGACCATCATCCTTCGTAGCGGAATCCTCGGTAGCATTCTGACTATTGCTGTACATGGAGTTTTTTAGCGCTTTTGCCCCAAAGTGGGGAATCAGCCAAAGGAGCCCTAACACCGACGCTGACAAAATTTTTCCCTGATTACCGTTGGGAAGTCGTAGGGCTTGTATGAACATGCTTGATGTCAATACGAATTCGGACGAAGTAAGCACAATGGCAGCTACGGCATTGATTCCGAAGACAAGCAACCGATTTCGATTAAATCGTTCTAATTCGCTTGGGTCGTTTTCTAGCAATGAATAAAGGCGGTCGAATGCCGCCTGTCTTTTGGCTTGCCTGGAGTCGCACTCTTCTAACGCTGATCGGCTCTTTAGAACAGAACTTTTGACCCCAATGTGAACTTTCTCAATCTCCTTAGCCTTTTCAACTCGAAGACTCTCGGTTGCGTCTCTCATTCCTTGGAATTGGTCGTGAAGTTCTTTTTCTAACTGAAACTGAGGCCGGTAATCGAACCAAGCCTCAGGGCCACCCCATTTGGCTGAAAAAGAAATACAGTTCATGACGTGCAATGAAAGAAGCCTGTCGGTTGCCAAATTCAAGGGAGACGACTCTAAAAGGCCAGTACTTGAATTGATTTGGGCGACATCTTGCTTTTTGGGAAGTTCGACGGAACCTTCTGAAACAGTGGTGATCGCCTTGCGTTTAAAGAGTTTCATGATCTCAGTTTCTTGCGAGCGCTAAAGCTCGTGTACTGCTTCTAGCTTTGTCGCAGGTGGAGTTTCATTCTGACTTCCAGGTTCAGCGCTACCTCTTTTTGCCTTCCGAGCCAAGGACACCTCGCGTTTGCGGCAACCATCTTCATAACCCGAACGGTATTGGGTCCAAAACACTTGAAAAATTTCTAACGTGCCCCCGGAAACATCGTTCCAGTCGCTCTTTTTCTTTCCAATTTGTGCTTCAGCCTTCTCCAGTGCGGCCTTCTTCTCCTGCAATTGGATTGACAGTTCTTTGTGGCGGTTTACGTAAGCGATGTAGTTACTCTCGTTTAAATCCCACAATGCTTGGTCTGCGAGAAGTTCCTTTACTTTCTTCTCACGTTGTCGCCATTCATGGAGAATTTCCTTTGCTTGCGCTAGATCTTCGTGCGCCGGGCTTTTCACAGCACTTCGGTTTTCGAATGCATGAGGATCAAGAGGGGGAATTTCTTCAATTTTGGCTAGATCTGGTCGAGGAAGTTCTGGCTTTTCGCAAGGTATCAACGTAGCTAACTGAATCTCGACACTTTCTACCTGCGCCCTGAGATCTATGATTTCACTCTGGATTTTTCCAATTGATATATTCATTTGGCTGTGCAAGAAGAATCTGCGTGCACCGAATTCGCGAATGAGCATCTGATAAATAGGATCACTATCGCTCAGGAGACGCCCGTGGTTTAAGCCAGTTCGATACAGCGTTCGGCCGATGACTGAATTCGTGACCTGAAAAACTTGACCATTGAACCTTAAGTATTTGTTGATTGACTTACTTATTTTTTCTGCAAATGCCATTAGTTACCTCCGCAGGCAAGGAACGCCGAGGAGCTCTGGTCGTTCTGATAAGAGCACATGACGGCCCCGTTTAGGGTTACTAGGTCCTTCCAAAAGCTTCTGACTTTGTTTTCAAACCACGCTGGAAGTGGTTGACCGGTCGAATCGAGTGTGCCACCAAGAACACCGTAGAAGTAAACATTTGCTCCACTCAAGCCGACCAATGAGTAGAGACCCTGCGCTTGGCGAGCTAAGAGATTTGGGTCGGAGTCGATAGACGACATTGTGGTGACAGCAGTTCCTTCGGAAAGTTGCATACCATCTGTTATTACTATGACCCTGTTTGGAATTCCGCCATTGCGGTTTGATTGCTCGGATCCTGTCTTTGCGGCCTGACTGAGTGCGGAAACTATGTCAGATCCATATGAGGGAGAGTTACCAGTTGACTCAAAAACGGTTGCGATGGCTCTTTTAGCCCGATTTCGCGCCCTTGTTTCTCTGTCAACGTAGTACTGAAGTGTGGAGCCAGCGTAAATCAACGAAATTGGGCGGTTGTTGATCAAGGTTGGATTGACACCATCGGTACCAGTCGTCCAAATATCGACTAACGAATGATCGGCGCCACATGCATCGAGGGCCGACATCGCCAATCGCCTGAAGTGCTGCGAGACCGAATCCGACGAAGTGGAGCCAGTACGGTCGATGACGATTTCGCATACGCCCTTCGCCTTGTAGTTAATTGAGCCGAAGGTCCCCGTAAGGAAGTTTTTAACTGGGCTAAAAATCAACACAACCAAAGCAATAGCTGCAACTGCCCCAAGCACCCACTTGAGTCGGTCATTATCCCAATCAAGAGGCTTACGGCTGCGCTTCGAACCCGAGTCTTCCCCAAACCAATCTGCAGACATATATTTTCCCGTCTTATCTCTAAATTGCTATTGATAGTATCAGTTATAATTCGAGTTGATTTTTCAGATATTGGGAAATGCCGTGCCAAGAATAAGGACTTAATGGGAGAACCGACAAGCCTGATCGGTCAAGGAAACGTTCGAGCCCAAAGCACAGCCCACTAACTCGAGCTTGTTGCCTGTTTATGCCACGCCAATGGTCGAGAACTCCCAACTTTCAATCTGTGGGCTACAAGATGGCCAAATAATAGTTAGCCATTATGGGAGGTCGGGATGAGTAAAACCACTGTGGCAACCCCAACCCGCGCGAACGCATTCTTTATACAGAGAGTCTGCATCTGACTGAACTGCATGCCAAGCGTTAGAAACCGTCGCTGCCGCTTCGAGAAACCCCGGCTTTGCGAATGGGTTCCCATTCGCGGTCATGCCTACTAGGGCTTGCATTTTTGTGAATGCTTGAGCGTAGAGGCTATAGTCGGCCATGAACACCTGACCCACATCCCCCTCATAACCTCGGAAGTTCACAAGGGACCAATTAGAAATATATTCCAATTTTCCGATGCCTGAGTATTGCGAGAACTGCTGCTCGTCATCGTAAGCCTGACCATACATATACTCGCCTGTCACGTACCAGCCTTCTAACACTGCGGATCTAGAAGACTGATTTGAACTATTCGACCTCGGGCGTTGTCCCTGGTACTTCGTAGCTATGAGAGCGGGAAGAAGCAGAAGCAGGAATGCAAGCAGGATCCTTGCGACCATTTGAGAAGTGGTAATCGAAACGTCCTCACCACTACTTTTTTTGATAACTACACTCAGAGTCTGAATCACAAAGAATGCAACAAATGACAAAATTGAGGCTACGAACATTACGCCAGCCACGCGACCAGATCCCGAATAAGCCGTTATGGTTTTGTACTCATTTTTCACCCAATTAATTAGCAGCACGCCTGCTATGAGAAAAAGTACAGTGAAAAACTGAAGTGGTTTGGAGTCACCAATACTCGACATAAAGCGCCAGTAAAGAAAACCCACTAGACAAAGCCAACTAACTAAGAATATCGAATACATGGTTGCTATCTAAATTTAGAACAAGTAAAGATTTCGATTTCTTGAGACTATTTTGCATTCCCATTGCCCACTTCTCGTTGACGATGCTTAGTCTTAATTATTTCGCCAACTTGGGCTGCAATTTTGGTGTTTCGAGTGGCTAAAATTCTCCGAGACAGAGATTCAAGGGCTTCATGTTTTGCCCTCTCATTCTGTTCTGCTGCTTTTTTTGCCTTCGCAGACTTCATGGTAACAGCGACGAGAATTGTTGAAATCGCAACGAATGCGATGAGTGCAACTGGTGCCATTCGATGAAAAAGATGGCTAAACGGCCAATAAAGTCCTTTAGCAATTAGATAAATCAACACGATGAGAAAAATAAACCAGAGCATACGCAGAAGTATATAGATAGCAACGCCTACTATTCATGGCATATGAAAATCACATCAGAAAGTGATTACCGGGGCTGGCTTGCAAAACGCTGGATCTTGGTAGTCGTGCTGCCGCTAGCAGTTGTATTGGTAATTGGGACTATTGGCATACTGCTGGGTGCTAATCCAAATAATCAAACAGCCTCGCAAGTTATGGGCTTCATCGAGATTGTCGCGATTATCGCGACTTTGGTACTTGCCTGGCCCAGAAAGCGCATTCGTAAACAATTGAAGGCGCAACTGAATGAGTACCTAGCTGCGATTGACGAAGTGGCGAAGCAAAAAATGGAAGAGCAAAGTGCAGCTAAAAAAACTGAGGAGGCGGAACTCGCGAAGATGGCTCACAAGGAGGAACTGGCAGAAGCGAGAAAGAAGAAGCAAATCGCCGAAGACAACGTAAACACGAGGCTGAAATTTATTGAAGGGCTCAAAAGCGGTAAGGAATTTGTCGAGATTCCGTCAACTGGCCTAGTGCTTAGAAATGGCGAGATAGTTTTGGGGTCATGGCCCTCAATTCTTTATGGGGCAAAGAAGGGAAAAACTAAGGGGGTAAGAGTTTCGAGTTCGGAATCCCACAGAGAAAGTTCGTCTAGTTCGAGCCGCTCAACGTCTAGGACAACAGTTTCTGCTCGTCGAGGTGGTTATGGCGGAGCTACGCTTCGAGTATCTCCGCGTGTTTCGATAAACCGTGGGAGCTTCGGCTCTGGCGGAGTTTCCCAAAGTAGCGGTTATTCAACTGGCAGCAGATCGTCTTCGTCAGATGGCTCAAGTCACAGTGAGTCGGTGAATACGCCTAGCCGAGAATATGTTTACGTCGGCACAGTTGACGAGGGCGTCTTAACGCTTACGAATAGGGGTTTTCTTTTCGTAGGTCAACTCAAACAAATCGAAATGGAATTCAGTGAGATTGCTCAGTTTTTCTGGGATGAGGACGAAACAATTGTCACGGTAGTAAAACGAAAGAGTACATCGCCGTTCAACTTCGATATAGATTCCGATGATGTCCTCTCAGCAGGATTTGAATTCGATGCGGCAATTAATCACTCCCTTGGCAGGATTGATGAATTTGTCACCAAAATAAAAAATATTGATACGGAAGGCCGCTCCCTCGATTTTCAGGTACCGGAAGCAATTTCAAATTCAAGGCAAAACTTTTCCGAGTCCGCAGTAAGCGAGGGCAAGACGGGGGGCTCGCCTGGTGCGAAGTATTCAATTTTAGTGGATTCAGTTAGCGATTCCGAAAAATTGACACATGAATTATCTCAACGCTATGAGATTCCAGAAACCGAACTCAAGGAGTTGCTTAAAGACTTACCGGCAGTCTTGGCAACTGGCGTCGACTTAATAACCGCACGAGCCGTTGTAAACGCTCTTGGAGAAATCGGAACAGAATCACATTTTGTTGTTGAAAATTAGGTGGAGTGGGAATTTAGAGTGACTAAAGAAAAAAACAAACCAATAATTCTTCGAATCGCTGAATGGCGGCAAGGGCGCCGATCGGGCCTGTTTGAAGCCTTGCAGCTTATATTGATTGGGGTTTACGTGACTACAGTCGTCGCTCCCCACGTGAGAATAACTGAGTCAACCATTCTTAGTACTCAAGGTTCATTTCTCAGAACATTTTGTAACTTGTTTTTCGTCATCGACGCAACAGCGGTTTTTGTGTTCTCTATGTCGCAACGCCCTCCAAAAAATAAGACGCTAAGAGCCCAGAAAACTATTTTTGCCTTAGGTGCTTTTTTAACAGATCTTTTACTTGTGGTCCTCTCGTTTCTTAGGCCTCTGCGGGTATTGCGACCCATCATGGTTGCCCGCCGGCTAAGTGCCGCAACACAACATAGCCGCCGTAAAAATAACAAGAAGGTTGACACGGACGTTGAGCATTTCGTTCGCGCGACCGGCTTAATTTGGCAACGCATTAAGTTCAGTTTTTTAATTTTGTATTCTTTGGCTCTAATAATTTGCTCTACGGCGACATTGATACTCGAGTCAGAACTCCGTGGTACAGGAAATATTAGAAACTATGCGAACTCCGTGTGGTACTGCATTGGCGAAATGACCCTAACCGGCACGCAATACAACGCCGATACTCTCGCAGGACGCTCTTACACTGTCTTGTTGCTAGTTATGGGATTTGGCGTTACAGGACTCTTTACAACAAATTTTCCTAAGGGATTAAGGGCCGGTCTGACTCCGAAGAAATTACATGAAATTGAACCAGAAGACTGATTTTTATTTAAGTCAGAGTTCTGTTACAGACTTTTAATTTCAACGCGAGAGTCGAAGGCGGGGTGTCGCATTCCGTTCGAGGTAATGCAACACCTGTGAAATATGGTTTCCCCAACTATCAATGGAGGGTGCCTTGAAGGCTGATGTATCCAATTGGGCTGCCGAGCCGGCGGGTTTGTCTGACCTGTGGTTGATAGACCTGAGACCAACTCGGTCTTTTCAGAATTTAAATATCGAAGCAATCCAATACAGGTTTTCTGAATTCAGAAAAAATTTAGGCAAAATTTTTAATTTCAATTCTTCCAATGTAAACACCCGAAATGAAGGAGAGTCGTGAATAAACCTTTGGAGTTAGTAAAGCGTGTGAAGTTGCCCAGCGGTTGGCTGCCCCTTTTCCTGATCTCAGGCTCCCTTTTTGGAATTAGCCAGTGGGTTACTCGGTACACCTGTGGGCAAACGACCATATTCTTTAGGTTCCTGAGATTTGGCAAAGCAAACTTTTTTGCCACTGCAGTAGTTGACCTATGCGGCCCTTTAATCCTTATGGGCCTAGGAACTGCTGGCTGGAAAGCTGGAGTCTTTGTTATGAAGGCTATTCGTAAGTCGCCTGCTCGAAGCCGTGCTGGGCGTGGAGTGCAGAAAATGTTTTCTTTGGCGTTGGGTATTTTTTCATATTACCTCTGCTATTACGTTCCTATTTATGCAGCTTTGAAAACACCTTGGTTAGGCGGAATATACGCAGTTCTGGTGATGCAGTATCCCCTCCATGTCCTAATTGGACTTGCCACTTCTATATATCAACGGAGGCTGAGTCGCCAAAAGAAACCGATTAACTTCTTGCTGCGGTTTTTTAAAGGGTTGAAAAGTTTCATCGCTTGGTCCTGGAAGTTCTTCTTCTTTCCGACTGAGACGAACTATTCGGAAAGTGACTTTGCACCAAAGGAAGAGATTCCAACCGCAAAGCCTGGTGAAGGAGAGGC
>TBL_comb48_EPIDRAFT_1002434_pt1 | contig 12929 bp, 8 predicted proteins | sample TroBogEpilimnion_37_FD_10681 | JGI IMG/M metagenome (IMG submission 10681)
GAGAATTCGTGTCTTATAAAGCTCCTGCCCATCATCTACACTCTCGCTGGTTGGAATCTTTGCCAGCCCCACGCGGTGGAGTGATGAGTAAAGAAAGTCTCCCGAAGAATCACCGGTAAATATTCTTCCTGTTCGATTAGCGCCGTGTGCTCCTGGCGCTAAACCCACAATCACAATCTCGGCTTTGGAGTCACCGAATCCCGGGACGGGCTTTCCCCAATAATCTTCTTCGGCATAGGACTTGCGTTTAACAATCGCTACTTCTTCACGCCACTCAACGAGTCGTGGGCACAACGTGCACTTGATGATCGCCTTATCAAGCGCCTCGATCGTGAGGTATTTCTTACTTTTGGCTACCAAGGCTCCAGGCCATTCCATCCAAAATATCTGACTCACTCGCAACAAATTCTTGGGCTCCTGTTGCAAGCATGACGCGAGATAGGACGAGGGATCCAGCAGTAATAACATCGATCCGGCCTGGATGCATATATGGCAACGCGGTAATTTCTTCTCTCGTCATTGCCGCAAACATCGACGCTACTTCATGTACTTTCTGAGCCGAAATACGAGCTAGATGAATCGAATATCGATCGTAATGGCTAAGTTCCAAGGCTGCGGCTGCAACAGTTGTCGCAGTTCCTGCCACCGCAATAAGTGTTTTAGCGTCCCTGAGAGGAACAACCTCTGCTGCCTCGCCGATAGCCGTATCAATGTCTTCGATAGCTGCAGCTAGCGACTGCGCGCTCGGAGGCTGCATAGTGAGATGCCGCTCCGACATGCGCACACAGCCAATATTGACGCTACGAGCGAAATCAACTTTTTCGCTGCCAAGAACAAACTCTGTTGAGCCGCCGCCAATATCAACTACCAGATATGGGGCGAGTGCTGTGTCCAACTCTTTAGTCGCGCCACTAAATGAGAGAGCAGCTTCTTCTGTTCCCGGAATTACTTCGGGCTCAATTCCCAATATTTCTCGTACGCCATCAATAAAAAGATTGCGATTGGTCGCATCGCGAGTTGCGCTGGTGGCACAGAAACGAATTTTCTCTACACCTTTGCTTGCGATGATTGCTGAATATTCTTTTGTTGCAGCAAGTGTCCGCTCGATCGCCGCTGGATCAAAAGCATGAGTTTTATCAACACCAGCACCTAAACGTACTACGTGCATTTCACGTACTACTTCACGGAAGTTGTTGCCATCAATGTCTGCCACTAATAAGCGAATTGAGTTTGTTCCACAATCAATGGCAGCTACTCGCACGGAGAGTCCTTCCACCATTGTGGCAGCGCAGCAAGTGCTTCATCTCCGAAGGGATTTACTCCTGGACCGGCACCAAGTGAATGAGCGACGAGTGAATGTAAGCATTTAACTCGATCTGGCATTCCGCCAGCGCTAATTCCATCGACTTCAGCAACATCCATTCCTAAAGCTGCGCGAGCTGCTAGATAGTCATCATGTGCTGCGCGGTATGCACCAGCCAACTCAGGATCTGTAGCAAGTCTGGCCTGCATTTGCGCCATCATCCCAGAGCCTTCAAGAGTTGAGATGGCACCAGTCAGCTTGGGACAGGTCGCGTAATAAAAGGTTGGGAATGGTGTCCCGTCGGAGAGCCGTGGTGGAGTCTCTACGACATCAGGTTTTCCACATGGGCAACGGTGGGCAATTGCATGTACATCACGCGGGGTGCGACCCAGTTGGGATTCAATCGCATCAAGGTCAGCCTGTGTTGGTTTTTCCAATTATTGATTCACATTCGTACTAGTGATGGATGCAATGACTTCGCTATACCAAGGAAGACCTGCCGGAATTTGATTGGAGACAGGAGCTGCTGGTTGGGCAGTTGTGGAGGCAGAGCTTCCTGCACCAAGAACTACATATTGGCGCTCACCTGGAAATACATAGTGCAACCGTGTGCGAGCTTGCTGCTCGACATATGCAGGATCGTTCCACTGCTCTAATTCATGTTGAGCTGCTGTGAGAGTTGCTTGGGCACTTGCGAGCTGCACTCGATAAGCATTGATCTGGGCACGCTGGGCAAAAAATCGTTGTAGTGGTGGAGCTAAGGTGATTGCAAGAACTAAGAGCACCGTGGCAAAAGCAAGGCTTCGGCCACTGATGCTCTTAAACATATTCTTATTNTTCTTTTAACTTATGCCTTGAAGCGAGGGAAAGCTGCATGGCCAGCGTANAGAGCTGACTCATCAAGCTCCTCTTCGATACGAAGAAGTTGGTTGTACTTCGCAACTCGCTCTGAGCGAGCTGGAGCACCAGTCTTGATCTGACCGCACTCAAGTGCAACAGCCAAATCAGCGATCGTTGTATCTTCTGTTTCACCTGAACGGTGAGACATCATTGTGCGATAGCTATTGCGATGTGCAAGTGAGACTGCATCGAGAGTTTCTGTCAGTGTGCCAATTTGGTTTACCTTGACGAGCATTGCGTTAGCGCTGCCATGCTTGATTCCCTTTGCTAAACGCTCAGGGTTGGTAACAAATAGATCATCTCCGACGATCTGGATCTTAGTTCCCAACTCGGAAGTCATCTTCGTCCAGCCATCCCAATCATCCTCATCAAGTGGATCTTCGATAGAGACGATTGGATAAGCATTTACTAGCTCTGTGTAATAAGCGATCATCTCNTCAGCGCTCTTCTGCTTTCCTTCGAAGGCATACTTGCCATCTTTGTGGAATTCAGTTGCAGCAACATCCATAGCGAGCGCAATATCTTTACCTGGCTTAAAGCCGGCAGCTTCGATCGCTTCAAGAATGAGATCAAGAGCGGCACGGTTGCTATCCAAGTTCGGGGCGAATCCACCTTCATCACCCACGCTTGTTGCTAATCCACGCTTCTTCAAAACTCCTTTAAGGGTGTGATAGATCTCTGCTCCCCATCGCAGTGACTCGCGGAAAGACTCCGCACCGATTGGGGCGATCATAAACTCCTGGACATCAACGTTGGTATCAGCGTGCGCTCCACCATTGAGGATGTTCATCATTGGGACTGGAAGAGTGTGCGCTGTTGGGCCACCGATGTAACGGAAGAATGAGAGGTCTGCTGATTCTGCTGCAGCGCGAGCTACTGCGAGTGAGACACCAAGAATTGCATTCGCACCTAGGCGAGACTTGTTCTTTGTGCCATCAAGGTCAAGCATCTCTTGATCAACAAAGCGCTGATCTTGTGCATCAAAACCGATAACTGCAGGTGCGATCTCGTCATTGACGAAATCGACTGCCTTCTCAACGCCCTTACCTAGGTAGCGCTTGCCGCCATCGCGAAGTTCGGCTGCTTCAAATGCTCCTGTAGATGCTCCGCTTGGGACTGCAGCGCGAGAGCTGGTGCCATCTTCAAGTAGGACCTCTACCTCTACGGTTGGGTTTCCNCNTGAATCTAGAATTTCACGGGCATGGACTGTGTCGATTAGTGCCACAAGGCTCTCCTTTTATCTGTTTTTATCTGTAGCTGAAATTAACTATCTCGGCTCTTTTGAGCCTCAAACTCTTTTATTCGAGCGATGTACATCTTTGTCGCCGCTCTCAGTGCTGCTTCGGGATCGATCCCAGCCGCTTGGGCCTGGTCAATTATCCCAAAAATTGCTGCTCCCACATCCAATTCGGTCGGAGTCGCGCCAAGTTTCACTGGATGTTCCACGGGAATGGAATACCGGGATTTCTCGGCTCGGTAGATCATCTTGTTGGCTAAAAGCATGGCTGGCTGCCCGAGTGGAACGCCATCAGTAGCCGAAGTTCGACCTTTTTCGATCGCCTTCTGGGCCTCCCAATTCTCAAGCACATCGTCGTATGTGACATCTGAATCGGTAAATACATGCGGGTGGCGATGGATCAATTTGTCAGCTACACCACGAGCAACATCTTCGATATCAAACGGTGCAGTTAGGTCATCTTCCGCCATGCGGGAGTGGAAGTAGACCTGAAGCAAAATGTCTCCAAGCTCCTCTTGCATTGCTGGTCTGTCGCTCTCTTCAACAGCTTCAACAAATTCATATGACTCTTCAAGAAGATATTTGAGCAAACTTTCGTGAGTCTGCTCTGCATCCCACTCACAGCCGCCTGGAGAACGAAGTCGGTCCATGACTTCTCGAAGTCTTTGCAACTCCGATGTCATGGACCGTTCCCTACTATTTACTAATTACTTGGTTGTTACTTAGTTGGAGCGGTTGCTGGTGCAGAAACGATGGCTTGAGTTGAATCCCATGTTCCATACTTAGAGTTGACCTTGACACCAACCTTCGCTGCTTCTGCTGCAACTTCTTGCTCCAAGGCTGTTCCTGCATTGGCCTGTGAAACTCCAGACTTTTCTAGGAGAGTTGCAAGCTGCTCGTCGTAAAGCAGGCTGCGAATGTATAGATCGAGATCTTCTGAAGCAATGTTGGCTGCGACAAGAGCCTGAGGCAACTTCGATGGGCTACCAACTTGGCTGATAATCGCTGCCTTGCGACCAGTGACATCACCGTCGGTGATCTTGATGTTATTCGCTGCTGCAGTGTCTGCAAGGAGATACGAGATGAGGTGGAAGTTAAGTTCGGCCAGACTAAGTTGAGCGCCGGTTGCAATCTGCATTCCAGTTGTATCAACGCCTTTACGCTCAGCAAGGATTTCGTTCACGCTGTTTGTTACATCTTTAACAGTCACTACATCTTTGCCAACATGTGCTTCAACGGCGGGAGATTTAAAGACAGTGAATGCCAGTGTCAGGCCAACAGCAACCGCGACGACAACCACTCCAGCAATAATTGCGACAAGGCGATTACGAGATGATGGCGCTTCTGATTCATTTGAGCTGAGATCAGCGATCGAAATTTCCTCGTTCACAGCTGCCTCATCAACGCTTTCTGGCGCTGAATCTGTAGCGTGGTCGGCGTTCTCTGCGTTCGCAGTGTTCTCAGTTGAAGGCTCGTTCGAATCCATGTGCTCTACTCCTAGAGGTTGTGAAGGACTGCATCAGCCCATTTAAGCGATGCCAGAGGTGAAGTATCACCTACAGGGGCGTTGCCAAGCCAATTTGGGGTCGCTTTTTGGGCAACCAAGAGGCTTTTTGTGGCAGTTTTAATCTGAGTACCTGGGTAGAGGCGCCCTAGGCGCAACTGAGCAGACTCTGGCAGCACAATCGGTGAAATCTTCAGGAATTTGCCTTGTAGGACGACCTCGGTGAGCCCCTTGGATTTGGCATAGATACGCAACTTTGCCACTGCAATCAGGTTTTCGGCCTCTTCAGGCAAGGCGCCGAAGCGATCTACTAATTCTTCGACGATGGCGTCAAGGGATGGTTCATCATTGCAATCTGCCATGCGTCGATACAGATCAAGACGCAAGCGCTCGGAGGGTACATATTCGATAGGCAGGTGAGCCGTGATTGGCAATTCCACTTTGCACTCTTTTACGCGAGGCTCGGTGTCGATGTACCCCTTCTTGTAATCCTCGACTGCTTCTCCAACCATGCGCATATAGAGATCGAAGCCAACTTCGGCAATATGCCCAGACTGCTCGCCTCCAAGCAGATTTCCAGCTCCGCGGATTTCAAGATCTTTGAGTGCAACTTGCATACCGGAACCCAGATCAGTGTTGGTTGCGATCGTCGTGAGGCGATCATGAGCAACTTCGGTGAGTGGCTTATCAGGTGAGTAGAGGAAATATGCATAAGCGCGTTCGCGTGCACGTCCAACTCGACCGCGCAGCTGATGCAACTGTGAGAGTCCAAAATTCTCAGAGCGATCAACGATCAACGTATTGGCGTTTGGAATATCAATTCCTGATTCGATAATGGTCGTACATACCAAGATATCGAATTCTCTCTCCCAAAAACCCAAAATGACATCTTCGAGTTCGCGCTCACCCATTTGGCCGTGAGCAACTCGAATGCGCGCTTCTGGAACAAGTTCTTTAAGTCTAATGACGACTGTGTCGATGCTCTCGACTCTGTTGTGAATGAAAAATATCTGTCCATCACGGAGCAATTCTCGGTGAATTGCAGCTGTCACCTGCTTCTCATCGTATGGACCGACGTAAGTAAGAACTGGGTGGCGTTCTTCAGGCGGAGTCGTGATGTTAGACATTTCGCGAATGCCGGTAATAGCCATCTCTAAAGTACGTGGAATCGGCGTCGCCGACATTGAGAGCACATCGACATTTGTGCGAGTCTTTTTCAGCTCTTCTTTATGCTCGACACCAAAGCGCTGCTCTTCGTCCACAATTACTAGGCCCAAGTCCTTGAAATTCACATCTTTGGAGAGCAATCTGTGAGTACCAATAACCACATCGATCGACCCATTAGCTAAACCTTCGAGAATCTCTTTCGACTCTTTGGCTGTACTGAATCGTGAAAGCCCTGCTAATCGAACCGGAAATCCGGCATAGCGTTCTTCGAAAGTCTTGAAGTGTTGCTGGACCAGAAGCGTCGTTGGAACAAGAACTGCTACCTGTTTTGCATCTTGAACTGCTTTAAAGGCCGCGCGAATCGCAATCTCTGTCTTGCCATATCCAACATCGCCACAGATCACGCGATCCATTGGATATGAACGCTCCATATCGCGCTTGACCTCATCGATCGTAGATTGCTGATCGATAGTTTCGACATATCTAAATGCTGCTTCTAACTCCCGCTGCCATGGAGTGTCTTGCGAGAAGGCAAACCCTGGTGCGCTCATTCTCGCTGCATATAGTTGGATTAATTCTCCTGCAATTTGTTTGACTGCCTTGCGTGCGCGCTTCTTGGCATTTTGCCAATCTGCTCCACCAATGCGGTGAACTGCTGGTGCTTCACCGCCAACATAACGAGTGACTTGTTCAAGAGTGTCAGTCGGAACAAAGAGTCGATCACCAGGTTGTCCGCGCTTTGACGCCGCGTATTCGATAACAAGATATTCGCGTGCAACACCAGCAACAGTTCGCTGCACTAACTCCACATATTTACCGACACCATGCTGCTCATGCACAACATAATCGCCAGGCTTTAGTTCGAGAGGATCAATGGCCTTCTTGCGGCGCGATGGCATTCGCACCTGATCTTTATTCGATGATCGAACACCAGAGACATCCTTCTCTGTAATAAGAATTGTCTTAAATTCATCACAAACAAAGCCGTGCTCTATAGGGGTGGCCAATACATACACTGCATCTCTGGTTAGGTTTGATGAGACGTTCTTCAGTAGTCGTACTGGCAGATCAGCGGCTTGAAAGAGCTTTGCGAATCGCTCGACAATGCCTTTGCCGGCGGCCGTGAAAATTACGAGATACCCCTCGTTTATCCATTGGCCAATATCTGAGGACAGGAGATCGAGTTTGCCTCGATATTCTGGTACCGCGCTAAAGAGTTCTGTGCTCCGATGTGAATCAACTTCGCTGGCATGCGGATCGATCGAACTCCACGTGAGCGCCTTATCTCGCAAGGCTGGCAAGCTGTAATAGCCTCCGGCCTCAAGGGCCATCGAGAGATCGATCGGTGCTTCCCCGCCCATCGCGGCACTTGACCACGATGCCGTCAGAAATTCTTTATTTGTGTTTATAAGATCCAACCCGCGTGAAGCAATGCGCTGCTCATCAATCAGCACTACTTCGAAATTCTTTGGAAGCAAGTCAATCAGCGAGGTGAGGTTCTCCTCGAGTAAGCCCATGAGGGATTCCATGCCATCGACATAGATTCCTTCGGAGATCTTGGCAGCCATCTCGGCTACCTGAGGATATCGAGCTGACAGATGACGTGCCTTATTCCTGACTTCTTCAGTAATGAGGAGTTCGCGACATGGATAGATGGATATTGCTCCAACCACCGGCGCATAGGTGCGCTGATCTGCAACAGTGAACCAAGCCAATTCTTCAATCTCATCTCCGAAGAAATCAATACGGAATGGATGGTCTTGATCAGGAAGAAAGAGATCAACGATTCCGCCACGTACTGCGTAATCACCACGTTTCTCAACGAGATCGGTTCGGTTATAGCCAAGCAGTGTGAGTGTCGTAAGCAACTTATCCATGGAAATTTCCAGGCCAAGCTCTAACTCAATCGCTTGAAAGTGTGCAATCTGTTGCGAGATTGGCTGAATAAGTGCGCGCACCGATGAAATAACAATTGACCGATCTGCAATTCCGGCTAGGACCTTGGCACGAGCGGCCACCGTGTCGCTTTTCGGACTCAACTTCTCATGAGGCAAGGTCTCCCACGGCGGGAACTCCACAGCGGCATCGTCACCCAGATATGTCACCAACTCGTCTTTGATTTCTGATGCTTTTCGTGAAGAAGAAGTGACGATCAGGAGTGGTGCGTGCAGCGCTCTCTTGGCCAGAAACATCCCGGTAACAAAAGTGGGGGCTTGGCAGTGCTCACCGCTCTGATCTATCTCAATGTTTGAGAAAGCATCAATTAATCTGCTCATCAGACGGTTGCCTCCTCACTATGTGCGNNGTCATANAACGACCTAAGCCCCCGGTCCCAAAATGGGCGGGGGTAATGGATGCAATTCTAACGCGTAAATGGCCCTCGAAGAGGTGGCAGGATTAGCCCATGACGACTTCAGGTTCTAGCCCCCAGTTGGCTCGAGATGACCAAGAGCTGCGTAGCGATGTGCGCGTACTCGGTGAACTTCTTGGACAGAGTTTGGTTCGCCAAGAAGGTGCTGAGCTACTCACACTTGTAGAAACTGTACGCAAGGCAGTGCGCGAAGGTGGGGGCGAAGATATCCTCGCCAACCTTTCTGTTGAAGATAGCGTCCAACTAGTTCGCGCATTTAGTACATATTTCTATCTTGCAAACGTTGCTGAACAAGTGCACCGTGCTCGAGTATTAGAAGAAGAACGCGAAGTTAGTGGTTCATGGATTTCACGTGCAGTCGATCGAATTATTGAAGCCCAAAAAAACCATGGCGACTTTACGCAAGCCGATCTTCAAGAGTGGATGAATGAATTCTCTGTTCGACCAGTGTTCACGGCTCACCCGACTGAAGCTGCTCGACGTTCAGTACTGTCAAAACTTGGCACGATTGCTGATCTTCTTGATGATAGAAAAGATGCCACTCGCGAACGACGTCTAGCCGAAGCGGTAGACCTACTCTGGCAAACAGACGAGTTGCGTTTAGGTCGACCTGAACCACTAGATGAAGCTGTCAATGCGCTCTATTACCTTGATGATCTCTTCTCTATGACTATTCCAAATGTTCTCGATGATTTCGCTCGCGAACTCACACGCGTCGGAGTCACCATATCTCCCACATCTCGCCCACTCTCATTCGGAACCTGGATTGGTGGCGACCGTGATGGCAATCCAAACATCACCGCAGATATCACTCGCCAGGCGATCACTTTGCAGATTGGCCACTTCATTCGCGGGATGGTTGCCTGCTTAGACGAACTCCGAAAAGCTCTCTCAGTATCTACTCGTATCGCTGGTGCATCGCCAGAGCTCGAAGCATCTGTCGCACGCGATCTAGAGATGATTCCCGAGATTGAAGATCGTTTCAAACGCCTTAACGTCGAAGAGCCGTATCGCATGAAAGCAACGGCTATTCGACATCGCTTAATTTTGACTCAGCGTCGTCACGCAGCAGGCGCTGCACACGTGCCTGGTCGCGATTACGACAACACAGCAGAAATCATTGCCGATCTAATGCTCATGCATGAATCGCTCATGTCTCACAAGGGCGAGCTCATCGCTCATGGTCTCCTAGAGCGCACCATCCGCGCTGTATCAAGCGTTGGACTCACGCATGCGACTATGGATGTGCGCGAGCACTCCGATGCTCATCACCATGCCCTCGCAGAACTAGCAAAGAGCCCTGATGCACTCGATGCTCAAGCGAGCGCAACGTTGGCAACATTTAGCGCTATCAATGATCTCATCGAAAAATTTGGACCAGAAGTCATCGAGACTTACATCATCTCAATGACAAAGTCTCATCTCGATGTTTTAGCAGCAGTCGAACTTGCTAAGCACACCGGTCTCATTCAAGGTAACTCTTCCAAGATCGGATTTGCTCCACTTTTGGAGACTGTCGCAGAATTACGCGCAGCCGATCTCATCCTTGATTCACTATTAAGTACTCCGGAATATCGCGAGCTCGTACGATCTCGTGGTGATATTCAAGAAGTAATGCTTGGTTATTCCGACTCCAATAAAGATGCCGGTATCGCGACATCTCAGTGGGAAATTCATAAAGCTCAACGCAAACTCCGTGACATCGCACTCAAGCACGGCGTGAAACTTCGTCTATTCCATGGTCGTGGTGGTTCTGTTGGTCGCGGTGGCGGACCCACCTACGATGCCCTTATTGCACTTCCTTGGGGATCAATTGATGGCCAAGTGAAGATGACAGAGCAAGGTGAAGTAATCAGCGATAAGTACGCACTACCTGCCTTAGCGCGCGAGAATGTTGAACTCACACTAGCAGCTGCTTTAGAAGCGACTGTTCTTAATCGAGCACCGCGCCAATCCCCTGCAGATCTCCAGGCATGGTCGGCATGCATGGATCTAGTGAGCGACAACTCGTTTGCTGCTTATCGCACACTTATTGATCACCCTGATCTGCCTGCTTATTTCTATGCCTCAACTCCGGTCGAACAGCTGGGAGATATGTTCTTGGGATCTCGTCCCTCTCGCCGCCCCGATGCTTCTGGTGGTCTCGGTAGTCTGCGCGCCATTCCATGGGTATTTGGATGGACCCAATCCCGACAGATCGTTCCGGGTTGGTTCGGTGTTGGTTCGGGACTTAAAGCTGCACGCGAATCTGGCAAGAGCGGCGTACTAGAGCAGATGCTCTCTGAATGGCATTTCTTCCGCACCTTTATCTCCAACGTCGAGATGACCATGGCCAAGACGGACCTCGGAATGGCCCGCAAATATGTCACCAAGCTTGCCGATCCTTCGCTCCATCACTTCTTAGATCAGATTGAAGCGGAGTTCGCGCTCACAAAGGAAGAGATTTTGCTTCTCACCAAGAAGACAGACATCTTGAGCGACCAACCGATTCTTGCTCGCACCCTGGGCATCCGCGACGCATACCTTGCGCCGCTGCACCTCCTACAGGTCTCACTCTTAGAGCGAGTCCGCGCTGGAGACTCTGACCCAACGATTCGGCGAGCCTTATTGCTCACAATTAACGGTGTGGCGGCGGGACTTCGTAATACTGGTTGATCTGCCCTCATTCCTTCGCCGTGCAGCCCTCTGCCTTATTTGGCTATTCTTCTCGCTAGATTCCTTCAATTAGTTAGATTAGCCAGATCAGCCCAGAATCAGAGGAGCAACCATGTCAGAAGAAGCTAAGTGCCCTTACACCGGTGCCAAGCAAAACACAGAAGCAACCCTGAATCAGGATTGGTGGCCTAACCAGCTCAATCTCAAAGTTCTCGCTCCACATAATCCAGCTGCCGATCCAATGGATCCTGATTTTGATTATGCAGCCGAGTTTGAATCTCTCAACCTAAAGGCGATTAAGAAAGATCTCTACACCTTAATGACTGATTCACAAGAATGGTGGCCTGCGGATTACGGTCACTACGGTCCGTTTTTTATTCGCATGGCTTGGCACAGCGCAGGTACGTATCGCACATTTGATGGACGCGGTGGTGCTGGTGCCGGAATGCAACGTTTTGCACCGCTCAATAGCTGGCCAGATAACGTCAACCTAGATAAGGCTCGTCGCCTTCTTTGGCCAATCAAGCAGAAATACGGCAAGAAGATTTCATGGGCCGATCTCATGATCTTGGCCGGTAACTGCGCTCTTGAATCTATGGGCTTTAAGACTTTCGGTTTTGCTGGCGGACGCGCAGATGTCTGGGAACCAGATGAGACATACTGGGGTAAAGAAAAAGAATGGCTTGCTAACAATCGCTACAGCGGAGATCGCGATTTAGAAAACCCACTAGCAGCAGTCCAAATGGGACTCATCTATGTCAACCCTGAAGGCCCTGATGGCAATCCAGATATTTTGGCTTCAGCAAAAGATATCCGTGACACTTTCGGTCGCATGGCGATGAATGATGAAGAGACTGTTGCACTTATTGCAGGTGGACACACATTCGGAAAAGCACACGGAGCAGCTGACCCAAGTAAGTATGTTGGCGCAGAACCTGAAGGTGCTGCTATCGAAGAGATGGGCCTTGGCTGGAATAACACATTTGGTAGCGGTAATGGTGCGCAGACCATCTCAAGTGGTCTTGAAGGTGCCTGGAAAGCTACTCCTACACAGTGGGATAACTTGTATCTCCAGACTCTTTACGCACACGAGTGGGAACAGACAAAGAGCCCAGCTGGCGCGACTCAATGGATTCCAAAAGAAGGTAAGGCTGCAAACTCAGTTCCTGATGCACATGACGCCTCAAAGAAGCATGCACCAATCATGTTCACTACTGATTTAGCGCTTCGTTTCGATCCAATTTATGGCCCAATCTCTAAGCGCTTCATGGAGAACTTTGATGAGTTCCAGGATGCATTTGCTCGCGCCTGGTTCAAACTCACTCACCGCGATATGGGTCCAATCGCTCGCTATCTTGGGCCTGAAGTTCCTTCAGAAGAATTGATTTGGCAAGATCCAGTCCCTGCAGCCAAGAACGTTATTGGCGCGAAGGCTGTTGCTGAACTTAAGGAGATGATCCTTAAGTCTGATATCTCATCTGCGGCGCTGGTTGAAACCGCATGGGCAGCAGCATCAACATATCGCGACACCGACAAGCGTGGTGGCGCCAATTGTGCTCGCATCGCACTTGAGCCTCAAATCTCATGGGAAGCAAATAAGCCAGAGCAACTCAAGAAGGTTCTCAAAACCCTCACTGGTATCCAAACAAAGTTCAATAAGAAGAGCAAGAAGCAGGTATCCCTTGCAGATCTCATCGTTCTTGGTGGAGTTGCTGCAATTGAAGAGGCAGCATCACGCGCTGGCGTAAAAGTGAAGGTACCTTTCACTCCTGGTCGCACCGATGCAACACAA
>TBL_comb48_EPIDRAFT_1002437_pt1 | contig 12925 bp, 14 predicted proteins | sample TroBogEpilimnion_37_FD_10681 | JGI IMG/M metagenome (IMG submission 10681)
TGACAGAGTCATGAACCGCAAAATCCGTGCAATAAATGACTTCTTTGCCGAGCTTTGCGAGAGCAGAAGGATCGAACTTGATACTCGGATTCAAAGCAAAAACCCGGTCGAACTTTTCTCCCTCTTTAATCGGCACATCTTTCGCCCTGATTAAGGGAGCTTTTGGGGCAGGTTCTTCCTTCACTGTTTTCGGTTTCGAGGAGAATTCCGGTTTCTGGCGAAGGTCATGCAGATCCGGATAATTTATGAGAACATAGGACTTCAAATTCGCAGCATATTCTTTGCCGGAACGATCTTTGAACACCGACCAAACTTTATCCTCTTCAACTTCCATGCAACCCGAAGCTGTCAGCGTACTCAAAGAGGCGGAAAGGGTGTTTTCTGTGTGGTTTGGAAAATAGCGCATAAGATCGTGCAGCGTCAACGAAGTTCCAAGAGGGAGCTTTTGTGTGAACACTTTAATTTGAGCCAGCACGGAGGGATTTTCAGGTAAACGCATTTGTAGATTTCCTTTTTCAGTTTCAGGGAATAAGCGTGGAGATCCGACCGTCAACATAATAAACGGCCTTATGCCCACGACCGATTAGTGAGACTGTCACCAAATCGATGCCGTAGATCGACAATTTGTTTCGGAGCTTGCGCAATGAAGTCGAAACGGATTGCCGAAAAAACTTTGGTTTAGTTTGAATCTTTTTATCCATGTATGCGAGGAGCTGGTCGCCGGTGAATTCCTGACCGGCGTGACGCTGCATGAATTCTATGAGAATCACCTCACGAGTCGAAAATTTCATCTGCTTCCTCCATGAGAATGAGTTTACGGTATTCATCCAACGCGAGGTCGGAAATTGATTTTTTATCTTGAAGGTTTTTCAAAATTCGTGCATCGGGCGTTCCCTTGCCCACGAGATCGATGTAAGTGACACTTCCAGTGGTTCCGTCGCGCCAGGTCCGACCCTCAGATTGCCAACGGGCAAGGCTATTGAAACTGTTTGAGTAGTAGATATTCGTCCGACAGACACCCTGAAGGTTAAGTCCAGTGCCAGCTGCCTCGGGTGAGGCCACGAGGTAAGAGATGCTGCTTCCGGGATCGAGAAATGTCTGAACGTTTCGCTGTCTGTCATTTTGAGAAGTTCCTCCATAATAATCCACGGCTGATGGGCCGAGGACTTTCATAACTTGTTTTATGTCCTCGTTGAAACGGCACCAGATGATAGCCTTCCCTGAACGCTGCTCCAAAACGTTCAGGAGCTCCGTGAGCCGGGGGTTGGGCAGGTCACGGGCGATCCCGTTCTCGTCCACCGCGAAGCCGCAGGAGATCTGCTGCATGCGCGTCACAAGTGCGGCCGCATTGGGAACCGAAAGCGTTGCGCCTTTTTCCGTTTGAGCCATGAACGTTTTCCGCAGATCTTTCATGAGGCGTTTCTGCTCATCGCTCAGGGTGAATGGCTGCTGGACGTAAACTTTCGGCGGTAGGTCGAGAACCTCGTCGGCATTGATCCGGAAAATGTGCGGTTCAATCTTTCTGTAAAATTCCTCCACGTTTTTATGGCCCACGATCTCGAGGCCGAAACCGTTGTCGCGCAGCTGACAATACCTCGACCGGAAAGTCGTCACGTAACGGTGGCCGAAAATACGCTCGTCAAGGAACTTAAATTGACTGAAGGCGTCCACGAGGTTCTTGGCGAGAGGCGTCCCGGTCATGATCATCCGATATTTGCAAAGTGCTCCATAGCGAATTGCCATCTTGGTGCGAGAGGCCGAGATGTTTTTGATGTCTTGCGACTCATCGACGATCATGGTCGCCCGGCCCTTGGCTGCTTTCAGAAACCGCAGGATCTTTTCTTCCGCCGAGCCAGTGATCAGCGCATCGATGTTGATTGCGAAAATCTTCAAACCATCGAAATTCATCATGGCTTCGAAATCGCGCTCGCCTTTTTTGGTTTTGTCCCAGACCCAAGCCTTCCAAGGAACAGAGTCCGACATGTGGCGAGGAATTTGCTCGTTCACCCACTGAGCATGAACGCCGTTCTTGGCGACCAAAAGAACATGGTCGGAAAGACCATCGCACCAACGGATTCCCATCATTGCAATTCCAGTCCAGCTTTTGCCGGTTCCGATGTCCATGAAAAGGCCAAAGCAGTCGGGGTATTCGCCCTTTTTAAACATTTTGTCCAGAGCTGTGCGCTGGTGGGCTCTGGGGGGCGTTTTGAAGCAAAAGGTGGGTCGGGCCGTCTCAACCGCCTGAACGCCGCTGTTGGCCTTTGCAGGGGCCGTAGCGCCCGTCTTATCTTCGAACCGAGCGTCAGGGAAAACGGAGCGCCAGACTTCAAGGTTGTAGGGCGTGTTTTCGAACGTGAAAACTTTACCGCTCGCCCAACGCTTCATCCCTTCAAGTTTCGGGAGCGCCCGGATCATACGAACATCGTAGTCCGAGGTCGTCCTCACGCGATTGCCTTCGATTAAAATATTCATATCAAAAATTCCCACTCCGTTTCCACTCCGAACCCTTATTCCCCCTCTTTTACCCTCTTTTATTTCTCTAAGATAATAAGAGGACAACAGATGAAATAAGACTTCTGACGGAAACGGTGTGTAGGTATTTCAATGACTTACCGTTTCCGTCAGGTTTTTCGGCTTACGCCGCGAGCTGAAGGAGCTCGTGCTGAACGTCCAGTTTCAGCTTTGCCTTGTCGCCAAACCATGCGTTGTAGAGGCGAGCTTCGGCCTTGTTGCCAGCAACGTGATCGGCCCAATGGGTTACGCCGTTGAGAACGCCCCATGCGTTACCTGGTACAGCACCCGGTGCTTTCTGAACCGACCAGAGCACCTCGCCAAACTTCTTGTCGATCGCACCTGGATCGTTGAGGAGGCCGTCAACCCATTGCTTCTGGTCGTTTTCGGCAACGATCGTTTCAGGCATCGGCTGGAAGAACTTGGCCAAGAAACGAACCGTGTCGAATTCCGACATCTTAAGGTTGCTGAGCGTATTTGCATCGAGGCCAGCTTGAATGATTTGTTCGCGAGCGAGACCGATCGTTTCCTTGGCGGCGGCGGAGTCAAATTTGCTCAGGTGATTTTGCGAATACTGTGCGGCCGAGCTGTTCATTGCGAGCGCCATGGTGTTGGCGCAAACGACACGAACGGCTGTCGTGCGAACTGTGATCGACTTGCCGACTTCGTGGGGCGAGGTCAGCAGGACNTAGCCCTTNGAGTGGTCGGTCTTATTCACCGTGAAGCCTTCTTGGATCGAGGCGAGCGCCCAAACCATTTTGCCTCCACGGAGCGACCCGGCGGTCTCGAGCTTTGCGCCACCGGCTTCNGTGTATTCACGGAAAAATTCGAGNGCGTCTTTGTTTTGGAANGGCTTCCACATATCACCGGTCACGGACATNACCTTGTTGTCGGANGAGCGAACCAGTGCGCGGCGGAGAGGCAAACGAACCATCGAGCCGTCCTCGGCCTGAGCGAAAAGTGGACGGAGCTTGACTTCCCAATCCAGTCCGGCGGCNACGAGCATGTCGTCCACGGAGACNGTCGGGTCGACGCGATTACCGAGACCATGCCAAGGAACTGCGTTCGCGAATGCCATTGTTTCAACTTCGTGTGCCATTTTGATTTTCCTGTTTTAAAATTTAAAATTTGAGAGAGAGGTGGGCCGGGCGAACCCGGCCCTATTGGTTCAGCGCTGGATGGTTACGTTGCCCTTGGCGAGATCCCAAGCCAGATCCTGACGGCGACCACCGGCTGCAACGAAATCCTCATAAGACACGCCCGGATTGGCAAGGATGAAAGCCATTGCCTTGTAACCGAAGCCACCTTCGCGGCGAGGGTTTTCAGTCAGCCCTTCAGCTGGGAAAATCTTTACGCCAGCATATTCCGACTTGCGTGGCTCTTTTTCGGCCTTCACAGCCTTTTCCTTTTTTGGGGCAGCGGCCTTTGCCTTCTTGAGGTTTTCAACGGTCTTTGCGACGGTTTCTTTTGCTTCGGTCATGACAGGGGTCTCCTTTTGGACTTGAACGAGCTCAGCTTTTGCTTGAGCGAGGGTGAAAATACGTTTTGCGGCGGTTGCACGGTCGGTGAACTTTTTCACCGGCTGAGCGGAATTGTGGTGATTGTAGAAAACCACCATCTGCGACAAGGTGAGACGCTCATTTTTCAAGAGGTCCTCCTCGTCGGAGAAAATCGTAAACCCGTTGCCGTGCTGGTTGGCGAGGGTGCGGGAAGGGAACGCCTTGACGATCCCGAATTCTTTGCCCGTGAAATTTGCTGCGAAAGTTTTCATGATTAGATCTCCTCTTTCTTTATGGATCAGAAACGTGATTCGTAGGAAACGACAACCGAAGGGTCTTTTTCGACCTTGCAGGAATCAGACATTTTCTTGAACTGGGAAAGTGTGACACCGAAAGTATCGATAACTTTCTGCTCGGATAGCTCGGTGTTTTTGCGGAGGCCAACCATAACCAAGAAGTTTTCGCCAACGAGGCGGTCGGTGCCGGTCAGAACGATCTCGGCGTGAACCTTTTTCAGCTCAGCCTGAAGTTCTTCAATTTGGGTCTTCAAAGCGCCATAATGATCAGCAAGGATGTTTGCATTCGACATTAGAATTCTCCGTTTTCAAAGGCCCGATTTCGAATCGGCGGACCAGCCCGATGACATCCTTATGCCTGAGCTGTACAGAAAAGAAAACGATTTTCTTTATAAAAAGTGATTATTTTTCATCTTTTTTATAAGTCGTTCTTAACATTGAAGAATTTAGCTGCATTTTGACCTCCGGATTGGCCCAAGTCCAGCATTCTCCGGTGTCATCTTGAAAACAAACCCAGAGCAAATGATGCTCTGGGCCGTAATCTATGAGGAAGTGGGCCATTGCTTTTCCCTTTGGGGTGAGCAACGGAAGCGCCGGGTCAATACGGATCACTCAAAGCCACCTTCCGGCGAACCAGCGCCTTTTTGATTTTCGCCAAGAGGCCTTCTTTGGGCCTTGCAATGAAGTCAACCACGGCGAAGGGTCTTCCTCTGTAGTGAATCGTGACATGCGTTGGAATAGATCGGTGACTGACATTACCAAAAGCAATATCCCCGATCCGATCGCTGGGAGAAAGATTATAAGAAATAGGATATCCATGCATTCAGGCCTCCCAATTCATTGTGCAGCTGACGTGATCGCTGTCCTGGACAAAATCCACCCAGCCACCTGATTTCAAACACTCGCCCATGAGGCGCATGAGTTTTTTGTAGGCTTTGCTTTTCACCCACACATTCGTAAACCTAGTCGTTCTCATCTTTACCTCACATGCTTGCGTTGGAAATATCGCCCGGCTTTTTCATCGAGCGTTTCAAATCTTCAAACACCGCCAGTTTGCGTTGGGTAACGGTGTCTGGAGTATCGTCGTTTTTCACCAGCCCGACAACATTTTTAATCATTTTTAGGCTGTGCTTCTCTTTTATCATCTCAAAGGTTCGGTTGTTCATGGCTGCAAGCTGAAACCTTCCCCCGATCAAAAACCGATCCTCGTACCAGATTGCACCAACTTCCTTCATTGCCTTCCGGAGCTCGAGGTCGGTGTCGTAGAGCCGCCCTTGGATTGACGAGCGAACCCACTCAACGATATCTTTCATTGTGAGGACGAGAGGCTCGTCGTGGCGGTTCATCGCCTCTGCAAGCACGGCAGCTTCTTGTTGGCCTTCCGTGCGGGAGGAAACAATGAGTTCCTTTTTCCGCTCGGTCATTGGAGCCGGTTGGCCTTTCATGACGTAGTCGCCGTAGCTTTCGGCCCAATGCTTAATGATATTCAGGCCACCGCTCTTCAGCCAATTATGAAAGCCCTCGAACTTCGCCCTCGACCATTTTTCCTCGGTGACCTCGGGATAAAACCACCGACGATCGTCCTCCTCGATCTTCAGCGCCCTCATCGAATTCGAGCATGCGAAAATGTGGCACCAGTTTTCGATGAGGTAGGGACGCTGGTATTTTTCGTTCACCTCAACCTCACGGTCGGTGATGGCAGACTTCAGCTTGTTGTAGGCTTTCCAGCTGTGGCCCGAATAGATCTCGTTGATCACGATGAGTCGCTTGTTGGCGAGCCAGCCATTGAACTCACTTTGAACGATTTGGTTCTCGGTCGGGAACCCAACGTTTTGCATCCCAACCAATGGCCCAAGGATGGAAGAACCAAGCGTGGTTTTGCCGACGCCTTGACGCTCACTCACCAAAAGCAATCCATATTCCATTCGGATGTCGACGCGAGCAATGAGCGTTGCGCACCAGCGGAGCGCTTCCTTCAATTCGCTGTCGTTCGGAAACATATAACGCATGAACTCGATGAAAGGTTCCGCGCTGCCCGGTTTGCTTTTCACGTGGGTTGGGGTGTGGAGGTTGATGGCGGAAGTCGTGGAGTCCGTCACGATCTTGCCTTTGATGTCCGGGCGGTAGCAGAGCTTCGCAGAGCGACCGTTGTATGCCTTCACGATGAGTTGCGAGGTCGTGTTCGTATTGCTGAACGCCGACAGCATCTTATTCATGATGTTTTCGGAACGGATGATTTCCGGCATTTCGGTGCAGACGAAAAGATCAGCCTCTTCGACATACGTCCACATTTCTTTGAAATTTTTGCGCAAGACCGTTGTCGGTTTTCCGCGAGGGTTTGGGATTTGATCCGTTGCCCATGTCGCGGGGTGGAGACAACTACGGAAGGATGGACCAGTATAATATTCACGCCCTTCCACCATTTTGAACATACTTTTCGGAAAGTCGTCTGCGAGATCAAAACCTTGCGGCCATTCAGACGTAAACTGAACATGAAAGGTCGGGATCCGGAGATGGAAAGCGATTGCTGGAACCGCAGATATTCCTGGGGCATCATTGTCAGACACAATGTAGGCACGTTTCACTCCGAGTTTCTGAAGCATTGACCAGTCGGTGCGGCTCGGACTCAGCGCTCCGCCGATCCAACCGATGTGTGCGGCCGCAGAAAGCTCTTCACCCCATGGGTGAGCTGCGAGCTTTTTCTTCATCTCCGGGGATTTGCCTTCGACGAGTTCGCGCATGAACCGGGCAGCTTTCGCTCCTTCATGGATGAACACGGTCGATTGGTTTTTCAGCTGATCGATCCCCCAAAGCGGCAGTGGCCCTTCTGGTTCCATTTTGCGCCACTGATTGTCATCCCAATAGGTCCACGGGACATAGCGCTTTTCACCTTCGCCCAAATCCATGCGAACCTGAAGCATAATGATTTCATCATTCAGGTTCCGGAATTCAAAAACGTTTCGCGCTGGAATCTTTTTCAATTCTTCCGGAAGATCTGCCAATGTTTTCATCGTGCGGATCTGAGGCCAAGTCACGCTCTGGCAATCGATCTCGATAGCGAGCTGTTCTTTTTCGGTGGGAGCGTAGTTTTCGGGCGCTTTTATTTTTCCGCTCTGCTCAAAAAAGATGACGGCGATGTCTTCCCAATACGGGCCTTTATTTTCCCGAACCACGGCAGAGCGAAGCGAACGAGGTTCCGCGCCGATCCTTTTCAGATAGGCCGCAACAGATGGAATATCGTTCAGTGATTTAACCTTCATTTGTATTTTCCTCAATGTCGTCTGAATAGCCAATAAAACGGATCTGTGTAACTCTTAGCATGCGGAAATCGGGGGGCACCCAGCCCTTTATCGCGTAAAGAGCTTTCCCCGGTTTTCCTCGATCGATGAACTCCTTGCCCATTCGCTCGAAATCAAACCGATCCACTTTCCCGAAAATAACGTCGGTGTCGTCGGCCAGCGTGAGGTTCAAAGATTGGGTCGGGCCGGTGATGACCTTTCCGCCACGCTTTGCAACGTTCACGGCTTCGTTTTCGTCGCGAGGTTTGATTTGCTTCGGAGTGGCAAAAACAAGAACTTCATGTTGCTGACCGTTTGTCACGACATCGATGATCTTTTTCGGAGGTGTAAAAATATTCCGCTCCGCCGGGTCGGGCATGAGGCGATTGAATGCGTCGCGGATCGGCCAAAGGCTGTCGATGTCGGTCGTTGCGCGAGAAAGCAGCTTCTCGGCTTTTGCCGGCAAAGGCTCACCGCGAACACGCGAACTCATGATTTGCTGAACCATCTTTGGTCCAATACCACGAACATTCTGAACCGGCCCAACCAGAACCTTTGCGTTGTCTTTCCAGCCAACCGTCCATTTATCCACGGAAATGTCTTTGTCGACGGCGATATATTTTATGCCTTCTTCATTCATTTCGCGGAGGATTTTGATTTGCTTTGCGGGTTCCGGTTCATGCGTCAGCGTTGCTGCGGCGAACTCAAGCGGAAAATGCGCCTTCATATATGCACACCAATAGCTGATGATTCCATAAGCCACGGCATGCGAACGATTGAAACACATAGCTCCATAAGCGCAGAGATCGTCCCAGATTTTGTCAAGCATCGGGCCGCTCATTCCGCGCTTTTTCGCACCGGCCTTGAATTTGTCGCCGTATTGATCGAAAAACTCTTTGCCGAGCGACTTACTCATTGCCTTGCGGAGCGTCGAAACATCCTCCCAGCTCATGTCGCCGATTTCGCGGCAAACCTGCATGACCTGCTCTTGGTAAGCGACCATGCCGAGCGTAGTTTTCAGGTATGGTTCAAAAGTCGGATGGGGATATTCGACGGCCTTGCCATTTTTCCGTTTCACCCACTCGTTCGTTCCGCCCGAAGCCATCGGCCCCGGACGAGCGAGCGAAGTCACGGAGATGATGTCCTCGAGATTTTCCACTTTGATTTGGTTGCAGATGGACTGCAATGCCGGGCCATTGAACTGAAAAATGCCGGAGAACTGTTTTTTATTAATCACATCGAAAGACGGTTGATCATCCAACGGTACGCGCTCAAGAAAGTGAATGTCTTTGCCGGCAAGGAGGAGGGCATCTTCAAAAACGGATAGCTGCGTGAGCCCGAGGGCATCGATCTTAAGGAGGTTAAGCTCTTCTGCATCTTTCTTGTCGCACTGAGTTGCTCCAGTGCGTGCGTCGACAGCAACGTAAGATGTGACTGGATCTGCAGTAACGACAATTCCAGCTGCATGTTGCGAGTAGTGACGGGGGTGGCCTTCCATTTTAGTTGCGATAAGGATTTCTGGGTATTTTTCCAATATCTCCTTTCCCGCAGCAGTGTTTGTAAATGTGTCCTCAAGCGTATGCATTGCTCGAGAGTCCCCGGAAGATCGAATGATAAGGCTGTCAAGCACTCGAGTGCAGAGGTATTTTGGGATACCCAGAGCCGTCCCTGCTTCATCAATGGCAGATCTTGGACGATATAATGCGACAGTTCCCAATCGAGCGACTCGTTCTTTTCCATATTTATTCTCCATGTATTCGAAAACAAGGTGGCGATTTTGATCCGAAAAGTCCAAATCAATGTCCGGCAAATCATTGCGGGTGATGTCGATGAACCGCTCGAACAACAGGTCGTATTTGATTGGATCGATCGTGGTGATTTCGAGGAGGTAACAAACAAGGCTCCCGCACGATGAACCACGGGCCGGGCCACAAATCATCTGTTGCCGAGCCCAATGCATCACGTCTGCGATGATGTAGAAATAATCCTCAAACTCTTTTTCCGCGATGAGCTTCAGTTCTCGATCCATGCGTGCGGCATAAACCGGGTCTTCCAAATTGACGCCCAGCTGCAGCGCACCGTCAATGCACATCTGGCGGAGCGTAGCCGGGCGCTCTGGGCTCAGAAGGGTTCCGGCCCTCAGCTCGGCGTTGCAACGCTCCATGGCCTCCGTAGCGTTTTTTAGAGCTGCTTCAATTTGATCAGCCGACGCAATGCGTGACGTAGCTTTCTTCCATTCCTCTTTTGATAAGATCCACTGAGGATAAGTCTGAGTAGACGAGCCTTTGCCAATGAGAACTTCGTAAAAGCCTTCATCGTCCTCTCGAGGAAATTTATTGTCGGAGGCAGCGATGAGCTGATGTCCGAGTTTGGCGGCGTCTGCGATGAAGCCTCTTGAACAGGAGGGTGAAAGTGCAACGAAGATATCAGCTTGCGGTTCGAAGTGTTCAAATAAAGCGCGGCTTCCAGTGATTTTTGTGCATCCTCGGACAGCCATGGCTTGTTCATAGGTGATGAGGGGTTCGTAGCGGAACTGATTTGTTGCAAGATATAACAGTTCGTTGATCGTGCGTAAGTCATCTTGAGCAAAGAATGTCCAGTGATCGACCACTGGCTTTTTTGCATTGAGGGAGGGAGTGACGGCGAGCTCAACTCCATAGATTGGTTTGAGGCCAGCTTTTTTGGCGAGCTTTGTCCAGCGGTTGAAGCCAAAGGTTGAGGCTCTGTCCGAAATTGGAGCATATTCCATATCCACTTCTTGAAGTCGCGACATAACATCTTCGATCACCCCCACCGCAGTGCGGAATGAATAGCCCGTCCGAATACGCATTTAAACTACACCCATTTCCCTAAGCTGCAGAAAGCAACGAGTTGTCGCCCTCACGTCATTTTCTGCTCTGTGTGCCCCAGCGAACGGCTCGCCGAAAAGGAACTCATGCAACGTTGCGAGGTTCATTCGGTGGCCTTTCATGTATTCCGTTGACTCGACCGTGCAAATCAAATCGGGCCAGCGGATCTTTTTGCCCAGCCGTTTCATCTCAAAATCAATCACGGCCTTATCGTACGACATGTTGTGCGCAACGATCTCATCGTGAACCTCGATCAACTCGAGAATGTGTTGAGCGATGGAGCTAAACGGTTTTTGGTTTGCCAACATCTCATCCGTGATGCCGGTTATTTCGGTGGTCTTCGCTTCCAGTTTCATCCCAGGATTGAAGAGATAATTGAAACTCTCCAGCTCGTCCCCCGCACTGTCGATTGACAGTGCGAAGAACTCAATGATCCGTGGCTGACGGTCGAGCGGCTGGAGTTTGTTTTTTATGAGAGCTGTCGTCTCAGTATCCAGCACGAGCGTCCTCATTGGCTTTCAGCCTCTGGATGGCTGCCGAAAAGAGCAATCTTCGGCATGATTGTGTCGCTTATGTCGGCTGTGATTTTATTCACCCTTGCGGCCGAGTCCAGCTCTTTCAGCATCATCGTGTAAACCGCGATGTCATCGAGCGAGTCGTCGTGACCGCCATTGTTGAACATGTTGCAATAACGCGAGACCTTTGAGAAGATTTGAACCAAAACTCCAAAGCGATTGAAGTCGTCCGGCGTTGTCAGTTTCAGCTCAGGAAAAAGCTGTTGCAGGGACGGGCCGAAACGCTTGTAGTTATCGCCGTAAATCTTATTGCGCTCTTCGTAGATCTTGGCTGCATCGCGCAGCATATCAGGAACCTTTGCCATTTTTAATATCCTCCGTTGGCAGGTTGAAATACAGTCAGTCCATAGTTTCTCATTGCCTCGACGACTTGATCGCGGTCATCGACCACAAACCAAACATTGGCGAGGACATTTTCTTTTCCCCCAAACCGCTTTTCGAGCAGCTCGAGCTTCACCTCGTAGTCCGGGCGGTAGTCCCCGTCCGGCCGCATGAGCAAATCTTCATACGACGCCTCCAGCTCTGCGTCCTTCAGCCATGCTTGCGTGATGTAGCGAAACTTCTCGCTTCGCCCGGTGCAGAGGATAACATTTGCCATCCAACTCATGAGACGCATAAGATCCGCCACCTTCACAATGACAGGGTCTTGTGCGGCCAGTTCGTTGAACTTGTCCCATTCCTTCATGTAAGCGAATTGAAGCCGGTGAGACGCATCCGAGATCGTTCCGTCGAGGTCGAAAATAACATGACGATTTGGGAGCTTTGGTTTATTGTTATTCATCAGCCTCGGCTTTCTTCAGTCCGCCAAAATTTTGATCCAAAGAAAATGCTTCGAGCAATGCGTTGCTATCACCTTCGACGATCAGCGCGGCATATTTTTTGAAAAACTCTTTAAACTCTTCGACCGAAGTGAAATGACCGTCGACGGCTTGACCAAGCATCACGTTCGTTTTTCCGCCATCGAATGCGAATGAGAACAAAATTTTGCCTGTGCCAAAAGCCCAGCCCATCTCGAATGCTGTGCCGGTGTCCTTATCATCAATCGAAGCAACCATCATGAATGAGCGTTCCATTCCTTCAATGTTGCCATCGAAAATTTCCATGAAAAACTCTGGCGTTTTCACATGATTGGCCGTGTCGACAATAATCGGCCCAAGCTCACGTGGGTCGGCAACAACAAACCCCGCCTCAACAAGGATCGATTTCACAAGATCCATGCGAGCCTTTTGAGCGTCATTGAAGAATGGCCCGGCGAGATAAATATCATAGCTATCAAGCATTTTCGATCACCTTATTCCAGAAATCTTTGTGGGGCCGACGAGCGGCATACTTCTTGGCTTCTTCGATGTGAGAGGCTTTCATTTTCTCTCCGTCGATTTTTGCGAGAACCGGGCAAGGCGGCGATGGATCGTGACCCTCTTTTCTCAGGTCATTGTCGCGAATGAAACGACACTTCCCATCGTCGCAAGGCAACATGACTTTGTCCTTTTGGAGGATGCCCATGAGCTTCATGACGATTGGTTCCCAAAGGTCTGTCTGAGCAATCCAGCAGGACCGCTTGCGAACGAGATCTTCCGCGAAATCGATCGGCATCAAAATCTGCACCGGCATCGTGATCTCCATCGAAGCGGTGATGCGATCGACCGAGAAAAAGTCGGAAAGATAATCCTTCACCTGAAGTGCGCGGTGGCGGATGAGCTGCGAGCGGAGGCCGAGGGAGACCGGAGCCTGAATGACTGCGAAGTCCCCTGCAAGCGCCGCAGAGACCTTGTTCACTGGCCGAGGGTTCAATGGCCCCGATTTGTACCAACGCTCGTTGACAGCCTTCTCCAGCCATTCCTTGAGGGCGTAGTCCTTGCGCCAAACTGCCGCCAGCAATTCTTCCGCCACTTCATGAAACAAAGAGAACTTTTCGCG
>TBL_comb48_EPIDRAFT_1002438_pt1 | contig 12920 bp, 8 predicted proteins | sample TroBogEpilimnion_37_FD_10681 | JGI IMG/M metagenome (IMG submission 10681)
GAAGAAATTCCTATTTTAGATGGGAGCGCAAAAGAATTTACGAAAGAAATTAATCGTGTTGGCTTAATAAATCAAAGTTCTAAAGTTAATTTTCTTAAGATTACAAATAAAATTATTTGTGAAGATAATAATAAATTTACATCTATTGAACCAATTGCTGGAGACTATTTAGAAATTGATTGTCAAATTAATTTTCATGATCATTTTATTAAAAAACAGTCTAAAAGAATTTCATTTCAAAATAATGAATTTATGGATATTTATGATTCTAGAACTTTTTGTTTAAAAAGAGATCTTGAAAATATTTTTAAAATGGGCTTAGGAAAAGGTGGGTCTTTAGAAAATGCAGTTATTGTATCTGATGATAGAGTTCTCAATCAGGATGGTTTGCGATATAACGATGAATTTGTTAGACATAAAATATTAGATTGTCTAGGTGATTTATATTTATCTGGATACAAAATTATTGGTAAAGTTAAATCTCATCAGGGAGGTCATGAGTTAACTTATAAACTTGTTAAAAATCTTATGAAAAATAAAAATAATTGGAAATTAATACAGTTTGAAAATCAAATATTTTCAAAAAAAATAAAAAATTTATCAAGTCAAGCTGTAGTGAATATTTAATTTTAGTGTTACAAATTATTTAACAATTTCAGTAGAAAAATGTTTCGTTTTAATAAAATAATAAATATATTTATAATTTTTATTTTTATCTCGAGCTGCTCTTCTTCTAATGATGATAAAAAAATTGTAAAACCAAAAAATAAAGTAGATTTACCAGTGCTTTATTCCTCAGCAATGCAAGATTTAAACGATGGAAAAAATGAAAATGCAGTAAAAAAATTTAAAATGGTTGAGAAAGACTATTCTTTTACTGAATGGGGTCCTAAATCTATATTAATGCAATCTTATGTTTATTACATCGGAAATAAACCCGCAGATGCAGTAGTTACTCTTGATCGATATATTAAATCTTATCCCAATAATTCTGATAGAATTTATGCAGATTATTTGAAAGCAATTATTAGTTTTGATTATATTAATGATCCACAAAAAGACCAAACAAGAACTTTAGAAGCTTTGAGACAATTTAAATTGCTAATAGATAAATACCCAAACACCGAATATGCAAAAGATGCCAAATATAAAATTGATTTATTAAATGATAATTTAGCTGCTAAAGAAATGTACCTAGGAAGATATTATATGGACCAAAAAAAGTGGGCTGCTGCCTTAAGCAGGTTTAGGACAGTTATAGAAAAATATCAAACAACAATTTATATTGAAGAAGCTTTATATCGAATGGTAGAAATTTATCATAAACTGGGACTAACTGAAGAGTCAAACAGAACTGCTGCACTTCTCGGTTATAATTATAATTCTAGTGAATGGTATAAAAAAAGTTATTTTCTTATAACAAATCAACAAGATTTGCCGAAAATTAAAAAAGATAACTTTTTATTAAATAATTTTAAAAAAATATTTAATTAAAGTTTAATGAAATATTTAACTTTAGAAGAATATAAAGAAAAAATTATTTTTCTTAATAAGCTTAATAAAGCATATCATCAAGATGACGAACCTTTAGTGTCTGACTCTGAGTATGATGAGTTAAAAAAAAATATATTAAATTTTGAAAAAAAAAATCCAAAATTAAAAGATCCTAAATCACCTACTAGCAGAATAGGTTTTTCTCCATCGAATAAATTTTCTAAAGTTCAACATTTGGTTCCAATGTTATCTTTAGATAATGCTTTTACCATTGAAGACGTAGAGGATTTCATTAAAAAAATTAAAAATTACTTAAATTTAAAAAATGATTTTTTTCCAGAATTAATAGCAGAACCTAAAATTGACGGAATATCTGCATCATTAATTTACCAAGATGGTAAAATTACAAAAGGTCTATCAAGAGGAGATGGAGAATTTGGTGAAGATATTACTGAAAATTTATTAACCATAAAAGATATTATTAAAATAATACCTAGTAGACCCAAAGGACTATTTGAAATTAGAGGTGAAGTTTATATTGCTAAAAATGATTTTGACAAAATAAAAGATAATTTTGCAAATCCAAGAAATGCAGCAGCAGGGTCTTTGAGACAAAAAGATTCTAATAAAACTAAATTAATCCCGTTGAAATTTTTTGTGCATAGTATTGGAAAAATAAATAATCACAATTTTTTAACGCACTTTGATTTTTTAAAATTTTGTGGAGAATCAGGATTTAAAATTAATCCATTATCTTCAATTTTAATCTCTATAGATTCTCTAATGAAAAATTATGAAAATATTGATAAAATGAGATCATCCCTTGACTATGATATCGATGGAATTGTCTATAAAATAAATAATTTAAATTTACAAAAAAGACTTGGAAGCTTGTCTTCTTCTCCTCGTTGGGCAATTGCCCACAAGTTTTCATCTCAAAAAGCAACAACAGTAATTAGAAAAATTGAAATTCAAGTTGGTAGAACAGGAGCTCTTACTCCAGTTGCAAAATTAGATCCAGTTAATGTAGGAGGTGTCTTAGTATCTAATGCAACATTGCATAATGAAAACGAAATTAAAAGAAAAGATATCAGAGTTAATGATACGATAATTATTCAAAGAGCAGGGGATGTAATTCCCCAGGTAATAGAAGTGATAAAGTCCAAAAGAGGAAAAAATAGCAAAAAATTTGCTTTTCCTGAGAAATGTCTTTGTGGACGACCAGCTATAAAAGATTTTAATGAAACTTCAAAAAAATTAGATGTCGTTAAACGATGTACAGATTCTGGATTTAATTGCGAATATATGGCCAGAGAAAAACTTAAACACTTCGTATCTAAAGATGCTTTAAATATCGAAGGTTTTGGAAAGAAAGTTGTAGATAATTTTTGGCATATAAATTTTATTCGACTACCTCAGGATATTTTTCATCTTAATTATAAAAAAGTTGAATTATTAGAGGGTTGGGGAAAGCAGTCAGTGAATAATCTTAAGTCTGCTATTAATAAAAGTAAAAATATTTCTCTTTCAAAATTTATATATAGTATTGGAATAAGGCACATAGGACAAGAAAATGCTAAAAATTTATCCAAATATTTTATTACTATTCAAAATTTTTTAAAACTTTGTAATCAAGCTAATTTATCAAAAGAGATTGAACAATTAAAAGAATTGGATGGTATAGGAGATACCCAAATAGAATCTTTAGAAACTTTTTTTAAAGACAAAAAAAATAATGAAATAATTTTAGAACTTAGTAAAATTTTAAATATAGAAGATTTTAAAGACAGTAAAATAGATAGTTTTTTTTCTGGGAAAAATGTTATGTTTACAGGAACTTTTTCTGGAATGGGTAGATCTGAAGCTAAAACTTTAGCAGAAAATTTAGGTGCAAATATTTTGAGTACGGTCTCTAAAAAATTAAATTTTCTTATCATTGGTTCCTCTAAACCAACAAAGAATAAAATTGAAAAAGCAAAAGAACTTAAAATTAAGATCTTAGAAGAGCACGATTGGTTGAAATTATCAAAAAATTAATTAGATTTGATTAAATTTTTTTTAAAAAAATATTTTTCTTTTTTTGTTAAGAATGATTTGATCAAGAAATAAATTTCTTGATGATAATCATTAATTAAATTTATTTCATTTTTATTTAATAATTTTTTGTCTATACAATCTAAATCATAGGGTATCATTGTAAGATTTTCAAATTTAGATCTAATTTTATTAATTTTTTTACAAAAAATAAGATTTTCAATTCTAACTCCAAAATTGTTTTTTTTATAAAAACCTGGTTCGTTAGATATGACCATTCCAGGAGTGATTTTAACTTTATTATTAGGTGATAAGGCATGTGTCCCTTCATGCACATTTAGAAAAAATCCGACACCATGTCCTGTGCCATGCGAGTAATTATAACCATATTTGTTTAATATTTTTCTCGCAGCTAAATCTATAATATCCCCGCTAGTATTTTTTTGTAAATTGTAATTTAAAACAGTCAAATGACTTTTGAGAACTAATGTGTAAATTTTTTTTTGAAAATTAGAAATTTTTCCAATGGCTATTGTACGCGTAACATCCGTAGTTCCATAAAAATATTGGCTGCCAGAATCAATTAAATAAATATTATTCTTAAACAAAAATTTATTATTATTTTTTGTAGCTCTATAATGCACTATTGCTGAGTTTTCTTTATAAGCAGAAATGGTTGGAAAACTTGGACCTAAATATTCTTTTGAAAATTTTTTAAAAGTTTCAAGTTTATTTTGTGCAATTATTTCTGTGATTTTATTTTTATTTCTAGTTTTTAACCATATTATGAACTTAGTAAATGCTATCCCATCTAGTAAGTGAGCAATTTTTAAATTATTTATTTCAGTATTATTTTTAATAGATTTTAAATAATAAATAGGATCTTGTATTCTAAGAATCTGATTTTTAATTCTTAGTTTTTTTTCAATATAAAGACTGCATGTTTTTTTATCTATTAAAATTTTAGAATTTTCTATTTTTTTTATATAATTAATAAATAAATTTTCGTTTAAAAATTTTATTTTATTTTTAAAACTATTTTTGATTGAGGAATTTATTTTTTTTAAATCTAAAAAAAATAAAATTGCACCTTTATTGTGAATAATTAATTTACCATGAATTAAAGGACTATATTTAGACTCATTACCTCTGATATTTAATAGCCAACAAATATTTTCTGTTGAAGTAATTATTTGTAATTTAATATTATTTTCTTTTAAAAATTGAATAACAGTTTTAATTTTTTCTTTAAAATCACTACCATGATATTTATTTTCTAGTAAATAGTAATTACTTTTATTTTTTTTTTCTTTTTTATTACTAATTAAATCAATTAAATTTTTACTTATTGGTACTAAAAAAATATTCTTGTTGTTAAATTTATTAATAAAGTCAGATGTAAAAAGTTTAGGGTCATAACCTATACTAATCTTTTCTTGAATATTATTTAAAAAAAAGAAAGGATTTATTTTAGATATTTCATAAATAATAAAGTTTTTCGAGGCCTCTTTTTTTGCTTGAAGAATATATCTACTATCAACAAATAAATAATTTTTTTTTAATAATATTATTGCTAGCCCAGCCGATCCTGAGAAATTTGTTACAAATCTTAATCTATCTCTTTTTTCTGAGTATTCCTCAAAATATTCGTTATTTTTTGGAACTAAATAAGCATTGCAATTATTTTCTATAATGTATTTTCTTAATTTTTTTATTTTATTCATTAATTTTCTTAATAAATTTATCTATAATTTTTTTTTCACCATATTTTTTGAAAATAATTATTAATTTATTATCCTCGATATGAATTACTTTTCCTTGGCCAAAATCTTCATGGATTACTCCTTCTCCAACCTTAAAGTTTGTTTTGTTATTTGAATAACTAATTTTTTTTGTTAAAATTACGTTGTTATTTTTAGCTTTTTGATATCTTTGCCACCCAGGACTTCTAGTTGGTTGTTGTATCAACTGATCCTGATTAAAATCAAAGTCTTGTTCTTTATAATTATTGAAGTTATTTTTAATATTAATATTCTCTTTTGGTAATTCTTCTATGAATCTTGAGGGTAGTGTTGGCATCCAATCAATTTCTTTATCTTTTTTATTTGCAAATATTCTTCGATTATTAACAAAAGAAATGAATAATTCTTTTTTTGATCTTGTTATTGCTACATATGCTAATCTTCTTTCCTCCTCTATTGCTATATGTCCTTTTTCATCTATTGATCTTTGGTGTGGAAATAATCCTTCTTCCCAACCCGGCAAAAAAATTACATCAAATTCTAATCCTTTAGCAGCGTGAATTGTCATTAAGTTAATTTTTTCTCCCAACCATTCTTCATCAGCAGATGTTTGAAGAGAAATATTTTCTAAAAAACCTTGAAGATTTTCATAATTTTTCATCGATATTATTAGTTCTTTTAAGTTTTCTAATTTTGCTTCTGCTTCAGGAGTTCTTTCATTTAATAGCATTGTTGTATAACCAGACTCATCTAATACTTTTTCCATTAGCTCGTAATGACTTGTCTGGTTAGATAACTGTCTCCAAATTTGAAAATTAGTAATAATTTTTTTTAAATTTATAATTGTTTTGTTTTTTTCATTTTCTTGTTCGCAGTAAACAATTGAAGCTTGTTCTAGGTTCAAATTGCTTGTTTTAGAAATATTATGAATTTCTTTTAAAGTCGCTTCACCTATAGATCTTTTTGGAGTATTAATAATTCTTTCAAATGCTAAATCATCACTTTGTTGATAGACAATTCTTAAATATGCTATCGCGTCTTTAATTTCTGATCGTTCATAAAACTTTAATCCACCTAGAACTCTATAAGGTAGATTAATTTTTATAAATCTATCTTCAAATTCACGCGTTTGAAATGCCGCTCTAACTAAAATAGCAATTTGATTTAATGATGTTTTTTTTGATAAATTTTTCTCAATTTCATCAGCAATCGCTACAGCTTCGTCATATCCGTTATTATAGCAGTTAATCTCTACTAAGCTTCCCTTAGAATTTTCTGACCATAGTTTTTTTCCTAGCCTATCTTCGTTATGAGAAATCAAAAATGAAGCTGTATCTAAAATATTTTGCGTAGAGCGATAATTTTGTTCAAGTTTTATAACTTTAGTATTTTTATTAATTTTATCAAAATTTAGAATATTTTTTACCTCTGCTCCTCTCCAGCTATAAATTGATTGATCATCATCTCCTACGCAACAAAGATTATTATTTTTACTAGATAAAAAATTTAACCATATATTTTGAATAAAATTTGTATCTTGATACTCATCAACAAGAATATATTTAAAGTTAGCATGATATATTCCAAGAATATCAGGAAATTTTTTAAAAATTGTTACGCAGTGCAAAATTAAGTCTCCAAAATCTACGCAATTCATTATTTTTAGTCGATTTTGATAAATTGTATAAATTTTTAAAGATGTATCAGTTATGTAATTAGAATTGTTTATTTTTAATTCGTTTGGAGTTAATCCTTTGTTTTTCCAGTCATCAATAAAGCTAGCAACTAATTTTGGAGAAATTTTTTTTATGTCAATATTTTCAGCTTCTATAATATTTTTAATTAAGCGTAGTTGATCTAAAGTGTCTAAAATTGTAAAACTAGATTTTAAACCTACTGCTTCTGCATGTTTTCTTAGAATCTTGTTGCTAATAGAATGAAAAGTTCCTAGCCATGGTAGTGACGAAGATTTAGCGCTTAATGATTTTAAGATTCTGTCTCTCATCTCATTTGCCGCTTTATTTGTAAAAGTTACACATAGAATTTGACTAGCAAAACATTTCTGGGTTTCTATTAAATGAACAACTCTTGATGTAAGTACTTTTGTCTTTCCTGATCCTGCGCCGGCAAGTATTAGTAGAGGTCCATCATTATGCATGACCGCTTCTTTTTGTTGATTATTTAGAGTTAATAGGTAATTTTGGCTGGTGACATTCATAAAATCAAATAGATCAATTAGTTAGCACAATATAGTAAAAATTAAATGATTCTTAGAAAATTAAAGTTATTTTTTGAACACAAGTTAGCAAAAATAGCTATGAGTGTTTTAATAACGTTATTTTTAATAATTTTAATCATCCCACTTTTTTTTGATTTTGAATCTTTTAAACCTGAAATAGAAAACCAAATCTCACAGAAATTTTTAATTAAAGTTAAGATAAACGATAAGATAGTATATAGGCCTTTTTTTAGACCCCATATTCGCTTGTCATCTATTGATCTATATCAGAATGTAAAAAAGGACGATGGCTATATTGGAAATATAGATAACATTAATTTGGACATTAATATTTTCGACATTATTTTAAAAAAAATTATAGTTAATAATATTGAGATTACTAACGGAATAATAGAATTACCGAATAACTATATTGATAACTTTTCTAAAAATTTTTTAGCGTTTAGTGAGATAAAAAAAATCTCAGTTGATAGTTTAGATTTAAAATATCAACTTAACAATGGCTTCGTAGAATTAAATGACATTAAGGGAGAAATAAAAATAAATGATAATTTTTTAAAAGAAATTAATTTAACAACAAATTTATTTAATTTTCCAATTTTTATTAATTTTCAGGGTTCTAAATATAAAGATAAGAATCAAGGAAAATTTTACATGAAAATTCCGTCATTAGAATTTATTTTACATTTAACATTAGAAGATTTTGATATCTTAAAGAATAAATATTTAGGAAAAGGTAATATAAAATTTGAAAACCCATCAAGTTCTGTAGGTCTAAATAATTTGCATTTGGATTTTAATTTAGATCTTAAAGATGATGTAGTTTTTTTTGATAAAGTTTTAATTAATTCTTATTTATTTGAAGGTTCAGGCAGTGGAAAAGTTTTGTTAAAACCAAATCTTTATTTTAATACTGAATTTAATTTTAAAAATACAAATTTTAAAAAATTATCAAACCTTAATTTAAAAAAAGCTTTAATAAATTATAAATTATTTAGAATTAATGAAAATTTAGGAGGATCACTAAAGTTACATTTTGAAAAAATTTCAACCAGTCAAAATCTTTTTAATAAAGCTGATGCGCAAATAAATCTCGAAGGTGGAGATGTAATTGTACAAGATCTTATTTTGTCATCAAATGATAATGATCAATTAAAAATTAATGGGCGATTTATCAATGAAGATAAAGAAACCACGTTTTTTATTAATTGTGATATTTTTATATCGAACCTTAAAAATTTTTACAAAAAAACTAATGGTCCAAGAGATAAAATAGCTATTCTAGCATCAACCTCTTTTCATGGAAAAATGAATTCTAATTTAAATATGAAAAAAGGAATAATTGTTATCAACGATTTAATTTCAGAAAATAAAAAATTATCTAAAAATATAATTAAGAAATCTGAGGAAGAAATTAATAAACTTTTAAATAAAAATATTTTGAATATTCTAGACCCCAGAATTTATAGTATTTTATTTTAATTAGGCTTAGTCATATTTTTTGGATTAATAATTGAGTCGTATTCTTTTTCGTTTACTAATCCACTTTTTAAGGCTTCTTGTTTTAATGAAGTTCCTTTTTGGTGCGCTTTTTTTGCAATCATAGCCGCTTTATCATAACCAATTTTTGGTGCTAAAGCCGTTACAAGCATTAGAGAACTATTAAGTAATTCCGTTATTCTTTTAGTATTAGCTTTAATATCTTTTAAACAATATTTCACAAAACATTCAATTGAGTCTGACAATAATTCTATTGATTGAATAATATTATATCCAATCATTGGCTTAAAAACGTTAAGTTCAAAATGTCCATGGCTAGCAGCAGTAGTTATGCCAATATTATTTCCAATCACTTTTGCACACACCATAGTTATAGCTTCACATTGTGTAGGATTAACTTTTCCAGGCATAATAGATGAACCAGGTTCATTTTCAGGAATTATTAATTCTCCATAGCCTGCTCTTGGTCCAGATCCAAGAAGTCTAATATCATTTGCTATTTTCATTAAAGCAACTGCAAGCGTATTTAAAGATCCAGAAAGATTTACTATAGGATCATGACTAGCAAGTGCTTCAAATTTATTAGGAGAGGTTTTAAATGAAAGCCCAGTAATTTTTTTAATTTCTAGAGCAATCTTTTTATCAAATCCTTTCTTGCTATTAAGGCCTGTTCCTACAGCTGTTCCTCCCTGCGCAAGATAGTAAGTTTCTTTTAATGCAAGTTCAATTCTTTTGATGCAATTTTTAATTTGCATTTGATAACCAGAAAATTCTTGTCCCAAAGTTAGAGGGGTTGCGTCTTGTAAATGAGTTCTTCCTATTTTAACAATATTTTTGAATTGACTAACCTTTTTTTTTAATTCTTTTTCTAAAACTTTTAAATTTGGTAAAAGTTTTTTATTAATATAGATAGAAGAAGCAATGTGAATTGCACTTGGGAAAGTATCATTAGTTGATTGAGATTTATTTACATGATCATTTGGATGCACGGGTTTTTTTGATCCCATTTTCCCACCTAATATTTGTATTGCTCGATTTGAAATTACTTCGTTAACATTCATATTAGTCTGAGTTCCTGAACCTGTTTGCCAAACTTTAAGAGGAAATTGATCGTCGAATTTGCCTTTAATAACTTCATCCGAAGCTTTGATAATTGCATTAGAAATTTTTTTATCAATTTGTTTTGATTTAAAATGAACTATAGCTGCAGCTTTTTTAATAATCGCAATTGCTTTAATTAATTCAATTGGAACCGTTATGTTGCCAATTTTAAAGTATTTTAAAGATCGCTCAGTCTGAGCACCCCAATATTTATCTGATTGAACTTTAATTGTCCCAAAACTATCAGATTCAATTCTTGATGCCATATTGATATTATCTTATATCATGAAACATAATTTTGAATAGTTTCTAATCAAAAATATGAATGTACTAATTATAGGTGCCACTTTTGGCATTGGCTACGAGCTTTCAAAGAAGTATTTAGGTCAATCCGAAAATCTTATTTTAGTTGGAAGAACTAAAGAAAAATTAGATAATTTAAAACAAGAATTTCAATCTCCATTAACAAAAATTTCTACATATATTTTGGATGTAACTGATAAAAGCAATTCTAAATTAATTTTAAATAGTATTGTAAATAAATTTCAGACAATTGATTTAGTAGTTTATTGCTCAGGTTATTATGAGCCTCATGATACTTTTGATATTCGCATAGAAGTATTTGAACAAACTTTTTCTGTTAACTTTCTTGGTATGATTAATTGTTTTTCAATATTATTGCCTCATTTTAAAAAACAACAATCAGGACACATTGCAGTAATAAGTTCCTTAGCAGGCTTCGGAGGATTGCCTAATGCATCATCTTATGGCCCGTCAAAAGCTGCAATGATAAATTATTGCGAGTCTATAAAGATTGATTGTAATAAAAATAATATTTTAGTTACAATTATTAACCCTGGTTTCGTAAAAACTAGGCTTACAGATAAAAATACTTTCGATATGCCTTTTGTAATGGAAGCAGATAAAGCAGCAGAAATTATTTATCAGGGTTTAATTGAAAAAAAATACGAAATAACTTTTCCACTACCCATGAAATTATTATTTAAATTTTTGCAAATTTTACCAAGACCGATTTATTTTGTATTAGTTCGTCTATTGACAAAAAAAATATAGTTTATTTTAAAGCTTGTATTAAATCGTTTTTTAAATCCTCAACATCTTCAAGACCTATCGACAGTCTAATAAGGTTGTCGGTGATTCCAAGTGATAATCGTTCCTGCTCTTTAAGTATACGGTGAGTCGTCGTTGTTGGATGTGTGACAATGGATTTTGTATCTCCTAAATTATTAGAAATATCAAATATTTCTAATTTATTAATGAATTTAAAAGCATCTTTTTTATTACCTTTAATTTTAAAACTTAATACTGTACCACCAGCCCTTTGCTGACTCTTTGCTAATTTATATTGTGAAAAATTTTTTAAATAAGGATAAAAAACTTTTTCAATCTTTTTATGCTTGTTAAGAAAATTTGCTAAAATTAAAGTATTTTTTGATTGTGTTTCCACTCTAATTTTTATTGTCTCAAGTCCTTTTAATAATACCCATGCATTAAAGGGACTAATAGATGGGCCAGTGTGCTTTAAGTACGGTTTTAGTATGTTTTCTTTAAATTTGTTGCTGCCAAGAATAGCCCCGCCCAATACTCTTCCTTGTCCATCAATATGCTTTGTTCCAGAATAAACAATTATATCTGCACCTAATTTCACAGGTTGTTGCAGCACTGGACTTGCAAAAATATTATCAACAACAGTTGTAATTTTATTTTTTTTAGCAATCTGACAAACTTTTTTAATATCTATTAATTCAAGCAATGGGTTAGAGGGAGTTTCAAAGAAAAATATTTTGGTATTTTTTTTAATATTTTTTTTCCATTCTTCTGTTTGTTTTCCATCAATAAATGTAATTTCAATTCCATAACGAGGAAGAATATTTTTAATTATTTCTTTACATGACCCAAATAAAGCAGACGAGGATATAATATGATCTCCAGATTTAAGTTGACTCATAAGTGAAAAGAATACAGCTGACATTCCGCTAGCTGTAGCAAAGCATGCCTCTGATCCATCGAGCAATGCTAATCTTTTTTCAAATATTTCAACAGTAGGATTTGAGTATCTAGAATACTGAAATCCTTTTTTTACACCCTTAAAAATTTTCTCTGCTTGTTCTGCGCTATCATAGACAAATCCTGAAGTTAAAAATAAAGGTTCAGAGGTTTCTCTAAAAGGAGTTCTATTTAATCCGCCTCTAATTAACTTAGTATTCACACCGTAATTTTTTTTCATTTAAGACGATCTAAGTTCTTTTGCAGCTTTTACCATTGTTTTTAATGCTGAAAGCGTTTCCGGCCAAGCTCGTGTTTTTAAACCACAATCTGGATTTACCCAAATTTTATTTTTATCTATAAGTTTCGATGCTTTGATTATTAGTTCTTTCATTTCATCGCTACTAGGAACTCTAGGAGAGTGAATGTCATAAACTCCTGGTCCAATTTCATTTGGATATTTAAATTTTTCAAATGTAGTTAATAACTCCATTCTAGATCTTGAAGTTTCAATTGAGATAACATCAGCATCTAAAGCAGCGATTGCATCAATGATATCCTCAAACTCTGCGTAGCACATATGAGTGTGTATTTGGGTCTCATCTTTAACAACTGCAGCAGAAATTTTGAAAGCTTCTACAGCCCAATTTAGATAATTTTTCCAATCAGATTTTTTTAAAGGCAAACCTTCTCTTAAAGCAGGTTCGTCTATTTGGATCATAACTATTTTATTTTTTTCTAAGTCCTCAACTTCATCTCTAATAGCAAAGGCTATTTGGAGAGCAGTATCTTTTCGTGGTTGA
>TBL_comb48_EPIDRAFT_1002439_pt1 | contig 12919 bp, 2 predicted proteins | sample TroBogEpilimnion_37_FD_10681 | JGI IMG/M metagenome (IMG submission 10681)
CACTACGGAAGCAGCGGTGACTGCTGCAGAGAAAGTGGTAGTACCTGTTGAAGTTAATGAGATATTTCCAAGTCCCTGCGATCCCCCTACTACTCCTGTGAATGTGATATTTCCAGATCCAGCAGCAATAGTTAAATCTCTTGCTGTAGAGGTATAGCTATCAAGTGTGCTTGAAAACTGTATCAGGCTATTGGTACTAGTAAGGGTTGTATTAGCATTGAGACTAAATGGATTGCCATAAGTCTGAGCACCAGTAGTTGTGATACTGGCTCCGTTTAATTTAGTAGTTCCACCACTAGAAATAGTCAGAGTACTGAGGGCTTGATTTGCGCCTGTTGCACCAATTGATATAGCACCGCTCGTTGTAGTCAAGGTCAACCCATAAGCAGCAGTAGCTGTCGCAGTATAGGTAATTGTTGCAACACCATTGGCACCATTACCACCCTTACCAGAGTAGTTACCGCCACCACCACCGCCACCGCCATAGTTGGCTCCATTTTGCCCGACTGAACTTGTTGGAGACTGGGGCGCACCACTACCACCAGCACCTGCTAATCCACCCCCACTGGCTCCGCCAAGCGTGAAGTTTGTTGAGGTTCCGCCATCCTTCATACCGCCGCCGCCGCCAGCAGAACCGTAAGTACCAAAGCTTGCGCCAGCATTACCGTTAACACTGCTGCCACCACTAAAGTTAGATCCAGCACCCCCAGTTAAATTCGTGCTACCACCAGAACCAGTGCCACCAGCTCCTGCTGTACCACCCACTGCGCCATTACCACCACCACCAGTAATAGTTGTGCCATTCAAAACAATAGATGTATTGCCGCCACTACCTGCTGTACCGCCCGTTGTTCCCGTGCCACCAGTACCTATCGTTACTGTCGCGACTTGACCTGAACTAACGCTAATAGTTTTAATAGCTGCACCACCACCACCGCCACCACCTGCTGCATCACCACTTCCTGCACCACCGCCACCCAGGGCATAGAGAGTGACGCTTGTCACACCTGTAGGTACAGTCCAGCTACCGCTTGATGTGATTGTTGCCGTAGTGCTACCGCCAGAGCTTGTTCCATAGCTATCTACTGAAGCAAGTGTAATTACCCCAGTATCTGTTGTGATGGTGCGATCAGCGCCTGATAGGAGCAATGCGCCAGTAATCGTGATACCTGCGTTACCTGTTCCAGTCAGATTTCCTGAGAGGTAGGTTGAGCCAGATGTTTGCAATGTCAAGGAGCTAGCAAAACTGGAATTTGCTAATACATTGATTGCACCGCTCTGACTTGCACCGCCCACTGTGATGCTAGTGAAGCCTGAACCCAGGAGATTGAGCATTGCAGTAGAAATATCTAATGTACCAGTACCAGTACCGCCTAAATTGATTACGCGACTATTTGTTCCAGGATTAATAGTCAGCGCACCAGTACCACCAACTGCTGCTGTCCAAGACATCGTATTAGCAATCAAGCTTAAATCTGTTACACCGCTAATCGCGGCAGTAGTAGAAATTGAACCCGTTCCAGCATTTAGGCTCAGAGTCTTCCCTGCTCCAGTGACGGCACCATTGAGCGTAATATTGCCGTTACTTGCAGTGGTATTTAATGTGGTGCCAGCAGCCAGCGTAATGGCTTCCGAGCTACTACCCAAGGTGATAGAACCTGTGCCGGCAGTGGTTGCTGAGGTGGAAATAGTTCCAGCCAAAGTGAGTGCACTTGGTTGCGATACTGTGAACGCACCAGTTGAGCTACCAAAACTAAATGTGGCGCTAGAGCTAGTACCCAGAGTCAAAGTACCAGTAGTTTCAAAAGCGGTCGTTGCATTTGTGCTGACAGCGTTATAGAAAGCACCGATACTGTTAACTGCGCCAGTCATGCTTAGGTTATAGGCTGCACCTGAATCCATACGTAATATAGAGCTAGCGAATGAGCCAGTGATGCTGACGTTACCGGTTGTTTTGTTCAACCATACAGTATTGATGTTAGTGCCGATTGATCCGTTTACTGTCACGGTACCGCCCGTGCTGAAGGTCACATTAGCGCTTCCAGTATTTGGACCCACTACATTTCCAGAAGTAATATTGGCTGTGCCGTTATCACCCAAGGTGAGAGTCACGCCATTAATGAGTGAAATGGAATTAATCGAGAGTGGTCCAGTAGTTGCGCTAATGCGAAGACTGTTAGTTATAGTATTGGTACGATTACTTCCCAGGTCGAGAGCACCATAGACACTTACACCAGCGCTTAAAGTATTTGCTCCTGAACCAGTCAACATCAAGGAAGATAGTGCTACAGCAGACATTCCGTCGGCTGATGTACCCGTAGCGCCCAATGCAATAGTTCCACTACCGGCATTCAGGGTTAAGCCAAAAGCACTATTAGTGGTGCCTAGGGTAATGTTGCCATTGCCTGAGCTATTGGTTGTAGTGATGATGCGATCATGAGCAAAGGTTGTAGTTCTAGAGGCGCCTTTAAGATCAACCGCCCCACTCGTCTGAATATCGCCATTTAAGGTATTGGCGCCAGTACCTTGAAGAGTTAGTGTAGTTAAAGGAGTATTTGCACCAATTGCACCAAGAGTAATTGCACCAGAACCATTCGACACAGTTAGGCTATATGCCCCATCAATTGCACCAAGAGTAAGGCTGCTACTGCTCTTGATTAAGGCATTCGCAGTGAGCGTAATTGGGCCGCTCGCAGTAGATGCTGATGCAATGGAACTATACAAAGCACCACTCGTGCTAACACCCGTTCCAGCCAAACTTAAATTGTTTGCTATAGAGTGCCCATTCAAGTCCAGAGCTCCACCTGTATTAACTGAAACATTGCCTGTACCAAGCGGGCTAGTAGTAATTGAGCCACTGGAGTCTATGCCAACTTTTAATGTACCGCTACTAATGGTTGTACCACCGCTGTAATCATTGCTGACTGAGAGAGTTAATAAACCTCCTCCAGCCATTGTTAACGCACCACTTGTATTGGAGATTGCAGTACTGATTGTGGTATTACCGTTACCTACAAAAGTTAGGTCATATGCGGTCCCACTAATTGCAGTTGTAGCATGGCCAAACGTTAAGGTACCAGCCGCACTACCAATTGTGGCTGCCCCATTTAAAGTAATCAGTCCGTTAATAGTATTAGCGCCACTAGTATTGGAGATGGCACCAGCTGAGCTAATTCCTGATCCGCTAATGCCAATCGCATTGGCAATGGTGATGCCGTTCGATAGTGCAAGGGCAGCGCCACTCGATACCGTAACTACGGAGCTACCTAAGGCGCTAGTATTACTAATCGCTATAGTGCCTCGACTGATCGTAGTATTTCCAGTATATAAATTTGTACCACTTAAGGTAAATATTCCACTATCGCTGCCGCTATTAAGGGATAGTCCAATAGTCTTACTTGCACCTCCATCGCGAATAACTCCCGAGTAAGAACCTGGAGCAGCTCCAATTAAAGTTAAGGTCACCCCAGAGCTGACAATACTATTTGTAATGCTAGTCTGATCAGATCCTGTGATAGAGGCTAATGTTAGTGAATTGCCAGCAAGATCAAGAGTCGCAGTTCCACTCAATGTCAGATTTGTGGTGCTTGATAAGGTTCGCAAATTGACATTGCCTGAACTCACCGCGATATTAATTGAATATAAAGCGACTAAGTTTGTCGATAGGCTATTGGTAGCACCTACTACCGGTGTGATTCCCGATAAAGTGTTATTGGTGCTGGTATTAATGGCGTAGTTGCTTGCGGTAAAGCCAGTGACTGCATTGATTGCTGTCACTTTATTGGCATTCGCTACCGTACTGTCGTTGACCGTAACACTAGTAACGCTACCACCGGTATCAGAACCAACTAAACCAGCAACGGCAATGGTTGCATTACTACTGGTATAGCTTAATGTGCCGTTATAAGTACCGCTTACATAAATGGCTAAAGGTGCCGGTGTCACGCTCACTGAAGTTTGGGCAGCGGTCAGTGCGTTGTAGTTTGCAATGGTAGTACCAGCGACCGTTAAGCCGCTCACACTACTTAAAGGCTGATTGGTTTGTACATTGCCACTAGAGCCTAAGGTGCCGGTACCGCTAATGGTTAAGGTTTCACCATTCACACCAGTGACTGCGAGATTGCTAGCGTTAAAGGTAGTGCTGCCGTTATAGACTTGGCTACCAGTAACGGAGAGGTTGGCCTTATTGATTGTAAAGTTTTTGCTATCACCTGCACTGAATGTAAAGCCTGCCCTTGTTAAGCTTGGTGTAAGTGTCAAATAGTGTGTTGCAGAACCGGCAACATTAGTTAAACCTGAGAAATCGGGTGTTGCGCTACTCAAAGCAAGTGAACCAGTCATACCATTAGTAGTAATGGCTACTGAAGTAGCTCCAGCAGCCAAGGTTTGCACTGTTTGAGGTAATGAATTAACTAAATAGCCAACTCCATAAAGAGTTGGGCTGGTCGAGTACCAATAATTTAAGCCTGCTGCTGTTCCATAACTGCTGGATTGTTCAGAAACAATATCAATATAGACGGCAGTGGGAGTACTACCGGAAATACTTCCCTGTGTTACAACTTGGCTGCCAGTAAATGTAGGAAAGCTATTCAGAGTTAATACACTAGATGGTGTGCGCCCACTAAATGTAAGACCGCCGGATCCACTAATAGCTCCCTGAACAGTGCTATTACCAGATTGAATAGTGAGAGAGGAACCACCAGTACTAATGTAGCGGACGATGACTACGCCACTGCCACCTGCACCACCCACAATAGCGCCATAACTTCCTCCTCCTCCTCCACCACCAGTATTGGCGACGCCAGCAGTTGCATGAATAGCGTTAGAGTTCGCGCCACCTTGACCGCCTCCACCTGCACCCCCACTGCTCGCAGTCCCCCCGTCTTGAGTTCCGCCGCCACCGCCGCCTGCATAAGCAGCTAAACTTCCCGTTATTGCATAACTAAGGCCAGCGCCGCCATTGCCCCCAGCAGTTCCGCTGGAGTTTTGACCCACCCCTCCAGCACCACCACCGCCACCAGCAGCAAAAATATTGTTTAAGGCATTTCCACCCTTATTACCTTGCTCATAAATACCATCTGCGCCTACTAGTGAATTGCCGCCGTGATAACCACCCCCGCCTGAGCCACCACTAACAGCATATACTGCAACACCAGCAGCTGTTCCACCACCAGAGGCCGTCAATGCATCAAATGTGGAGTTATTGCCATTGGCAAGTGTTGGGGCCGTCCACACGAAGTTAACTTTAGAATGTGTTAAGGCCTGTCCTCCAGCGCCTACGGTTATGTTAAAAGAGTTATTTGATAAAACATAATTAGAGTTGTAAATTAATCCGCCAGCCCCGCCACCGCCGCCATCTTTATCTTGGCCAGTACCACCCGCTGCACCACCACCCACAACAAGCACCTCAACTGGTGTGCTGCTCACATAATTAGCAAGGCTTGCGGTATTGAATGTTCCGCTTGCGTTAAATGTGGTGGTGAGCGTTGAAACACTCGCAACATTTCCAGATAAAGAAACTGCGCTAGAGCTATCAGTAATCAAACTCACATCAGTACGAATTTGAAGATCTCCGGCTATAGAAATACCACCCGAAGTAGTAGTAAGGTTGCCGCCTAGAGAAGTTAATCCACTACCAGTAAAGTTGATGCCAGTATTTGCAGCAATATTATTTCCAAAAGCAGTGGTTAATTGCCCAGTGCTATTTACAGTTAATGCACCAGTAATAGTTACCGCTTGATTAATCTGCGTTTCACCTGTGGATGTTAGTGAAAGATTAAATACTCCAGTAGAAGCTGTGATCGCCGCATTAATATAAATATTTACTGCAGACAAAGTAAGGGTGCTTGTACCAGCAGAAGAATGGTTGGTAATTGGCGCTGAAATATATAAATTTCCTGATGGGGCTGTAGAGGTGCAAGAAACGCCAGAACCAGAACAAGCATTAGCAGATACATTGGTTATCAAACTGACGTTTCCGCTGGCAAGTGCAGATGAAATAATCTGATTATTTACATAGTCAGTCGCACCATTTGGAGCGGCGCCAACGTATAGATCAGTCGGATCCAATAACCACATCCCCCCTCTACCCGCATTAATCGATGCAAGGAGATTTAGGGTATGGCCAGAGGTCTCGATGAAGCCACCGGCCGTTGTATTACTTGGATTGGTTTGGGATGCGTTGATGGTGGATAAGACATCAAGACTCGTATAAATAGAAAACGGCAATGTGCTGTTATTCGCATCATTGCCGATGAGGATTGTGCCGCCTTGAATAAAACCACTCGCTTCTACTGCTGTACTACTGAGAATGGTTTGATTGAAAGCTGAAATACCGATACTTCCACCGCGGCCATTAGAGCCGTTGGTCTGGATTAATGAATCAAAGAGACTCAGGCTGCCTGCCCTACTCATGATCCGGATAGAACCGCCATCTGTAGAGCCATTGGCGGTGATTTGGATGCTGTTTACTTGTATGTCCTGGTCTGCTTGGATAGTGATGGTGCCACCAGGGCCTGCACTGCCATTGGTCTGAATAAGCACTGCGTTATCCATATTAAGAGTGCTGGCAGAAAGCGTAAAGGAACCACCGTTACTGCCATTGGCAGCGATAGTTCCTGCTAAAGCGATTTGAGTACCAGTAAAGCCAATGGTTCCGCCGGGGCCATTGTTGCCGTTGGCTTGGACTAAAGACCCATTTTGGGCGTTGATTTGTTCTGCAGAGAAGGTGATATAGCCACCAGTAGTGCCATTGGCCTTAATTTCTGCGGTGCTGTAGAGCTTAATTTCTTTAACAGCAGTCAAATGAATGACATTGCTTTGGGTATTTGCGCTATTTGCACTGGCATCGTTTGCTGCCGTCGAGGAATAAACCACATCAAGGGCAGTGGTGGTGGTGTTTTGCGCTGTTAAGAACGCTGGCAAGTCTTCTTTACGAATGACATTACCGTTATAGCTCACGGTGTTCGTGTTTGTATTACTACTGTTGCCGGTGTTATTAGCGCTGCTTGTATTGATATTCAAACTACCAGATACATAAATTGCTTGAGCAAGCAATTGAATCGCTGCACCAAGAGATGTTGATGCATTGATTGCGTTGCTTGCATTAATAGTTCCGTTTGCATAAACACTTTGTGCTTGCACAGTCACTTGTGTTGCATTGATCGTTGTACCAACATTCAAATACGCAATTGAACTATTGATGATCACATTTAAATTTTGACCAGAAATATCTGCATTGAGATTAAAAATTCCAGATGAACTTAATGTCAATGTTGTCTGTGTATTGCCTTGCTTCAAAATATTTGCGCCACTGGGAATTGTCAAACTACCGCTACCGTTTTGAGTACAGCTACCAAGGCTTGGACAGACATTGCCATTCACAGCAATGCTGACGTTATTGCTAGATAGCGCAGTAGAAATGACATTCGCTGCACCAGCATCAATAATCAAATCAATTGGATCTAAGAACCATAAACCAGAATTCCCTTTTGCAGCAGAAGTATCTACGACCAATTGCTTACCAAGCGCAACACTTCCTTTGGAGCTAGTCTCAATGTATCCACCATTACCACTGAGTGCGCCACCTAAAGCAAGCAACACACCATTCACTGCAGTTTTGGTTTCTGACCAAATCAAAATACTTCCACCATTACCAGTCTTAGTTGCCGATGCATTGACAATTGCATTAGATTGAACGGTGACTGTTTTAGCCATCAAACCAGCAGCGCTAGAAGCTTGCGCTTTTGCAACTGCATTGGCTTGCAATTGGTCCAATGTTATAGACAGACTTGGGGTATTCGCAGCAGGAGCGTTAGCGGCTGAAGTTGCAACTGGAGTTACTTTTGCTGGAGCAGTAGTTTGGGTAACAACCTGAGTATTAGTCGCCTGAACACGGGCCACCTGATCCCTGGCTTTTACTGGGGCACTTAAGTCTCTAGAGTCAAGCACGCTGGTCTTGGCTTGATGCAGGTTCGTAGCAGCTGTAGCGCCTAGGCCAATCTCAATCGAGCCGCCACCAGCATTGCCAGTAGCTGTTGTCTTAGAACCGCTAGCCAAAGTAATGTTTTTACCGCTGATATTGACTTGGCCACCTACGGTACCCGCTCCATTGCCGTTGGCCGAGACTGTGCCAGCCTGAGTAACCGTATTGGCGACCAATTCGATAACGCCGCCATTGTTGACCATGGAGGAAGCGGTGATGCGGCCCGTATTCTTGACCACTGAGCCCATTAGGCGATTTGCTGCACCTGCAGCAACAATGATCAGACCCCCTGGAGCCTCTACAACCCGCTTATTGTCGACTAAACCCTGGTAAACCGAGCGGTCTATGGTGACGCTCATCAGTTGATCACCCCGGAAATCGAGGGTGATCTGTTTGCCACTAGCCATGGCAACCGTATTATCAGGCCCCATTTTGGCTAAAAGGTAGCCTTCGTTACGTACTTCAGGGGCTAAAAGAGCAATGTATCCATTGGGGTCATTTGTGCTGATTTTTCCCTCGTTTACAACCGCCCCTTTTCCGTTACCTTTGTAGGTGGATTTTCCATCCATAAAATCTTTGTTGCCGATATCCATCGTAGTGGTAACAACACCGGCGGCGTTCATTTCTCCACCCTTACTGATGGTCACGCCATTGGGATTCACGAGCACAACTTGTCCGTTTGCGTTAACAACGCCATCGACCATTGATTGCGTTACACCAGTGACACGATTCAAAGTCACGGCAGAAGAATTTGGCTGATTAAAATTGACTGTTGAGTTTTTACCAACGTTAAAACTGTCCCAATTCACAATCGCACGTTGTGAAGTTTGGTTGATATTCATCGTCGCAGAATTTACGTTTTGCGTCTGCGAAATAGTGGCATTTCCAGCGACAACTCTTCCACCAGTTGGAAGTGCATTTGGCGCTGTTTGAGCGATCGCAAAATTGAACTGGCTGAGGATCAAAAATCCGATGGTTGCGCGTGAGTTTTTCACGGCAAAAGTCCTCTTCGCTTTCGCAAAGAAAAATGACTTCAGATCGAGAATGTATGCGGCCAGTTTTTTCAAAAAAATATTTCTTAATTGCTTGCGAGTCAATGCAAAAAATTTATCTACAAATCACAACTTTTTATTTGCTGCTGATTTCCCTATGGCGCCCTGTTTATAAGGCTTAGAGAATAGTCAGAATACACAAAAATTAGCCTTTAAGCTAACAGAGAATAGGTCTATTTTTGGTGCAATTGCGACCTTGTAAGTTCAAGGGTTTGCGGGCAATCTAATTATGGATGCCCAAAATAGAGGCATTAGACTTTTTCCATAAGGGCTTACTTTTGAATAAATTACCCCCTTTCTCAGCACTAAATTGGGGTGTTTTTAGAGAGGATTTTTGCTCATTTTGGGCTAATTTTTCTGTCTTTTTTTGATCATTTTCTCAACGAAAAATGGATGCTTTTTTCTCTTTTTTTACATCAAAGTGAAGCGATTTATGAGAAAAATTGTTGCGAATTTAGGACCTAAAAAACTGCTCTATTGATGGCAAATTTGATGTCCTATTTACGCCTCAAATATGACTCTATTTGCGCACGTTTTTTTGGTGGTTTATAGCCAAAAAATGGAGCATAAAAATACTCCATTAATTGACTTTTGAGTAATCAAAAATGGCTCATTTTTCTGGCTATTTACAGAGCAACTTTGAAGGTCCTCATGGGATTTTTTCGAATGCTTTTTATTACTTCAGAAGTATTAATTTTGGGCGTACTTAAAAGCACTTTTAGTGTGTTTTCAAGCTAAGGTATTACATTAAGTATGCGAAAAATGGTTCAAGATGTTTCATCTTTTACATGAGCTTTGATGTATATCAAGTTGTTCAATTTGACTCTCAAACCTCAAAACCTCTGCGCTACTGATTTAAAAATAATCCTTTGTTAGCGTTGTGTGCGAAAGCATTTAATCTATCAGCATGGTCCCTTGCAATTAAATCGCGATGTCTTTTAGGGTCGATTTTGGAGCGTTTTCTAGAGGTGATTTTTGCTCTCTTAATTTGCTTTTTGCAGCCTCTAAAAGAGCCCTTTCAATCGCTGGTTTTGCCCCCACCAAACTGAATCTCGTAACTGCAAATGCACCCGACTGAAGTGCTACCGCAAAACCGATCATTTCCCCTGCCTGGGTAGCCTTCAAAACCGCCTCAAATGGGTCCAATATCTGGAATAAATTACCCCCAATTTGGGTGCATTCCATGCTCAAAGCTGTAGAAATGGCCTGACTATTCATCAATACGGAATACTTTGTCCCTGGGTCGCATTTAAGGGTCTGATGGAGGTAAAAAAGGCACTTTTCACCAGAACAGAAAACTCCAAACGAGGAATTAGAGTCATTAGCGGTATAGGCTTCATTAACTTGCCCATTGAGGTCTACAACCCAGTTTTGAGAGGCTAATTTCTCTGCCTGCACACTCATGCATAGGAGGAGCAAGCTAAGGGTTAGTAGGATCCTAATCGTTTTCATTGCACAATCCTTGCATTGGCCCGCAGATTTTTAACCGTTTCCGCGATGTATTGCTGAACAATGGCTTGTCGTATCTGTGATTTAGACTCTTCGAAGCTTGGGATCTTGAAGGCGCGCTTATCGTCTAGCTTCAAGATGACCCAGCCTGATTGGGTTTGAATTGGATTAAGGGTGATACCACCCTTTGAGAGGTTGGGAATGGCATTGGCGACAGCAGGTATAACCTGTCCTGGTAAAACCCATCCTAAAGAGCCGCCCTGGGACTTGGTGCCCGCATCAATTGAATACTCTTGCGCCAGCTTTCCGAATAACTCCCCCTTTTGGATTCGGCGAATCAGGTCGATTGCATCAGTTTCGTTTGCAACCAGAATCTGACTAAGGCGATATTGCGTACTGCTACTGCCCTCGCCCATCAATTTACGCTGCCGCTCGTACTCTTCCCGCATTTTGGCATCGGTGATGGGATCTCTCTTAAAGTGATCCTCCAGATAAACCTGTAGAAGAAGATTTTGTTTTAGCTGAGTTATCTGATCCGGAAAATCAATCTCTTTTGACAACCCCAATTTGGTCGCCTCTTGAGCGATAAGCTCCTTATTAATAAGGTCTTCCTTAATTGCTTGACGCAGCTCAGGAGTATCTTTCTGGCCCTGAGCTGTTAAGGCTCGTATATTGAGATTGAGTAGACCTTGAGTGATGGCCGAGCCATTTACGGTAGCTACAAATTCGTATTCAGGTTTAGCTTCTGACTTATTATCAGACTTTGTTTCTGCATGCACAGTTCCAAAACCAATGACTCCAATCAAGATGAATATGCAAATCAGGAAATTCTTTTTAAGCAACATTTGACTAGTAGCCCACCTAAATTAATTTGTTAGAACTGATAACTTCCAGTAAACCACCCGCGGGGATTGGTAGTCGTGCCGTCAGTGGCAACCGCTTGACCTGAGGAGCTATATAAAGGATTCTTGCCAATCTGCCAGGCAACCATTGCACCCAAATTCCAACCTTCCCAATCCCACTTAACCCCGAAGCCCGCACCTTGCAAAGAATAGAAATTATTAGCGTTTGTTAAGCCTTGCCAGTTAGGGTAAGTATTTTTATATTGCTGGACCAATCCAAGGTCATAAAACACAGTGCCAGTAATTCGCTCTTGAAACTGATGCCGCAACTCTGCGGTAGCAATGCCGCCCTGTGCGCCGCCGCCCTGTGCTACTGGATAGGCGCGCACAGCGTAAGGGCCGCCCATGTAGATTTGCTCAGCTGAGTTTAAATTCACGGACGCCAATTGGCCAGTGACACCAACATAGGCAGAGGTTTCACCATTCTCACTTAATTGCTGCGTACGACTTCCAGAGAAGTTGAATTTTGTAAAGTTCGCTGGCGTATATTGCCCGTAACCCTGCATGCTCGTCGCCAGAATATTCAAATAACCAACCACAACGGCTACAGAACCAGCACTAACGCCGCCACCACCAAAACTATCGTAATGATTACCCGATAATCCAAGCGTGGCGTTATTGATGTTGTAGCTACTAATGGTGCTCATAGTCAACAAGTTTTTATTCATATAACTTTTGACATCGTAATTGGCATTAATGTTGACGTTTGTACCTTGCTCACGTATCAAAGGATACGCAAGGGATGCCCCCGAAGTCCAAGCGTCACCATACCCTGCGCTAGCACTCTGGGCATAGTTACTGACGTTCTTATAGTTCAGGTAAGTACCAGAAACTCCTAGACGTAAACCATCAGGAGAAACTGGTAAAGAATAAGCGCCCTGCACATATTGAGAGCCCTCAGAATAGATACCGTTTACCGATACTTGATCGCCAATACCCAAGGGGTTGATACCATTTAAGACAACGACACCTTGATTTGCGCCGGTGGTTCTACTACCGTAGTTATTGGCCTCAACCTTACCCTGATACCACTGCGGCTCAGTAAGCTGCAGTCTTAATGCGGTATCACCATCCTTATCCCCTGGCTCCAACTGACTTGCAACAATTACACCTGGGGTCTCGTTCAAAATCAACAAAGCACGTTCGACAGCTCTTGTATTTAATGGCTGACCAATCGGATTTGCATAGGTGATGTATTCAGCTGCTCGGTCTTTGCTAAAGCGGGTTGGACCATTCGGGGTATCCACCATCACGCTACTGAGTTTTGCTTCTGTAACTAAAATTTTCACAACGCCATTAGCAATTTTTTGTGGAGGCAAAATAGCTTGAACGGTATAGCCACTTTTACGATAGAAATCCATAACCGCATTACAAGCATTTTGCAAATCATCAAAATTAACAGGGCGCCCCACCCAAGCCTTCAGCACCTCTTGCACGCTTGCCTCTGGAAGTAAATTGACGCCTTCTAAGATGAAAGATTTCACCTCAAAGGTGACCTCGCCTTGGCTTGGTTGAGTTTGACGCAATGGTTC
>TBL_comb48_EPIDRAFT_1002440_pt1 | contig 12917 bp, 1 predicted proteins | sample TroBogEpilimnion_37_FD_10681 | JGI IMG/M metagenome (IMG submission 10681)
AGACCAGTGGCGGCCCACGTTACGGTGCCCGATCCGCCCGTCGCAGCGAGCGTCGTTGCTGTGTAGGCGACGGTCGTGGTGCCGACCGGCAGCGGTGAAGCAGTGGTGATCGAGAGCGGGTTGTAGATCGTGATCGAGTAGGTCTTGGTCGCGGACAGCGTGGTGACGGAGTCGGTGACTGTGACCTGAATGTTGGATGATGTTCCGGCTGCGGTCGGAGTTCCGGTGAGGACACCAGAAGTGCTCAGCGAGAGGCCGGCGGGCAGACCGGTAGCGGCCCACGTTACTGTGCCCGATCCGCCCGTTGCGGCGAGCGTCGTGGATGTGTAGGCAATGGTCGTCGTGCCAACCGGCAGCGACGATGTCGTGATCGTCAACGGGTTGTAGACGGTGATCGAGTACGTCTTCGATGCCGTCAGAGTGGTGACGGTGTCGGTGACCGTGACCTGAATGTTCGACGAGGTACCAGCGGCCGTCGGAGTTCCGGTGAGGACGCCTGCGGTGCTCAGCGAGAGGCCGGCGGGCAGACCCGTTGCAGCCCACGTTACGGTGCCCGATCCGCCTGTGACCGCCAGGGTCGTCGGCGTATACGCCACCGTCACCGTGCCGAGCGGCAGCGGCGACGTGGTCGTGATCGACATCGGGTTATAGATGCTGATGGTGAAGGTCTTCGAAACGTTCTGCCCGGCGGTTGTATCGGTGACTGTGATTTGAGCGTTCGCGTAAGTTCCCGTCGCGGTGGGCGTTCCGGAAAGAACACCGGCAGTACTCAGCGAGAGGCCCGGAGGCAGGCCGGTCGCAGCCCACGTCACCGTACCGGAACCGCCGCCCGCGGCGAGCGTCGTCGCAGGGTAGGCGACATTGATGGTACCGGCGGGCAACGACGAAGTGTTGATGGACAGCGGGAAGAAGACGTTGATGGTGAACGGCGCCGTGGCGGTTAGACCTGCGGTGGCGTCTGTGGCCGTGATTTGTACGTTCGACCACGATGCCGCGCTGGTCGGAGTTCCGGACAACACACCGGCAGTGCTTAGAGTCAGGCCGGGAGGCAACCCGGTGGCGCTCCATGTAACCGAACCGGAACCGCCGCTGGCCGTCAGCGTCGTGGTCGTGTAAGTGGTGTTCGCGATCCCGACCGGCAGCGACGACGTCGTTATCGCGAGCGGGTTGTAGATCGTGATCGAGTAGGTCTTCGATGCAGTCAGCGTGGTGATCGTGTCGGTGACTGTAACCTGGATGTTCGACGAGGTACCAGCGGCCGTCGGGGTGCCGGTGAGAACACCGGCGGTGCTCAGCGAGAGGCCTGCGGGCAGGCCGGTTGCGGCCCACGTTGCGGTGCCCGATCCGCCCGTCGCGGCGAAGGTTGTCGAGGTGTAGGCCACCGTTCGTGTACCAAGCGGCAGCGGCGAGGCCGTCGTGATCGACATTGGACTGTAGATGGTGATCGTGAACGTCTTCGATGCAGTCAGCGTGGTGACGGTGTCGGTCACCGTGACCTGCACGTTCGACGAGGTACCGGCGGCGCCGGGAGTGCCGGTGAGAACGCCGGCGGTGCTCAGCGAGAGGCCTGCGGGCAGGCCAGTGGCGGCCCACGTCACGGTGCCCGATCCGCCCGTCGCGGCGAGCGTCGTGGATGTGTACGCAATGGTCGTCGTGCCAACCGGCAGCGACGATGTCGTGATCGTCAACGGGTTGTAGACGGTGATCGAGTACGTCTTCGACGCCGTCAGAGTGGTGACGGTGTCGGTGACCGTGACCTGAATGTTGGATGATGTTCCGGCTGCGGTCGGGGTGCCGGTGAGGACGCCTGCGGTGCTCAGCGAGAGGCCGGCGGGCAGACCCGTTGCAGCCCACGTTACGGTGCCCGATCCGCCGGTGACCGCCAGGGTCGTCGGCGTATACGCCACCGTCACAGTGCCGAGCGGCAGCGGCGACGTGGTCGTGATCGACATCGGGTTATAGATGCTGATGGTGAAAGTCTTCGAAACGTTCTGCCCGGCGGTTGTATCGGTGACTGTGATTTGAGCGTTCGCGTAAGTTCCCGTCGCGGTCGGCGTTCCGGAAAGAACACCAGCAGTACTCAGCGAGAGGCCCGGCGGCAGGCCGGTCGCAGCCCACGTCACCGTACCGGAACCGCCGCCCGCGGCGAGCGTCGTCGCAGGGTAGGCGACATTGATGGTACCGGCGGGCAACGACGAAGTGTTGATGGACAGCGGGATGAAGACGTTGATGGTGAACGGCGCCGTGGCGGTCAGACCGGCGGTTGCGTCCGTGGCCGTGATTTGTACGTTCGACCATGATGCGGCGCTGGTCGGAGTTCCGGACAGCACGCCTGCGGTACTCAGCGTCAGGCCCGGAGGCAGACCGGTGCCGCTCCACGTCACGGAACCGGAACCGCCGCTCGAAGCCAGAGTGGTCGTTGTATAGGCGGTGTTGGCAAGTCCGACCGGCAGCGACGACGTCGTGATCGCGAGCGGGTTGTAGATCGTGATCGAATAGGTCTTCGATGCGGTCAGCGTGGTGATCGTGTCCGTCACGGTCACCTGCACGTTCGACGAGGTACCGGCCGCGGTCGGAGTACCGGTGAGAACACCGGCGGTACTAAGTGAAAGACCTGCGGGCAGGCCGGTTGCGGCCCACGTAACGGTGCCCGATCCGCCCGTCGCGGCGAAGGTTGTCGATGTGTAGGCCACCGTTCGTGTGCCAAGCGGCAGCGGCGAGGCCGTCGTGATGGAGAGCGGGCTGTAGACGCTCACGGATAGCGTCGCGTTCGCGGTGAGCCCGGCGGTTGAGTCGGTCAGCGTGATCTGGACGTTGTTGAATGTCCCGGTGACTGCAGGCGTACCGCTCAGCACGCCTGCGGAGCTGAGTGAGAGGCCGGTGGGCAAGCCCGTTGCGGCCCAGGTCGCGGTGCCGGAGCCGCCAGACTTCGCCAGCGTTGTCGACGAGTACGCCACGTTGACTGTACCGGCAGGCAGCGTTGACGTGGTGATCGACAGCGGGTTGTAAATGACGATGGTGAAGAATATTCCGGCCGCATTGGGGCTCGCCGGATCCGACACGCTGAACTGAATCGAAGAGAACGTTCCGGCCGCGGTGGGCGTGCCGCTGAGGAGTCCGGAAGAGCTCAGGGTCAGGCCGGCGGGCAGCGTGCCGCTGGTCCAGGTGTAACTGCCGGAAGCGCCGGTGGCTGACAGCTGAGTACTTGTGTAAGCGGTGCCGACCACGCCGGAGGGCACCGATGAAGTCGTGATGCTGAGAGGGGGGTAGACGGTGATGGAGAGAGTCTTCGTCGCAACCGCACCCGTGACGGTATCGGTCAGCGTGACGACGACGCTGGAAAACGTTCCGAGTTGAGTGGGTCCGCCGGAGAGGACGCCCGCGGTACTGAGGCTGAGGCCGGTGGGCAGACCCGTGGCGCTCCAGGAGTAACTGGCCGAACCGCCGCTCGCCGTCAATGTATAGGGCGAGTAGGTGCCGCCATTGATGCCGGGCGGCAGCGACGAAGTGGTAATGCCCGGCGCGCTGTAGATCGTGATGCTGAAGGTCGCCAGCGCATTCTGGCTGGCGGTGGTGTCCGAGGCCGTGACCTGAACGCTGGAATACGTTCCGGTGGCGGTGGGCGTGCCGCTCAGCAGTCCGCCGGTGCTGAGGGTGAGGCCCGGGGGAAGGCCGGTCGCGGACCAGGACACGCTGCCGGATCCGCCGGTGACGGCGAGGGTCGTCGAGGTGTACGCCAGCGCCGTGGAGCCAGCGGGGAGCGAGGATGTGGTGATCGAAAGCGGGACGTAGATCGAGATCGAGAAAGTCTTCGATGCGCTCAGTCCGGTCACGGAATCGAGAACCGTCACCTGCACGTTCGACGAAGTACCGGCCGCGGTCGGAGTGCCCGTCAGAACGCCGGCAGTACTGAGCGAAAGGCCGGCGGGCAGTCCGGTGGCGGACCAACTGATGCTGCCTGATCCGCCGGAGGCTGCGAGCGTTGTGGACGTATACGCCACTGTCGTTCTGCCGATGGGCAGCGGCGAAGCCGTGGTGATCGACAGCGGGTTATAGACGCTGATCGTGAACGTCTTTGAAGCGGTCTGCCCGGCCGTGGCATCGGTCGCGGTGACCTGCACGCTGGTAAAGGTTCCGGTAGCGGTTGGCGTTCCGGAAAGAACACCGGCGGTGCTCAGCGTGAGGCCCGAAGGCAGACCGGTGGCGCTCCACGTGACCGAACCTGAGCCGCCGCTGGCAGCGAGCGTGGTCGAAGAGTAGCCGACGTTGATCGTACCGGCGGGCAGAGTCGAAGTGCTGATCGAGAGCGGGCCGTAGATGTTGATGGAGTATCGCGCGGTGGAAGTTTGCGACGTAACGGAGTCAGTCACCGTCACCAGCACGTTGGAAGATGAGCCGGCCGCGGTCGGGGTCCCGGTCAGGACGCCGGCGGTGCTGAGTGACAGACCGGCAGGGAGCCCGGTCGCTGACCAGGTTGCGGTGCCGGACCCGCCCGCGAAGGAAAGCGTCGTGGGCGTATAGGACACCGTGGTGGTGCCGACGGGCAACACGGGATTGGCGGCAGCAACGTAACCAACGCCGTACATGGGATGGGCCGTGGTGAGGGTGTCGTTCCAGAGCGCGGTCCAAAGTCCTGACGTTGTGGGGTCGGTCGAGTTCGGGAAACAAGTCGGGCTGCCCGGGGGGCAGGAAGCGCCGTAGGTGGCGACTCCGGATGTGGCTCCCAGTTGCTGGCCGGGAATCCCCTGGCCGGGGTAGGCGTCGTGTGCGGCTGCACCGGTGCCGGTCCATATGGGGCCCTGGGCGGTCACAGAGACGGAATTCGCGGTGAAGGTTGAGGACTGGAGGATTGACCCGTTTTGGTCGTAGCCAATTGGATGCTGCAGCGACAGGTTGAAAAGATCCTGATTGCCGTTGGCGACCAGTTGTCCGGCAATGTTGTAGATCGGGATGTTGTTGCTGTTTCCCAGATTGTCGATGGCATTGACCGTGGCGGTTGAGCCGATGGCCTTCCAGGTTGCGCCCAGGGCTGCCAGGTTTGAGTTCGACGTGGCGGCCGAGGATACAAACGAGTTATAGAAATTGATATCGGACGAGGTGGCGGTCGTCGTGGTGCTCGTCGTGAAGATGATTCCGTATGCCGTATCCTGGGGAACCGTCAGGGAATTTCCGTTGGGTAAGGGCACGGTCGTCGTAATCACGAGCGGGTTGTAGATGGTGATCGAATACGTCACCGTCGCGGTGAGTGTGCTGACCGTGTCGGTCACCGTAACCTGCACGCTGGACGAGGTGCCGGCCGCGGTCGGGGTGCCGGAAAGAACGCCGGCGCCGCTGAGGGAGAGGCCAGCGGGCAGGCCGGTTGCGGCCCAGCTATACGTTCCGGAACCACCGGAGGCGGCGAACTGCACCGAACTATAGGCGGCGTTCACGATACCGGAGTGGAGGCTGGACGTGGTGATCGAAACAGCACCGTTGACAGTCAGTGTGAAGGTAACCGTCTTGCTGAGACCTGCGCCGGAGTCCGTCGCGGTGATCTGAACATTGTTAAAAGTGCCGGCCTGGGTGGGCGTGCCGGAGAGCAGGCCGGACGAAGAAATACTCAGCCCCGTTGGCAGGCCGGTGGCGGCCCAGGTATAGCTTCCGGTGCCGCCGGTGGCGGCAAGTTGCGTGGACGTATACGTGGTGCTCAGCGCGCCGGTCGGCAGCGTGGTGGTGGTGAAGGTGATCGGGCCGTAAACGTTGACAGTGTATTGCGTTCCCGCGGTCTGGGCCGGAGAGTCGGAATCGGTGACCTGAACTGTGAAGGTGTAAGATCCCGCCGTGCTCGGCGTCCCGCTGATGAGACCGGAACTCGCGTTCAGGGTCAAACCCGGGGGCGGCGTGCTGCCGGTTCCCGTCAGGAAATGGAAGCTGTAGGGCGAAACCGAGCCGGAACCGACGCACGTGGTGCTGTAACTGGTACCCGTGAGGATCGGCGGCGTGAAAGGACAGCTGACGGACGGCTGCGGAAGCTGGCCGAGAATGATGTTCGCCTGCGTGCCGGTTGCGTCGGCGACCGCAAGGTCAGGACGGCCGTCTCCGTTGAAATCCGCCGTAGCCACTGCAACAGGCCCGGTGCCGCCCGAAAAGGTGGGACCCGCCACGAAGGTGCCACCGGAACGGCCGAGCAGCGTGACAATGTTGGAACCGCTGGCATTGTTGGCGACGATCAGGTCGGGACGGCTGTCATCGTTAACGTCAGCGACGGTGATCCAGACCGGATTGGCGCCAGCACTGTAGGTAGCGGGATTCTGGAACGTACCGTCGCCGTTGCCGAGGAAAACGCTTACAGTGCCGTCGGTCTGGTTGGCAACCGCGACATCCATATATCCATCGCCGTTGAGATCAGCGGCGGTCACGAAGACCGGACCGTTTCCGGCAGTCAGGGTGTTGGGCTCGGCAAATGTTCCATCCCCGTTGCCGAGAGAAACGCCCACGGAATTTGTGCCGAACGCGTAAACCAGATCGGGCTTGCCGTCGCCGTTGAAATCGGCAGCGGCGATGGTGTTTACGATCGTGCCGGAAAGGGCAGGCCCTGCAATGTACACGCCGAAGGTGCCGTCACCATTGCCCGGATAGACGGCAAAATTCGTTCTTCCGGCCAGCGTAGCCGCCACATCGGGAATGCCGTCACCATTGAAATCAGCCACGGCAAAGCTTGTCGGAGTACCTGCCGAGCTATTCGTGGAAGCACTTGTGGGGAAGGTTCCGTCGCCCCTGCCCAAATATGTGTCGATGAATGCGCCGTCGCCGGCAAAGGCGAGCACCAGATCGGTGATGCCATCGCCGTTGAAATCGCCCGCGGCCATCGCGGGCGGCGACGAGGCGGAGTTTGCCGTGTTGCTGGAAATTGCGCCCGTGCCATTGCCAAGCAGGATGCTGAATCCGGTCGTGGTGGAAACTGCCAGATCGGCCTTACCGTCGCCGTTGAAGTCGCCGGCGATGATTGTCTTTGGCGTACTGCCGGAGAGTGAGTTGGTCGAAACCGAACCGAAGCCCGATTCCGGCAGCGGGTTCACGGTCTGCGTTACGACGCCGGAGGTACCGGGCGCGACGATCAGGTTACCGAGGTATTCAGCGGTCAGTTTGTGGATGCCGGTGCCGAGCAGTTTTGTCGACAGCGTCGCGGTGGTGCCGGAGAGAAGTTCGGTAGCGAGCGGTGTCACCCCGTCAAAGAATGTGACTTTGTCGCCGGTGGTGCCATTTGTCACCGTGGCGGTGAGCGTCAGGTTGGTGACGCCGTAGGTGGACGGATTGGTGCCGGAACTGAGGCTGATCGCGGCCGGCGCGCGCCCGAAGAATATCTCGGTCGTGGGGACTTTGGGGTACGTGTTCTGATCGCTCACCACGATATCGGGCCGGCCGTCGCCGTTGAAATCGCCGATGGCAACTCCCGCGGGCACGGCCCCGGCAGGGAAGGAAGTGATTGTGGGGCCCGAGGCAAATGTCCCGCCGGACTGTCCCAACAGGATGGTGAGCGACGGGGCCGACGGGTTGCTGACCACAAGATCGGGGTAGCCGTCGTTGTTCACGTCCGCAATACCGATACCGGCGGGCACCCAACCGGAAGCGTAGACCGCCTGTGACTGGAAGGTGCCGTCACCATTGCCGAGCAGCACGCTGACGGTGTTGTCGTTGGAGTTCGCCACGACAAGGTCGGATTTTCCGTCGCCATTCAGATCGGCTACCGCGACGACGGTGGGATAGCCGCCGACCGTGTAGTTGACGAACGAGCCGAAGGTTCCGTCCCCGTTGCCAAGCGCGACTCCGACAGCAGAGCCGTATCCGTCCGAGTAGACGATGTCCGGTTTGCCGTCGCCATTGAAATCGCCGATCGCAAGACCTTGCGGAAAGATGACGGAAGAGAGGGAGAGCGTAGCGCTGGGAGACTGAAAAGTCCCGTCGCCGTTGCCGAGCATGACCTCAACGGCAGGATTGCTGTCGGATCCGGCATCGGTGACAACAATGTCGGCGATGCCATCGCCATTGAAATCGGCTACCGCGACGTTGTTCTGGCTCCCGTTCAGGGCCGGCCCGGCAGCATAAGTGAAAGTGCCGTCGCGGTTCCCGAGCAGGATGGAGACCGTGCTCCCGGTGGCGTTGGCGGCGGCCAGGTCGGGGACGCCGTCGCCGTTAAAGTCGCCGACGGCCAGAGCGTTCGAATACGGAATTTGGGTGGACGAGCTCGTCGTAAAAGCTCCGGTGCCGTCGCCGAGGAGCACAGTGACGCTCTGAGACGCCGCGTAGGCGATATCCTCGTACCCGTCGCCGTTGAAATCAGCCACCACGCCAGCGGCAGGGGCCGTGCCCAAGATGTAGGAGCTGAACCCTCCATAGGTACCCTGCGGATTCGTGTTAACGGTAAGGCTGACGGGGCTCGAAATACTACTGAGAGTCGATGCATTGCCGGAATACCGGGCGGTCAGCTTATGCGCGCCGGTGGCCAGCAATTTCGTCTGCAGCGATGCCGATCCGTTCACCAGCGAACCGATCCCGAGTATCGACGTGCCGTCGTAGAACGTGACGGTGTCTCCCGTTGCCAGGCTCGTGGCGCTGACGGTGGCATTGAGCGTTACGGCAGAGCCGAACGTAACGGGAGAGCTGATACTGCCGAGACTGGTGGTGGATGGGTTCGAGCCCTGGTGGCCGGTCACGATCGTCACCGAACTCTGAACCGTAATTACGTAGCTGTGTTGCGACGAAGTGCCGGAAACCGTGTCTGTGACTTTGATGGCGGACGATGGATACCGGCCGGCTTTCGTCGGTGTTCCGGAAAGAACACCAGCGGTGCTCAGCGAGAGGCCGGGCGGGAAACTGGAGGGCGTGACCACGGACCAGCGGTATGTGCCGGAGCCGCCAGTAGCAGCCAGCGTCGTCGGGCCATACGCGGTATTCAGCGTGCCAACCGGGAGCGAGGTGGTGGTAATTGTCAGGCCCGTGTTCTGCGTGCCGCCGGTGGTGACGGCCTGCACGTAAACTCTGCCCGCGGCACTGGTGACGCCATTCACGGTAATCGTAAGGGGATAAGCGCCGGTGGGCAGCGTGGCGGGAATCGGAATGGACGCCTGTGCCTGCATGGCGGTGCCTGGCTTGAGACTGACACCGCCGGGCGTGACGGAGATACCGTTGACAGCCGCACTGACGGCAAGGGCGCTGGTGGAAAGCGGTGAAGCCGGAGCTGCGGCGCCATCGGCTACGAAGGGCGACACGGCGCCAAGGCCGGTGAAGGTGACCTCGACGGAATTGCCCGGGGCTGCCGGACTGCCCGCACTGTTCACTCCTTTGCCCGGAGCGTTGTTCGTAATCTGGAAATATAGTGCGGGCGCGGCGGCAACCACGCTGACGTAGGCCGGATTCAAAGCAACGCCGCTTTTGGTCACCACAACTTTGGCGGTGCCCGCGATGGTTTCGTACGGGACCTGAAAGCCAATTTCCGTGGCGCTCACGTAAGAAAGCGGCGCAAGCCTGCCGTTAACCGAGAGCGTCGCGCCGTTCAGCGTCGTGGGGTAAGGCGTTTTCGCAACCACGCCGGAAGGCGCAAGAAGGCTGCCCCGCAGGATGGCGAACGAACCCGGGGCAACGGGCGCGGCTGAACCGTCCGGACCTTTCACGATGGACGTGATCGAGGGACTGCTCGCCGCCTCGGCGGGCGCAACACCAGACGTAACGGCCAGGAGCAGGCCAACTGCAAGGGAGAAAATCAGCCGGGAAGGGCCGAATTCGTGGTGGGACTTCGACTCGAGCTGCGAATGAAGAGTAGCCAATTTATGTTCGCCTCCGAAAGCGAACGAGAATTTATTTATTAATTAATTAACAGGGCATCCGGCGCGAATTCACACCGGCTCCGAATGCACAAAAAAATGTGCTCTACCGCACAAATTCAGGCGAAAATTGCACTTCCCCGGACGCCACCGGGTCTGAGTATTCTAGCAGGAATACTACTCGCAATTTCGCGGGTAAGCGACGGGTACGCGACGACCGGCTAAAGCGACCGGCCCAGCAGCTGCGCGGCTGCCAGGGCGATGCGATCGGCAGTGAAGCCAAAATTTTTCATCAGCTGGTCGCCGGGCGCGGATGCGCCGTAGCGGTCGATCCCGATGACTGTTCCGTCGGCGGCCCATTTGTGCCAGCCAAAAGTGCAGGCGGCTTCCACCGTAACGCGCTTGCGAATAGCGGCGGGAAGGACCGATTCCTGATAAGCGGCGCTCTGGGCTTCAAACAGGTTCCAGGCCGGCATGCTGACGACGCGGGCACGAATGCCGGCGGCAGCGAGCAATTTCTGCGCGCCGACGCAAAGGGAGACTTCCGAACCGGTGCCGATGAGGATGACTTCGGGCGCGCCGCCTTCCGCATCCGAAAGAATGTACGCACCGCGGGAGACGCCAGGATCGACAGCCCCGCTGCGGTCGAGGTGGGGGAGGTTCTGCCGGCTCAGGGCGAACATGGTGGGGCCGTTATGCTCCACGGCAAAGGCCCAGGCTTCGGCGGTTTCGGTGGCGTCGGCAGGACGGATCACGGTGAGGTTCGGGGTGGCACGGAAGCCGGCGAGCTGCTCGACGGGCTCGTGGGTGGGGCCGTCCTCGCCAACCCCGATGCTGTCGTGGGTGAAGACATAAAACGCCTTCAGGTGGCTGAGCGCACCGAGGCGCACCGAAGGCTTCATGTAGTCGGCAAAAACCAGGAAGGTCGCGCTGAAGGGCAGGATGCCGCCGTGCGCCGCCATGCCATTGACGGCCGCGCCCATGGCGTGCTCGCGCACACCGAAGGCCACGTTGCGTCCGCCATAGCCCCAGTCGCCGCCCACGGCGCCGGCAGTGCCGGGCCCGCCGAGTTCGGCAGGCTGGAAGTCGCCGAGTCCCTTGAGCGCGGTGTTGGTGGAAGGGTTGAGGTCGGCCGAACCGCCGAGGAAATTGGGGATGCGCTTTGCCAGCGCGTTCATGACTTCGCCACCGACAACGCGCGTGGCAACGGGCTTATCGGCAGGGGTGTATTTGGGGACGTCAGCGGCCCAGTCCTGCGGAAGCCGGCCGCTCATGATCTGTTCGAATTCAGCGGCCTCGGCCGGGAATTCGGCGCGATAGGCCTCGAAGCGGGCAGCCCAGTCGGACTGCGCTTTGGCGCCGCGCGGGAGGGCTTCGCGGAAGTGGGCGAGGGCGGGATCGGGCAGATAGAACTTTTCGGTGGAGGGCCAGTTCAGCGCCTTCTTGGTGGCGAGCAGTTCTTCTTCGCCGAGCGGGCTGCCGTGGGAGGCGAAGCTGTCCTGCTTCTTCGGGCTGCCGTAACCGATGTGGGTGGTGACGAGAAGCAGCGACGGACGGGCGTCTTCCGCCTTCGCCTCTTCAATAGCGCGGGCGACGTCGGCGATATCGTTGCCATCCGGCACCACGCGAACATGCCAGCCGTAGGCTTCGAAACGCGCGGCGACGTCTTCGGTGAAGGTGAGCCGCGTGGAGCCGGCCAGCGAGATGCTGTTGTTGTCGTACAGGTAGATGATCTTGCCGAGGCGGAGGTGGCCGGCGATCGAAGCTGCTTCCTGCGTAATGCCTTCCATCAGATCGCCGTCGCCGCAGATGGCGTAGGTGTGGTGATCGACGATGGTGTGGCCGGGGCGGTTATAGCGGTCGGCCAGCCAGGCTTCGGCGATGGCCATTCCGACGCCGTTGGAGAAGCCCTGGCCGAGCGGACCGGTGGAAACTTCCACACCCGGCGTGACGCCGCGCTCGGGATGACCCGGCGTCCTGCTCTCCCACTGGCGGAAGCGCTTGAGCTCATCGAGCGGAAGGTCGTAGCCGGTGAGGTGGAGGAGGCTGTACAGCAGCATGGAGCCGTGGCCGGCGGAAAGGATGAAGCGGTCGCGGTCGGGCCAGGCGGGGTCGGCGGGATTGAATTTCAGGAAGCGGGTCCAAAGCGTGTAGGCCATGGCGGCGGTGCCCATGGGCATGCCCGGGTGGCCGGAGTTGGCGGCCTGAATGGCATCGGCGGAGAGGATGCGGATGGTGTTGATACAAAGATCGTCGAGGGCTCGCGCGTTGTCAGTAGGCATTGGATTCTCTTTCAAAATTGCTGCTGAACTGCCGATGGGCGAACACAGCCCTCCGGACAGGGAGACGCCGCGAACGTATTCAGCCATTTTAGCTGAGGAGGTATTGCGCAACGCGCCGAGCAGTCCTGCGCCGCGCGAAGCAGTAATAGCGAAGTTGCCGAGGTGGCCGGCTTACTCCGGCAATTGGGCAAAACCTTCGCGGCTCAGGACCTTGACGCCGTCGAGGGTAAGGGTAAAGAAGCCGTCGTCGGACTTGCCGGCAAAGCGGGTGTCGGTATCGGAATTCGCGTCGACGGACTTCCACTTCGTGCGCAGAACTTTCCTGTAGGCATCGAAAAAACGGGCTGCATCTGCCGCGTTATCCCATTCCGAAGCCAGCGTCAGCATGGTTCGCTTGTCATGGGACTTTGCGTCGGGCCGGCTCTGGTCCAGGCGGTAGTTCGCGCCTTTCAGTTTCCGCGCAAGATCGGCCGCCAAGTCGGCGCTGCCGTACTGTTCCAGCAGGATACCGGTTTCGAGTTCGCTGAGCGAGCCAACGATCCACTCCTTCGCTCCCTTGACGGGCTTCGGTAACGCGGGATCGGTCGGCGCGATGCTGTCGAAATAGCGTTCGGGGTGAAGGATTTGCGAACTCGAAACGGGCGGCTGGCGAAAGACGCGCGTGAGGCCGGATTCGCCATCGTGAAGGAAGACAGCCTGCTGGAAACGCTCCCCGTTTTCGTAGGGAAACAGCAGCGTGCGGCGGATGTAGAGCGGCGCGTTGTCGAAAACAGGGTAGGCCTCGCCGCTGCCCTCGGCGGTTTCCAGAAACTCGCGGGCATCGGCGGGATTGGCC